>Ga0307515_10013505_pt1 | contig 15253 bp, 4 predicted proteins | sample 17_EM_MG_FD_194513 | JGI IMG/M metagenome (GOLD analysis project Ga0307515, IMG submission 194513) | Populus trichocarpa ectomycorrhiza microbial communities from riparian zone in the Pacific Northwest, United States - 17_EM | ecosystem: Host-associated > Plants > Roots > Unclassified | place... | reverse complement strand
TAAAATTATCGGCATTTACCGGGATTTTATTTTTTAGCCAATAAAATAAAATAATTTTTCCGAGAGCCCTTTTTATTAGTAACTCTACTAAGGTATAAGTATAGTAAGGAAGACGTATACGGGCCTGTATAATTAGATTATCTATTAATAAGGATCTAAAGCTAAAGAAAGGAAAGAAGAAGGAGGGTAGCGCCGCTTAACGTTTTATATAATCCTCTGGTTACGTAACTATAACTATATCCGCTATAATCTACTATTTTCCACTAACGCCGTAACACTTTTATTTACTTAAGATTCCACTCTATAACTAATTCTTAGAGCACTCTACCTTCTTAATATTTTCTACCCTAAGCTGTATCCTCTCCTAAGATATTGTACGACGTGCTCCTAAGAAAACTCTCTCTAGTTTGTTACTTATTGCTAGTATTAATAGAATATTAATCGCCATTAATAAGAGCCTTGGCTATTATTACTATTATTAATCCTAGCACCACTAATTAAGAGCTAATATCCCTAAAATTGGATATAGTGGCTCAGCGATATAGTTCTTGTATTTATTCTGGCTTTGTGGCCGAGTAAAAAGATAAAGGTCCTTAAGAATTTTATTAAGATGGTCTGTATTTTCTTTTAGCTTTAGAATCTTATTATACAATATGGTAGTATTTAGGGTAAAAGAACTATCTCCTCTATACTTTATCTCCTAAAGAGCTTTAACCCTATTAAGCGTGGGCTTCTACTACTTCTTTTCCTAGTTTAACTTAATATACTTTATACAACGACTTAGGTAAAGAATAATTGCAGCAGCGTATAAGGGGGAATCGTCCGACTTAAGGTAATACTTATTAAATACTTGCTAGCCTACGTAAATATGCTTATAGAAATCCTTATTAGCTTTATAGTATTTCTATTATAAAATTAATAAATTTCTAAGATAAGGGAAATAAGAGTTATATAAGGCTGTTTTTAAAGTATTAAATAAGAGCATCTATTAAAGTTAGCATACTGTTAATCGTTGCTTAATATCCTTACGTTCTAAGGGTAACTTTATAAAATATTTAGAGAAATTTATATATTGTATAAAGCGTATCCCAGTCTAAGTTAGTTAACTTATCCTCTTTAAGGGTATCCTAATAATTCCTCTAGTACTTATAAATTGCCCTATCCTTCTAGAGCGCAATATTAATAATAATAATTCATTGCTTAACGTCCGATTTGGATCCCTATTGGGCCCACGCGGACTACTCCTTATTTACATATGGGGAGAAAACTCAACTTAAGAAAGACTTAACTTGAGAAAACCCCGTGATCCATCTCCCCGCCTTTTGGGACTCGCCTGCGAGGCGCCTGCGAGGCGCCTGCGAGTCACTTGTAGTGCTTTTACTACCTTACTTTTTAACCTCCTTAGGAACCACTGCTGCCGTAATAAGCCTACGGACGCGCTAGTATTGTATACTTTACTCTACTACTATAGAGTTATTAAGGGGCGCCCGTTGCTTGCCCCTTTACCCTCTATTATTATTTCCTTTATAACCCGGAACTGGTTTAGTATATTTTAGCTAATAAGCCACTAGGTAACCGCCTTAAGGCCTTTTTATATTAAGAGTAATGTCTTATAGTTCTTTATACTAGCTACTAAGAGTATTACTTCTTAGTTAGTGCGTAGGGGGTATAATAGTATTACGTGTTTTAGTGTCTGTTTTAGCTAGCTATATTTACATCTTAGGCTACCTACTAGAACACCCACCTAGTAGAGCTAGTCTTTTAGTCCTATTATTTCTGTTCTTAAGAGTATTGCTATTATATTTTCTACCTTTATTAGGCCTTTTTAGAGCCCTAGGGTGTCTACCCCCTATGGCGTTAACTATACTACGGCTTAGGTTCCTCTTGCCTTAGTTAGCCTCTATACCTTTAACTTCTATATATCTCTTTAGCATTAGTCTAGCTAGTATTATATTACAGTAGATGGTTTCCTAGCGTTCTTTTATACTCTACTTTAGCTTCTTTCTCTCTCTTACTGTTATCCTTGCTAGCTTCTTACGCGTCTTCCTTCCTCCTCTATATAGGCCTAGGCCCTAAAGTAGCACCATTCTTCTTTTACTTTCTTTACCTGTTTCTCTAATATATCTTCCCTACTTTAGGGTTGTTAGTTTATTCTCCTATAAGGCGCCCTAGGGTCCCTCCATAGTTTATTTAGGCGTGTCTTAATATACTTTATAATATTAGAGTTACGTTCCTTTTACGCCCTTTATATTACAGCGGCTTTAATATATAGTTATAGGGGGGGAATATTAGCTTCCTTCTTAAGCAGAGCTGTAGCCGTTCGCTTATATCCGCCTATTATACTCTAGAGGTAGGCTATTTAGACCTTTTGGAGTGGTTTAAGGAGCGATTTAGGGGGGCCTTTCTCAGATTCTCTAATGGCCCAGATACTAGACCTATATGTTATGGTTAGCCGGACAACTGCTATATATAGTAGGCGTGACCTCTAAAAGCATAGACCCTATATGGAATTAACAATCCTAAATAATGCGATATACTGTGCTTGGCCCTTATAGGCCGCTTACGCCGCATATACGCTCCACTAGAGCTTACTATCTACCCATACTCCTAATACTCTTAGGCCCTAAACTAGTTAACCCCTAAAGCCTCGGATACAAATTATATGCTAGAAATCTGTAGATTAGTTGCGTTTTCTTATAAAATAGATTAGCTGGTATTTCTCTAGTAAGAATTGGACTCTATGTCGTCTTGCCTATTCTATATAGGTATTATATACTTTCTCTAGTGTTCTATAATTCTCTGCGGCTGTTGGCCCGTATATAATTAGGTTTATATTATTAATAAAGCCTATCCCCTGGGTCGCCCCTTCCTTAAAGGAGTTAAGTAGGTTGCTTATAAAGAAAAGGAAGAGTATAGGTAAGAGGGGTAATCCTTGTGGTATTCCTGTTGCAACTGCGATAGGGGGGCTTTAGTATCCGCTAAAGACTAGTAATATTTCTTTTTAACCTATAAACCCTTAAACAAATTGTATAATCTATTCTGGGAAGCCTTTTGCCCTAAGGATGTATAGGAGACGCTCGTAGGGTATATTATTGTAGGCGCCACTAATATCTAGGCTAAGCATTAATACTATAAAGTCCCTTTACATCGCCCATGCAGATTTAATGGTGGCAGCGAGTAGCGTAAGTGCTGATAGTGTTAAGCGGTTCTTTCTTACCCCTATTTGGCTTTATGGTAGTAGGGCGTGTTCCTTAGCCGTGTCTGCTATATGGTCCGTTATTACCCTTTCTAAGATCTTGATAAGGGTGTTCTTTAAGGCAATAGGGCGGTAGCTTCCTAGGAGTGAGTAGTCTGCTTTGCCTTCTTTACGTAGGATAAACGTTGTTATAGCTCTTCCGAGTCTCGGGTAGTAGCCTATTATAAAGCATGCTTTAGCTACATCCGCAAGCTAAGGTGCTATTAATGGTCCGCAGGTCTTTAGGGCTTTATTTAGGATCCTATCTGGTCCTAGTACTATGTTGTTTAAAAGGCGGCTAATGGTTCTAGCCATTTCTTCGGTTGTTATATTACTATTAACCCTTAGGCGAGTCACTAGTGCTTCGCCCGTGATATCGCTAAGGTCTGCTAAAGCTGGTTAAGGGAAAAATCTTTCTGTAAGGATCTTTGCCTTCTTATTATTGTTGCTTATGGCTAGTAATTTACCTAGTCTTTGTAGGGGCGGAAGGTATAGGTCTTTTACTAGACGTCCCGCCTTTTTCTTTGCCCATTTTGCTATTCTCTAAAGACCTTTGTTATAGGGGAGGCTCGGGTTAATAGTATGCTTATTTATAAACCGTCTCTAGCTATTCCTTACTTCTTTTTTTAGGGTATTCTTTAGCTAGTTTCTTGTGTTTTTGTATTATCTCTTATCTTTAGGATTATGGCTACTTGTGTATTTTCTTCTTGCTCGTTATTAGCTGGCGATAAGAATTACGCATTATGCGGACCATGTGTGTCGCGCGTAGGGGCCCGGTTTTAAGACCGGGCAGTGCTCTTCTAGCCTATTTTTAATTGCTGCCTGGATCCTTTCTAGTCTTCGGTTGATTTCCTTAGGGGTAGCCAATAAGCCTTGCTTGTTTGGTATTGGGTGGATTTCTTCTAGGTCTTAAAGTTGTTATTTAACTATGTTAAGGAAGCTATCTGTCTTAAGCTTTCTTATTGCGTATCTTTTGCTATTTAGTTGCGCCTTAATATCTAGATCTAGCTGTATCTAGATGGGGATATGGTCTAAGGCGAGTGCCCATTCTTCTTTGGGTTTATACCTTTTAAGTCTCTAGTATAGGCCTTCGTCCATAAATATAAGATCAATTATGCTTTTAGCGGTGCCTTATTACCATGTAATTGCTCCTAGGGGGGTGGCCAGCTTAAGGCCCCCAGTGTCTATAGCTTTTAGTAGGCACTCTGCCTATCGTTTAGCAGCAATATAGATACCCCCCTACTACGGGTAGTGGAGGTTTATGTCTCCTAATAGGATAGACTCTGTGCCTTTAGTTTCTAGTAAGCTTATTGCCGATATAATGTTCTCTATTTATAGGACCCCTTTGACCCTAGGGTTATATACATTAATAATCTATACCGGTCCCCTATATGTCTAGATTGTTATTACTGTAATATCTAGGTTGACTACCTGCTATAACTATGAGGATAGGCTAATAGCCTTGCTAATTATAAAGCATACGCGTGTAGCTGCTTTTGGTTTATATAGGAGCTAGAATCCTTGGGGGTAGTATGTTAATTATATATAGGCATTATAATACGGCTCTTATATAGTAAGGATATGGTGTTTCTCTAGGTCTAGGCTATCTAGTAAGGGTAGGTAGTTATATATTAGCTAGTAATATAGTAGAGTTTAATATACCTGCTTATTTAGGCCTCTACTCCAGTTTTCTAGTGCTTTAGTCCTAGTCTATAAGCAGTTAGCTGCCACCACTACTCGTATAGGGAATTTCACCATTCTTTTAGATATCTTATAACGGGTTATTAGCCTAAGTACTAGTCTGCCCCCTAGCAGTCTATATAAGAGTCTCCTCCTAAAGTTAGTACGCTTTCGTATAGCTTAGGAGCCTTCCATAGCCTCTAGTTTTACGCCTTTTCTATTATTTCCGCTAGTACGGGCATAAGCTACTATTTCCAGGGGTTGTAACTCCCGTTTTACGCGCCTACTAGCGTAATTCTGCAAAGGCGTTATAGCTACATCCTGCAATATAGACTTAGGCGCACTTTCTATAGTTAGGCCTAGCCAAAACCTTCCTGCCTAAGTAACTCCTATTTACTCCTTAAGTATATCTCGCCGGTGTACCGCCCTAGAGACGAACGGTTCCGTCTATTAATATACCAATACGCGCATCCGTTCTCTTAAGCCACATAGTAGTCTCTCCGGCCAGGACGTAATCCTATCTACCTACTAGGTGCACTAAGGGTTAGAGCCTAGCTAAGGGGTAAGGTCCTTAGAGCCAGTAGTAGCTACTACGCACTACGCCCCGCGGGAGGTTCCCGTTTCGCGTTGCCTATAAAAGTCTCCTTATAACAGGCCAACCGTGTCTTGTAGGAGAGGGGCTATAGAGACACTAGGTCCCGCACCGGACGACCTACTCCCCCCTCTCCTACTAACTAAGCTTATATCCCCCCCTTTTATAAGCTGGCCTGTATCTCTAACTATTAAGACCTCATCTAACTGGCCTGTGTTTCCCCTATAGCCTCCCCCATATATATGCATTAGGTTGCGTACACTACGCCTATTAAGACCCTCCTATAAGTCGCCTTATACATATGCGCATCAGGTTACATATACCACGCCTATTAAGACCCTCCTATAAGTTACCTATAAGTTAACTGTAGGTCGACTGTGAGTCGACTAAGTTGTACGCTATGGGGCCGTCAAAGCTGGCCTGTGTTTCCGCTGCCTAGAGCTTTGCCCGTGTTTCTACCTCGTTAAGCCGTCTAGTCGCCGTCGCGTCGCCGTCGCGTCGCTGTCGCGTCGCTGTTGCGTCGCTGTCGTCCAGGTTACGCGCACCACGCCTATTAAGACCCTCTTCTAAGTCACCTGGGTGTACTGGATACCAGATAGGCCCTTATAGAGGGGCCTTAATAAGTTCTCTGGGTAGGGCCTTAATAAGTTCTTTACGGTGGCCTCGGGGTCTTAATAAGTTTTGTATAAAGTATCTGCGACGCGTTAACCTTAACAAGTTCTTATAAAAGGAGGTTCCCTACGCCCTTGCCGTATTCTCTCGGTCTTAGAGCTAGTGCAAGCCCAAGGGTGTCCTGTCGTACGCCTAGGGCGCGTTTACGTTGATTGGCTAAATAAGGCTAGTTTTAGGCCTGGCTGTAAGCCAGGTAGTTATACGTCGGGCGGTTTTCGTATCCCAGTTTCCCTTAATGGCCCCCCTAGATGGTATGGCAGGAGCCCCAAGTAGGGGCAGTAGGACTCCTGGTGTTGTTAAGGGCGATATACGCGTCGCAGGCTCAACACCACAGAGTCGCAACACCAGCGCGCTGCGCGCGCTGCGACGGCTCTCCTCCATCGCCTCTGCACTTAGCCATTATAAGGAATGATTTCCCGATGATGTTTCCACCCGCGGCGACGTGGACGCATGCAGTAGGGCTTCGCGGGCTTATATCTAATTAATCCATCCTTATCTCTACGTAGCATTACTCCTAATAGTTTTTTATTATTTTATAGTTTGGCTTTTTTACTAAGCGCGTCTACTCTTATATTCTTAGTTCCTTTAATATACTAAATCTTAAAATAGTATTTTATAAGCATCTCTACCTATCTAACCTATATTTAGTTAAGTTCTTTTATTATTAGGAACCCCGTTAGGTTCTTATAATCCGTCTTAACTATAAATAGTTTCTCTACGCCTTATAAGAATGCTCTCTATTCCTTAAGTACTATAACTATCCCTAATAACTCCTTATTGTAGACGTTATAGTTTAACTCTAGTAGTATTATCTTTCTACTATAGTATACTACTAGGTGCTATACGTCCTTATACTTCTATAGTAAATATACTCCTAGTATATAGTCTAATACATCTATTTCTACAACCGTATCTAGCCCTAGTTAATAGATCTTAAGGATTAGCTCCTAGGTAAATAACTCCTTAAGTTCCTTAAATAAGTTCCTTTATTTATCTCCCTATACCTATAGTTCCTCTTTCTTTATAAGCCTAGTAAACGGTTTAATATTCTTTAACTATTATACTATAAACCTTCTATAGTAGTTATAAAACCCTAAAAATAACCTTAACTACGTTATATTCTTTAGTTCTTACTAACTTACTATAGCTTTAATCTTCTTTAGGTCTATACTAATATAACTTAGTTTAATAATAAATCTAATAAAATTAGTCTTCCTTATAAAGAACTCATATTTCTTAATTGCTACTAGTATTTATTCTTCTTATAGTCTCTTTAAAACCTATTTAACGTGTTTCCCGTGTTCTTCCTTAGTTATTAAGTAGATAATAATATCGTTAAGGTATACTCCTAATACACTATTAATCCTTTTCTAAAATGTTACAGGTGTATTTATTAATTTAAATTATATAACTAATGGTTTATATAGTCCTTCTCTTAATCTAAAAGCTACCTTCTATTTATTACCTTCCTTAATTCTAATCTAGTGGTACGCCTATCTTAAATCTATCTTTATAAAGATTTACGCGTTACCTATCCAATCCTAGATTTCGCTAATTAAGGGTAAAGGATATCTATCCTTTCGAGTAATGCTATTTAACTATTTATAGTTAATGCATAACCTAAGCTTTCTATTCTTCTTTAGTACGAACAGTACTAGATATCCTACTAATAACTGCAATAGTCTAATATATCCCTTTTATAAGTTCTTCTAAACAAACTCTTTAAGTACTCTAGATTCTTCTTCTATAAGCTTATAGGTTAGAAAGAACCTTAGACTTATTTCTAGTTCTAACTCTATTTTATAGTCCTATACTATATAATCTACCAGCTTTTTACTTTCTAGGCTCCATAGTTTTTTTACCATACTTATAGTATCTCTTTAGTATATAACTTAAGCCTCGCTTAGTCTCTTTATATATCACTCTAACTTAGTACTATACTAACTTAGTTTACTATTATATCTTATAGTATTAAGTATCCCTAATATTAACTTAACCTATAATTTAATTGATCTTTAAGTTATATTTCTATAACTAAGGCATACCTAATATTACCTTATCCCGTCCTAATAGTAGGATATTAAAAAACATCTTAATTTATCTTCCTTTAATGGTTATCTAAATAGGCCCTATTTTAAGATTAATAATCCCTCCTCTATAGGCTATTAAATCTCCTAAAATCGTAACTAATAAGTAAGGTTGCTCCTTCTATCTATAAGGTAGTCCTATTCTCTTAACTACTACTAGTAAGATATAGTTCCGCGTTACTCCACTATATATTAGCGCTTTAAACTGCTAATCTTACTATTTAACTTGTAAATTTAAATATTATCCTTAAATTCCTTTAAGGGTCTAAGGCTCTACTACTAGCTCCCTTTAGTCCTATAGGCCTCTACTTTTCCTAACTATTAGCTACTTAATCCTATTATATTTAGCTCGTCCTTTAACTAATGCCTAGTTCGCTTTTTATCTTTAATATACTATAGATACGTATTCTCTAGGTATTCCTACTACTATTATTTATCTAAGCATTCTTCCGTAAGGAATCTTCCTAGCTAAAGTATTAAATTTCCTTCCTCTTAGACTTCTACTGGATGCCATCTATATATATATTTAGTATTCCTATATTATCGCTCATCTATTATCTAGTATATCCTTATAGGGTACTTCTAATTCTTTTCCTTTAGATTCTTATATATTTTATATATATTATCCATATATATAATCTATAATAGCGTATAATACGCTAGGTGCTTTAGGTTAACTTTTAACTTATCTTTATTTTTAAGTTTAAACCTTTATTATATTAATATAAATATAGCAACTTCGTTCGCAGGTACTAAGATATATCTCTTACTTCTCTAGTCCTCTAATCGTTCCTCTAAATCCTTTAACATTATAATTAAGGCTCCTTTAATATACATTATGGCCTTTTCTATAATTAGGTGGTCCTAGATAACTTTTTATCCACCTATATATAGAAATCTTCCTACTTATTATTGTGTCGCTACCTATACTACTTTTAGTATAGCTATTAGAGTATATACGGCTTATCCGTAAGGAAGTATCTTCTTATTACTGCATTATAATAGCCCTTTATATATTATTCTTTAAACCTAATAGGGATCCCTAGATCCTCTTCGTCTTCCAATTTAGTAAGCCACTTAGCTCTTAGTGTGCCTGCCTTAGGCCTATTAGTAATTCTTTATACTAGCGCTCTGTCCCTTATACGTCCTAATATACTAAATCTCTTATCTAGTTTCTATTCTTACTATACAATAATTCTTTACCTAAATTCTTCTATAGTTTCTATCACGGCACTAACCTAACACGTTGTTATAATTCAGTGTTGTTATGACACGAGCACGGACCTAACCCCTGAGCGACGTGTATATATACCATCTCACCTCCTACATAGATCCTCACACGACATCGTTTGTCAATGATATACAGTCACCTCGTACATCGTACCTTAACAGTCCGCACGTACTGTGACAGTATGTCGTGTCAATACTTACGCCCCCGGTAGGGCTTTGTTTCCACCGTTCCAAAGCTACGTTCCAAAGCTACGTTCTAAAGCTTCAACCCTACCCCGGGCGGGATTCTTACCCTCGTTCTACGACAATCTCTGCACGTTAAATCCATTCGAACCGATCTCCTCTCCGTCCACCCGAGTTTCTAAGCTGGCAGCAGGGAGACACCCTGCGGGCTATAGTTTCTCTTCTTAGTCTCTGAGTTTCCTAGGCCGGCAGCAGGGAGACACCCTGCGGGCTATGGTTTCTCTGTCTCAGTCTCCGAGTCTCCGTATCTAGCCATGCTTCTGCTTCACGTCCCGAGTTTCTAAAGCCGGCTACAGAGAGACACCCTGCGGGCTATATTCCTCGTGTCTTAATTACAGTGTAAGACTATGGGTTACGATCTCGTCTCCCCGTCTCCTCGTCTCTCCGTCTTCAAATTCGCACAGATAGTACTTTAAGTTTACCGCGACAAGAATCTACGTTTTAACCTCGATCTCCGCACCCCGAGCCTTTCGAGCCTATACTTCAACCTCAATCTCCGTAACCTCCGAGCCTTTCGAGTCTACGCCTTAATCTTAATCTCCGTACCCCGAGCCTTTCAAGTCTACGTAATAACCTCGATCTCCGTAACCCCCGAGCCTTTCGAGTCTACGCCTTAACCTCAATCTCCGCAACTTTGAGCCTTTCGAGAGTTAATATCCGCAATACGCCCCACGGTTACATTTTTTTTCGTCTCCCCCGTTTTACCCCTTCGCCTTTGGCTTTATTTAGTGCTTAAGACGAGCACTAGCGGAGAGCGATGTAGTAGGGATATAGGTAGGAGGGTCTGAGGACTATAAGGACGAGGACCTTTAAGGACTGGAAGGACGAGAACCTTTAAGGACTGGAAGGATAAGGATATGTGGTCTATTTTTTTACTTCCGTGTTTTTACTGCCGTCACTTGGCTCACAGGAGCTCACCTTATTAGGAGGGATGTACTATCACGGCACTGACCTAACACGTTGTTATAATTCAGTGTTGTTATAACACGAGCACGGACCTAACCCCTAAGCGACGTGTATATATACCATCTCACCTCCTACATAGATCCTCATACGACATCGTTTGTCAATGATATACAGTCACCTCGTATATCGTACCTTGACAGTCCGCACGTACTGTGACAGTTTCTTTTAGTTTACGTCTTACGCTTAGATCCTTAAAGTCTTCTTACTTCTTAATTATAGTATTAACATTTCAATCTTTAGGCCAAATACTGCGTTCCCTTAGTAAGTCTTCTAGGTCTATATATCTATCTCCTAGTCTAGTTACTATTTGCGCTACAGATTCTTTAATCTATAAAGAAGTCTCTTACCTCTTATTTATAGGTGTCCTTATCTATACTCTAAATTCTTAACCCTATAGGATTCTCGATCCTAAGCTTACTTCTATCTTAAGCTTTACTCTAGCCTTAGTCCAACTAAGCTTACTTAGTATTCTTATCTCATCTTAAGAGTCTTAAATTTCACTTATCTCGTCTTAAGAGTCTTATATCCTTAGGAAACTTCGTCCTAAGCTTATTCGTATATTACTAAACTAAGCTATTACTTTGCTCTATTAGTTATCGTCTATTATAGGTCTTTAAGCTTACCTTATCTTATCTTAAAAATCTTAGTCATCTCGCATCTTATCTTAAGAATCTTAAGCTTATAGCCTTTTGCCTTTATTAAGTGCCGAAGTAGTTTACTATCCTACTTCTTTTATATCTTATAAAGCGATAGATATTATATCTAGTAGGGTTTTAATCCCTACTAATATTCCCTACTCTGTAGTAGAATTATCCTCTACCTCTAGTATAACATCTCTAAGGTCTGCTCACTCCTAGTAAGCGGCCTTTATCGCCTTATTATTATAAAATATTTCGCCTATATTAAGTTTATCGTCCTTAATATCCGATCTACGAACTAGTTTATTAGTTCCTCTATATCCTATAGGTGCTAGCTCTTATAGCTAATAGCTTACGCTATACTTAGCGTCCTTATAAATTCGGTATATATTATTATAACAAAACGCAAAACATCTAATTAAACATTCTTTTGTTCCTTATAGTATATTATTATCCCTCTATATATATATATTATCTGCTAGTCTTATACCCTTTACTATATAGTAACTCTACCCACTTCTATAGTCTCTAATATAATAACCCTATTTTCCGTAATTTATATAAGCTCCTTCCTTAAACTATTTTTCTTGCTATAAAGTCCGCCTAAACGTCTTCTGCTATTAAGATCCCTAGTTTAGCCTCTACTCCTTAGACCTTTAATTACTTAATCCTTATTCTTTAGGTTTCCATAATTTCTTATTCTATCTTCTAAATTCTTTAGTACTACTTAGGTCTATTAGCTCTACGCTATACCATACTTTTTAACTTAGCTTTAGTCGTTATATACTCTACGCCTTATATAACTATAGAACTCTATTCTAGCCTCTTTTAGCCTATTCCCTTTAGTAAATCTAATTGTTAATCTTAATTACTTAATCTATTAACTCCTATAGGGTGTCCGCATCTTCTATTAAAATAATTACATCTTAGACTTTAGCCTTAAGTCCTTACTTATACTATGCTATAAGCGCCTTATTATTTCACTCTACTTATATTGCTAACGTCTAAAACTACGTTATATACTTAATTACTAAAGTTCGTTACGTAATATCTTAGAATTTTCTTTCCGCTATAGTTATTAATTCTAGGTCTCTAAATATCTGTATAAGTCGTTCTGTAAACCCTTCCTAGCTTAAGAATATAAACCATATATCTTAATTAGTGGTTATTATACCATTCGCTTATATCTCCATAAGGTAAGACTTAAACTATTTAAGTGCCCTTCCTATAGGAATAGTCCCGTATACGCTATTCGATCCATAGGTATTAGTAGCTTTACCCCTTCTTATATAACTTTAAAGTACATTTACGTAAGGAATCCTTTAAGTTTTAATCTCTCCCCCGTATACCGTTTAATTAATAATAGCTTAATCTTTACTACTCCTATCCTATTAATCCTATTTTCTAACATTATATTATTTTCCGTTAACTAGTTAACTATCTCTTATAGTTATCTAACCGTTACTAGTTGCTATAAGTTAGTATCTACTATACTAGTATCGTTAGCTAATCTTAAAGTAGTTACCGCCGTTAATAGCGTTATAGCTAGTACTTTTAGTAGCATATTATTTAACTTTATTAATACTATAACCTTAGTAGTAAATGTATAATAAAGCCTTATAGCAGGAACTACGGTAGACTTATTAATAGGCTAGGTATATAGGTAAATAAGAAGTTAATAACGTAATAATAACTGGTAGAGTGGTTACCTAATAGATTAACTCTAATTATATTCTAAGATTTACTATAAAGAAGAGAACTATCTAGGTAGGGACTATAGTCCTTTAAATACACAACCGTACTCCTAAGAAATCCCCTTAGTACGTAAGGTATGTGTGCTCTGTCTACTCTATTACGGATTTTATAGATCCTACAGATTATACAGATCACGTTATATAACCTTAGTTACCATTCCTCGTCACATAGCTCTATCGGCTCCATCCTGGACCGTGCCTAAATTAACCAACTAGCTTCTTCCGACTCCTCTCCAAGTAGTTGTAACATCGTACTTAAAGCGTCGGTAACACCTCCCGCCCTACTAAAACGCCTTCTATGCTAGAATGCCTAATAGTAGCGATATTAGTAGCTATAGATGCAGAGACAAATACAGAAGTATTAATTTCTCTAAACCTTTAGATCTGGCCTAGTATTTGCTATAGCGACAGTTTAAATATTAAGCCTTTAACCACACTAATTATATTAGTAGACGGCAGTAAGTTAAGCTATTATTCTACAGATCACCTCTTACCAGTCTTATTAAATAGTTAGGTTTTGTTCTATATTAAAACGGATGCTTATATTATTTAGTTATTTAACCTTTAGTTATCTGGAGAAAGATATAAGCGTAGTTTATTTAGAGTACGTATATTTATAGAATTGTAACATTAGGCAGATTAACTAAGTCAGGATAAGAGATTAAGGACTAACTCTTTTTAAGGCAAGAATTTAACTTATCTAGGCCGTATACACCCCAGCGTGTATATATAAGTTAGGATATTACAGTCTCTTACACTTAGGAAGCTAAATTGGTTTATAGAATATTTAAACATCTCTAAACATAGGCGGCTCTGGCATTTTATACCTATAGTAGCATGCCATCTTCTATGGCCATTAGATTGCCATTATAAAATAGTAAATTTAAGTACTCGCCGTATAGAGATTGCTAAATAAATTATGCTATACCTTATTATAGAGTAGTGCAGATAATATTATTACTTAACTTATACCACGTTTAAAATTATATACCTTAGCAGGAGAGTAAATTAAATTATCCATTTTCTCTCGTAATGCAGTAAGTAATAGTGTTAGCGACTTAGTTAATTAAGGCACGAGCACGGTAAGAGGGACGCGCAAGCCTATACGATTGGTAGTTTATAAACGAGGATCTAAAGCTAGAGAAAGAAAGGAAGACAGAGGGTAGCGCTGCTTAACGTTATATATAATCCTCTAGTTACGTAATAGCAATTGTCTAAAACTATATAAAACTGTCTGCGACTATCTACTATAATCCACTAATATCTATTAGCCATAATTTACTAGTTTCTACTAATATCTATTAGCTATAATCTACTAGTTTCTACCAATATCTATTAGCTACAATCCACCAGTTTCTACTAGCGCTATAATATTACCCCCCCCTCTAAAAAAGCCTGCCCTTAGGCTTTGTACATTTATATTATATCTATAGGGTATTTTTATCTTTATACTTAATAGGCAGCTTATTATCTTCGCTATTTTAGCACTCTATTTACTTATTAAGGTACTTTAGGGGTCCGGGTTTATTGGGGTAATAACTATAAAACTTTTAAAGCTTATAGGGACTACCTATAAAGTTCTATATAGGGTACTAAGTGGAGTTTAGGTCGTACCCTTTCTAACTAATACGATATTTTAACGTTCCCCTTATAAGCTTATAGGCTAGTATTTCTTTAATTTCCTATTTATTATTACTATTAACTTAGATTATTAAGGAGGGAGCTAGCGCAATAATAACTTGCTAAGGAGGAACACCAAAATCGAGATCCGACCTATACGGTCCTATGGGGGTTCCTTTCCGTCTCATCTTGTCCGCATGGTCAAGCTGAGAGTGAGGATCTCGTCTGTTACTGATGCAGCAGCGTTACGTTGTGGCTAGAGGGGGCCTTCGAATACTTAACCCTTGACGCCGTCAGAACAGCAGAGTTTTTACAGGCCTTAGCGCCAAGACCAGTCAAAAAGACGACTCCAAAAAAGCGACTTCTGCACCCCCATGCGGTGGAGCCCGGGAACCTAGCAGCTACTATTGACGTTCCATTTAGATCGTGTTAATAGACTACTAGAGCGAACGCAGAGACGTATATACGGCTGCGCAGCGCCTGCGCAGCGACGCGGTAGGGGTGCAAAAAATTTCTACTAGGGGGTGAGCCTCAGC
>Ga0307515_10013504_pt1 | contig 15255 bp, 7 predicted proteins | sample 17_EM_MG_FD_194513 | JGI IMG/M metagenome (GOLD analysis project Ga0307515, IMG submission 194513) | Populus trichocarpa ectomycorrhiza microbial communities from riparian zone in the Pacific Northwest, United States - 17_EM | ecosystem: Host-associated > Plants > Roots > Unclassified | place... | reverse complement strand
AGCCAAGTCCACGAGAAGGTTCAAATCCAAGTGCGAGAAGTTACGTGATTATGTTTATGGCTATGAGATCTCACTTAAAAGTTGACCTAATTCTATATCTAGGTTATGGATTGAGTATTTACTCGGATTAATCCAAATTTCGACTATTTCTGTAAAAAAAAAAAAAAGGGTTTTTTAATTACTCACCCAGCTCGGGCCTGGCCGTTTATCATGATTGTGATTGTATTTGCTTAATTTTTTATTTGTAAGCCATAAAATGCGTAGTTTAACCTGGATAACGTTACGACAGGATTTGATTCTGTCCCTCCTTGTTCATATGCTACACAAAATCACCACCAACGTTTCTAAAATTATTGAAGTAATTTATAATTTTGGTAAAAGTTAAGATCTGGTTACATATATGTTGTATATTTGATATTAAAATGTCTTCAATTTGCGTAAATATTGGTGATCAATTATCATTTAAAACCCAAAACACATAACAAAAGGCAACTGACGCCAGGTGCAAACAGGGCATCAAACAACAAAACTCTGGAAAAATGAGATAAGATTGCCGCAGAAAAACGAAGAAACTCATCAGAAGATATGCAGAAAGACATGGTTGATCTTAGCATCATAAATAGCATCGGAACTTCAGCAACCAAAGCAAAGGCATAGAAAGCAACAACCATATATGAAAGTGAAACCATATACTAAATCAGTAGAGAGCTAACAGTGAGGTATCATATAAGATTTTTCACGACCAAATAACATATTCGGAATCCCTTTGAACTGCTGATTTAATTTACCCCTAATGAGAAGAAATTGCAGTTTAATTAATTAATCAGCTATTTCTTCATTGACTAGTTACCAGTTTGAGGTAGCTAGATTTTTCCATATTTTAAAATTTAAATGACAGTTAAATTTTATATGTGTGATTGACGTAGATGAAAAATCATGCAAGACATACACAAGTGACCCTAGCTAGCATGAGATTCCACCCTATTCTATATATGTCATTTGCTGCTTGCTAGGCCCCATTAATCACCGGCTTGCATGGATTAATTTCACAATCAATCAGGTAATTAATTCATTTCTAACATACGGGACGGTGAGATTGATCAATCACTCCGGCGCCAGCTTGTTATGGCAGATACTTTGGCTTGCACAAAAGCAGCCTTTGACTAATCTCTGAACGCCTAGCCTGCTAGCCAAGTTCTCGAATCAACGCCCCGTGGTTTTGTTCTAAAATAAAGAGTCAGGCTAAAACAAAGTCAATGAAAAGGTGAATCTTTCAAAAACAAGGAGGAACTCTATCTGATAAATACATATGAAGAACAGAAGAGAGAAGGAGAAGAAAAACTGAAATCGAAGAAAAAGAAGGGGGTAAAAGAGGAGCCATGTTACTATACAATGCACGTAATAATTTGAAGTGCAAGAAGATGCTTACAAGTGGACGACTTTCCAATGTCTAATTAAACCGATACAGGCATGTTTGGATCGATACTATTGCCCTCGATTATTTAAAATGCCGACAACGTTCACTGATAGCAGAGGTTGGTCCACAGAGGACACTCTTCAATAATCTCCATATATATGCCTCCCCCCACGGTCCTTTCTTTTAAACACAAAAACAAATATGTGTGATCGTAACGCGTTATATGGAATTAGTGTCACATGCTTCTTTTGATGGTATTTAAAATTATAGCAGCGGTTATATTTTTAAATATTTTTTATTTAAAAATACATAAAAATAATATTTTTTATTTTTTTAAATTTATTTTTAACATCTGTAAATCAAAATTATCAAAATTTTTAAAAAATCAAAAATTTTAAACACAAAAACAAACACTCCACTATCCCCTATTTGCTCCTTGCCAACTACGCAATAATACTCAAATAATTTGATATTTCTTGACTTATTGGGCACAAGGGCCACTCCACTTGGTCCATATATGTTTGCTTTGTGATATTGGGAAGGATAATTTGCAGCTAATTATGGAGTTTAAAGTCCTTGTAGGGACCATGGCAGTTTCTAATCTTTAACATTATTTTTTTTTTCATTTGGATCATGTCCTCAGGATTGAGTAGCTTTTGGACACCCCTCAAAACGCTGTTAGATAAAAAATTTTAATTGTTTTTATCTAAAATTAATTTTTTATATATTTTTATATTATTTTAATGCGTTATGGAAAATAAATTTTAAAAAATAATCATTACTTATATCATTATTTTCATCAAAAAATGGGGTAAATTAATTAGGAGATCCTCCTACAAGTAATATTTCCTTTTTTTTTATCAGCAAGTAATATTTCAAATTAAATTGAGGGGAGGAAGTCGTCATAATATACTATATATATGTAACAATAACAAGTCTAAACCAAAAGAAATTATGGAAGACTAGTAGACTACCTTACTAGTAATTACTTGTTATCAATAGATCAATTTTACCAGTAAGATGAAATTAAACATAAGAATATCAGCCAGAAATCAAATTATCCATCAGTACTGGAGGAACTAGATCGATCAAGGTGAATGAGTTATTAGGGTTTGTTAAAAGCTCAACGAATTCGTTAATTAATGCAATATTGTAAGCTTAACCAGGTATATATATATATATACACACGCACACACATAACACTAATAGTATAATAATTCATCAAGTTAGCCTGGGAATCAACCAAGTTAAGTATATGTGCCTCAAGTTATTTGTAATTATTACAGACTTTGGAGTAGCGTGCCAAAACTCTGTGGTCCTCTGTGGCTGTGAGACTTGACAAGCAAACAAGACCTTGTGAGAGCTTTAGTGGCATAGTTGAAGCCATAAAAACCTTCTGTCATTGGAAGGGCATCAATCACAGCCCTAACAGTACCAAGATACACAATTATAGAGAAACCACGATTCTTGGCTGCACATACACATGGGTGAAAACTTTTTGAAAAGAGGAATATGTATGTGTAACCAAGCATCGCAGAAAATGATGCTGCCTTGCCTATCTGATCAGCTTTCTTGATAGCCACGAGGGATCTACTCTCTTCTTTTTTTAATACAAGCAATCAATGTGTTAGGGAATGACCATCACATGTGATATTATTATAGATTTAATCTCCTTGACTAATCAAATCTCTATCAGCAACATAATTATTATGGTGCGTCTGTGTGTGGCCTTTGTTAAGTTAATCTGCTTGACTGTCCAGATGGATAGCATGTGAAAATCGAAGTCCAAGAAACGGGATAGCCGAAGAGTTTGAGATTTGCTTGTTGTGTTCATGCCTTGGATCCATACGTTAAATCAAGAATAATTTGCTGTCAGGGACTTTGCCAGTTGGGTTTTTGATAATTTAAGCTCAAGGGGAGCAAATATATCTATCGCTTCACCCTAAAGTTGGTTTGCTTTGATTATCCATTGAAAATTCCCCACTTATTCGTAGTGGCATTTTATATCACAAGAGGGAACAACTTTTTAAGCTTGGAAACGATTTCTCTCTTGCATTATTATCAAGATCCTCGTTGCCAGAGAAGTCTCTCCCTCCATTTTCCTCTTCTTTTATTGATGGCCTAACAATTCAGTGTGTGATGAACCAAAAATCAATTAATAAGGATGATGATTAAGATCAAGTGGCTGAGGGCAGTGACCATGATAATGGGGTTGACAAAAATACAAATTAAAGGTCCTTGAAAAGGTGACGTTGAGATGAGTATAGCCATTGAAATTGAAAGCGATGACAGCCTTATTTCAAGGGAAAATGATCAGGAAAGAAAGATAGATATCCACCAAGAAAGGTCGTTGTGGGTTGAGAAGTGTGTATAGGAGAATAAAGGCAATAAAAGCAACACCCATTAAAGAAACCTACAAAATTTAATGGTTCAAAAAAGAGCTTTGAGGGAAATTTCAGAAAGCTGGAATTTCTTTGTCATAATGGTGTGTTCCTTTAGAAAAGTCGCCTATTGAGGATTCGTTTTATGAAGGCACCAGCAAAACCAACATGACTTTGATTCAAAGATAAATAATTGTGCAAGGGATTGCTCGGTTGCTCCATAATTATTCCAGCAAAATTCAAATCAGGCCATGGCTGTGGCCATTTTTTCTTGTCTTTGGTGGGTTCCCCTGTAATGTTTTCAAATCAGAACAAGAGGTTGAACCATCAGATTCTCTTAAGAACAGGACTGCGCAAATTCAATTCACAGTTGGAGCATCCAAACAAACTGTAAATTATGACTGGCCAGAGGTCAATATTTTCGGTGAAAGCTTTCGGAAAGATTGGGCATATGATATCGTTCGAAAACCAATATTCCAAATTGGGATTTTCTTAAAAGTTAAAAGGTAAAGAATATGAGAGATCATGCTAGATATTATACATGCACGGCTCCTATGAAAATATATTGCTCCTCTCGACGAAGAAAATGTAACAAAAAAGTAAAACCCGAGGCAAATTCACTGTGCATGGACACTTAATTTACTATTCATCTCTGTAGTATAATTACCTGTAAACCCTTTAAAAAAAATCAGTCTTTTTCAATGACCCGTTATTTATAATTGATCGGGGACAAATCAGTCTCTTTGTTTTTTAATATAGTAAAATTATTAAAATACTCTTAAAAACAAAAGATAATCAACTATCATTCACGATTATTTTTGTCTTTTTATTTTGATTAGAACAATTAAATGATACAAATACCTTTAAAAATCAAAAGACGATAAGTTGTCATACAAGGGCTATTTTATCTTTTTATATAGGGTTTATTGTTATATCCATGTTGGCTTAGGGTAATTTTTTTATACTAACATGTGCAAAACAAGTGTCATCGCGTCAAGCGCTCCATCACCTTCAGGTGGTGTGTGCGGTGGCCTCTAGCAGTAAACGATGGGCTTCCTTGATGTGACTGGATTCCTCACGGCATTCTCTCCCTCCCACGACGGCGAGTGTGGCGTTACGACCTACGGTTTGGTACCAATGAACTTTTTCTTCTTCTTCTTCTTCTTCTTTTCTTCACTCACCTTGATTTCCGTGCTTAGCACTTTATAATTTCAAATTAGCCATTCGATTTGTTTTTTCTTCATATTTGATTCCTCTTCTTTTGATCACTATTTTTTTATTTCAAATAATTTATAAAATTACAATTGTTTTTCGATTTCATCCTCTTTCAATTTTTTCATCTCTTAGATTTAGTTCTCATTCTTTTTATTGGTATTTATTTTATTTTTAATCATTTTCTTAATTGAATTTGCCTTTCAATTTCATCCCTCATCATTTAATTTCATTTTATTTTTATGTCAAATTTAGTCATTATTATTTTGATTGCTATTTATTTTACTTAGGCAAGTTTTTTAGATTTTTTTTGTTCATCCTTCAACATTAAATAAAAATTATTTTTTTCAATTTCATTCTTTAACATTTGATTAGTTGGGAATTGGGCTTCATTGTTTTTTCAAATAGAGTGCTTCCGATTCAATAATTTGAGTCATGAGTTTAAAAAATTAACACGGCTTGACATTATTTTTTTTTCTTATTTTTTTTACTTATTTTCTTTTATGATTTTATTATTTGAGATTGTGTTTTTTAAAGATATGGTATTTTTTGTTTTTTTTCCTATCAGGTTATCTCGATCTCATGACCCGGGTTACGGGTTTGACAGGTTCACCCGGGATTGTTCGACCCTTATTACCAGGGTTACAAGTTTATTATGTTAGCTTAGGTTAAGTCGGGTATTTTTTTTTCCTTTCTATACCCAATTTTGTCTTTTCATGTATAATTATTTGAGAACGTAGTTGTATCATTTTTACCCTTTTGGAAAAAGGATTTTTTTTCTCTAATTTCTTTTTTTTTATTTCATTTGTTGTGTTGTTATTTTAATCATTTAATTAAAATAAAATTATTTTATTTGATTTAATTGAGTCTATAACTCAAATTATGAATAGCTTGCAGAACCATAGGTTTATTAAGCACAGGATTCTCGTACTATCAATTTTTTCTTAATAAAATCCCTCATTTTTTAAACTTTTTAATCCTTCTGTAATTAATTGTATTATTTAACTAACTTTGAAATATTCTTAAAATATACTTTTTTGTAGTAAAATACATAAAAAGATGAGATAAAAAAGAATTAAAAAAATAAGTCACAAATACAAAATAGCTCCTGCCAATTTTTTCTTTCCTTGATTTTATAATTACATCTTTATTAATTATAAAAAAATAATTAATTATAAATGAGAGGGAAATGATTAATTAATTATATATATATATATAAGAAAATCTCGGTTTCTTGGCTTATTTTTTTATTTCTTAATTATATATAAATTAACTAATTATATTATTAATTATACGTTTTTATAATTAATTTTTCTTTTTAATTTATAAAATGATTAATTACACATGAGGAAAAAAGTCACTGTGGTATAGAACTTAATTTTGTTTCTTTAATTTTTTAAAATTATTTATCTATTTATTACTTTTTACGAGTTTTTTCAAATATAAAAAAGCGTGTTCTAAAAATATTCAAAGTTAACAGTTAAAAAACACTATAAATGACGAAAGCACTAACAGGGTAAACGGATCTATAGTAGAAGGTTTGAATTAAGTAATTAAAGATAAAGAATCTTATTAGGACAAAATCCATTGCACATACACCCCAAATTCATTAACCCGGCTATTGACCCATTTCCTTAGCCCAAAGAGGCTGCCCCAGGCAAGCTTCCCTTCCTTCAATCATCGTGTGTATCTTGTGAAATATCATGTCGATTTTTATTTTTATTTTTATTTTTTTCGTTTTATGTTTACTTTGTACCTGCAGAAGGTCAGACTTTAGAAATGTCAGCACAGAGTGTTGACCAGTTACTAACACCGTCCTGGTCAAAATAGGAGGCACAGCCTACCTACAAAACAGCTTTCCCTTCCGGCATAGAAATGGCCCAATGCTCGATGGAAATTTCTTGAATATTAGGCAATCACAGGACGAACGAATTGAAAATTTGAAACAGCTCAGCATAAACACTGTACTTTAACCCATAAAAGCAAAACGCAATCAACCTTCACGGAAGACCTGATGCAAAAGAAAAAACATGGCACGTGGATCTTACTAATTTCCATATCAACGACGAATGGGCAAAACCAGATGAGAAAAGTTCAGGCCACCAGACTAGATCAGTATTAAAGCATAGCTTCTATCTTCTAGACTAACCTAATCTCTATCCTCTATTAACAGACCTAACCGCATCACAAATCTTCTATCTTTTCTAGGGAAGAGAAGTGTGCATCTATACTTGTCAGAGCTTGGTGGTCAATTTCCACTGTTCTAAATAATTTTTGCGAAAAATAATCCAATTCTTTTTGGGGTGGTGCCAAGTCATTTTTGGCAATTTGCTCCTTCGATACCTCAACATCTTTGGTTTCTGTTCTAGACCGAGTGTGCTGACTAGAAAGTTGGGCCTTTATCTCCATGCAAGAATTCAGATCTTCTTCGTTGCGGGCCTTGTTTAGCTTGTCAATAAGATCACTTAAAGCTGAAGCCCTCTCCGCCCTCAAACCTTTTGCCTTCTCCGGCCTTTTATCAAGTTCATTTTGGTTATTAACACTGCCATTATTCAACTCGAGTTTCTGAAGCTTCTTCAATCCTCCATCAACAAGTTGTTGTAGCCTCTTACGGACATTCTCACTCCTTCTAGGATTTGACCGAAGCTTCAACTTCTGCTCTGAAACCATCTTTTCCTCTGTGTCATCATCCTCTGCAGATGCATGCTCGTGGTTTGAAGAGAGTGATCCATCCTCAGTGGAGCCTTCTAGGAAAGATTTCAAAGAGAATACCTCTTCCAGTAGGCTAATATTATGCATGTACCGATCAAAAGCTTCATTTTCCACTTCAATATTTCTATCCTTGAATTCCTTCAATTTGGAAAACCTCCATTCATTTATAGCCGCAGCTTCCTGAAACAGATCCTTTAGATCAGGAAAAACCTTATTGCGCCAAAATATAACAGTCAGCAATGGTATATATCAGCTTATTATAACACACCTTTCTGGTCAATGATTTCCTTGAACGGAGTGGGGAATGTAAATTGTTGAATTGGGAAAAATTGCTAGAAAGTTGCCTAAGTGATGCGGTTCTATGAGAACTCCTGAAACACATCCCAAGAAAGTAGGTAATACAGGTATAGACAACCAAGTCGAAGAAGTTGAATAAAATGCAAAAGATAAAATAGTATAGGAAGCATTTAGCAAACCAGAACGAGTAACTTTAGAAAAGCAAAGCATATTTTAGAAGAAACAAACAAGGAATTCAATTGAAAGAACGGAGAATTAAAGAATTCACTGTTTCACAAAAAGAAAATTGAATGTAATAATATGTATCATATCCTTGTTCTGAGCCGTATGGCAATTTTTACAACCTACCCTCAGATAAGAAGTCAATAATGAAGTGAAAGTATCATCTACTGAAGTAACAGATTCCAACCACTGTGTAAGGTCGTTTCTTGCTTGATATTTTAGTACTTTGTCAAGCATCCAAGTCACAACACATGGCATAAGAATGAATATGGACGTGTACAACAGGTATGCTTACAGACAGGAATTTAACTTACACTGCAGGAGGTGCTTCATTCGGCTGCTGCTCAAAGAGAGGAGCACTTGAAGCTGGAGTCTTGTCCGGAAATGTTGCATTTGCTTTAAGAACTGCATTTACAAAAATGAGGATGTAAACAGACCAAAAATATAATGGCATGCAGACAATTTACTTGTTCTTTACAAATGGATAGCAAACTGGAATGTCAATTTATAATGCATCATCCTTGAAGGTGAGATTTCAAAGACAATTGCAATATTGAAAGTGTTATGTAACATTTTCTTCCCGTCACCAAAATCATGTAGCAACTAAATTTCCACACTTCGTTCTTACAATTTGTGTGACAATGCATCAAGTTTTGGCATCTAGTCTTGCTACTGTTGCACATTTACAGACACCCACACGCATACATGAGAACTTGGGGGTTGGGACTTTAAACATGTGTCCACATGCAAGATGACCTTGCATAAGTAGTTCAGACATAAATCTAAAGTGAGCTACATAAGTCCTTAAATCAGCCGTGGCAGCAGCAGTGACAAGTTGAAATGCATAATTTTATAGGCATGATAACAGCTTGCACATTTTAGTTGTTCCTGTATGTCTTGGGCATAGTTATTTCAACTTTAGGCTAGTCCATTTGGTGCTTATCTGTTAGTTTCCTACTCGGGAATACTTGAGCATGCTTAAATAAAGATAACTTCAACTCTCATGATTTCTGTACGGTTCTATATGTCTGAGGCATGTTTTCATCAACTTTAGGTGTTCATCTGTTAGGTTTGAACTAAGCAATATAATCCAATCTGAACAATGAAAATGACATAAGTTTTCATGTGATCTTAAAGATACAAGTCTTTGATTGGTGGAAATTCAACCTTTTTTACTTTACGAAGATATGCGTGCCCAGTGTTCAACCCCTCTCTCCTTTTTCCTCCTAGTTATAAGCACTCCTCTTTAATTCTCTGCAGCTTTTATCTAGTTACTTCCAACATAGGAAGCAGGAGGTACAACAGAATATGACATGCTGATAAGTCATTTAAGGTATAACATGTCGAGGAGCTCATCTCTACAAACATCCAGATAAGGCTTCCAGTAACAAAAACAAAATTAAAAACCAAAACTTGAGCAAGAGAAAAAAATCCTTTTTACACAGCATCTCTCCAAAACCTTTCCCGACCAAGACCTATCAGCAAAACATCAATTGCAGATTTTCCTTACCCTTCAAAGCTAACTTGTCATGCATTCCCTTTATTAAATTACAAACCTAAAAGCAATCAAGTTACAGGTCTACTAAGGAAAATCATGTGCTCAGACTGTTGCCAGTCTTCTATAAGACCTCCTTTTTTCTTATCCTTTGTATTTCAAGTCAAGTTTCTCTTGATGATATCAAAGAAAAAAAATTAAGAATGAGAAACTAATTTGCTAATTTTGGGAAATTCTCATACAGGTTTCAGTGTGCACCCGACTCAACCATTGGCAGGCTCCTTATTACATAGTTCATGTAGAGTATCCATGTTTCATAGAGCAATATCCTGTATTCAGCCCACAGTTCCTCTTTTACAATATCCATTTTTCACTTCACAACCAGCCTTGTTCCTCTATTTTCTAAACCTCGGTGTACAGATTCTTAAAGTTCTTTTGGTATTTTCATGATCACATAGCACCAAAGAAATCAAACTCCATCCGGACTTTCCAGCAACTTGATTTCTCAAGTATCATCTACCTTTCACCTTTAAATCTTAAGCTTACTCAAGTTCTCTAGAAGCCCAAACCTTTCATGAAATTATATGAATTCAAAAGATTAGATTACTACATAGCTGACCTTAAGGAGGAATCTTAAGGTGCCCTTCTTGTCAGTAAGATAAAAGTACACTGATCAATATTCAATGTACCAAAGAGGGGGCACCACTTCTTGTAAAAAAAAAAGAAGCATGTGGGGATATTATAAAGCTACTTACAAACTTATCTACCAGCTCCCACACCAAGAAAAGAGTAAATTCTAACACCTTAGAACTGTCAAGGAAGAGCTGTCACCTAATAATGGAGGTAGCATCCCCTATGTAAACTCCTCTGTTTGCTCCTTCCTCTGTCCGAATCAATCAAAATAGAACACGAGGAAGCAAATCCCATATATTCTTTACCATGGTCACGACCTTTCGTTGCCAGATTTCCAGGAAAAATATTGAACATGGAAGCACACAACATATTCTAAGACAAGTAGCGATCACAGTCCAAAACCCCACTGCCACATGACAGTAAATAAGCAAATGGCTAAGATTTTCCTCCTTTCTTGCACACAACACACCACCTTCAACTGAACTCAACTAAAGTATCCAGTTGAAAATTAATTGTTCATGTATCTTCCTCTCCAGTTGAAAATTAATTGTTCATGTATCTTCCTCTGCGACTCAATTTGTCAGGGGCTAAACTTACAGTAAGATATGTGACACCAGATCATTTCAGCCCAACAAAGCTGAATAGCCAAAGATAAAAACCTTTTCTTCAGATATCTAGCATCAAAATCAAGTTTAAGAAAGCACACAAAGTAAAAAAGGCCATCAATTCGCCTACATATAAATTTATCAATGCTCAAACCTGAGAAGAAATTCTCCTTGTTATGTCTGAAAGATCAAGGATTTTTCAGAGAATAGATTTCTCACAAAAAAAAAAATCAATAAATATGCATTGCAAACCCAAATAGGGCCGTGTACCATATATGATCATTTAGTCGTTAGAGAAACAACCTCCTCAGATGACATGAAATAAGTAATGGTGGAATGATTCTATTTCCCTAACTGGCCAAAAAGAAAATAAGGTTGGATGGCTTGACACTTTAGTTTATCTCCAAATATTCCTTCCAAGATATGTAAAACAAAGCGTGCAAAGATAAGATAATAATGAAGGAGCATCCTTGGATTTAGAGTAGTTTTTGAATGAGACATCCTTACTAAGTATGTCTAATAAGTTTTCTCTTTCCATAATAAGACAGAATATCAAATTTGATGTTGGGGCAATAACATGCAACAAAGAGAATAGTTTGACATAATTTGCACAAGAATATAGGGGTACCGTGAATATGGCATGGATTTTGAGCTCTTGAGCAGCAACTTTTGCACGACTGATAAGGGCACCTGCATAGATAGTTCCATTTATGAAAGGTTCAAAAAGTGGAAAAGATGTCAATTTTTTCAAGATACATTCACAATAATAAAATGCAAGTGATAGACAGACAAATATATACTTGTCTAACACACATGCACGCTGGAGTAGCATCTTCAACGATCACAAACCTATCCACTAAGCATGCAGAATTTTAGATATCACCACTAACAGTAACAATAGCTTTTGTTAGATGGGCTCTCTATACAAACCAATATATTAAACACTAAAAATCAGCTGTTCAACACACCACTGGAAGTGTCTATAGACCAAATTGAGTTGGTCAGTTTCTAATAGACTTGGAAAGCAAGTTAAACACACGCCTCTCTCCTTAAATAGAAATCCAAGCGGACAAACCTTGTATAACCTAATAGTCAATACCTAACTGCCCAAAAAAAGAAGAGAAGAAGGGTAGGACTATATCCAAATACTTTGTCGAGAACCCCAATTTAACTGATTCACAGCTACATAACTACATTTTTAGGCTATAACTTTATTTACTACACCTATGAAAATTTCCTCGAAGTTAAGATCACAAGTTCTAGGATAGGTATAAAATCTCACTCGAGATAGCCAAAATCCTCGGACAGATTATCATTCACTCAATGCATTTTAAAGATGACATCGAAAGTAAATCACCAATTGTTTATCTCCCCTGGTAAATTAACTCCTCTGTTGACCAGTATTAACCAATACAATACAGCTGAGGCTAGGCACCTATCATTCACATTTGTTTAAGTAACTATCTTCATAACAAATTCAAACAATCACACCTCTTAAATTCAATTCCACTATTTTTGCTATAGTAATTCCAAATTGAAACAACCAATACCTAACTGCAGAAACGAAAACGATACCGTGTACCATTATAAAGTACTACATGTACATATATGTACCTGGAGCGGGCAACGTTGCCGCACTGAATACACTTAGGTTTGTTGAGGCCGCGGAGAGTCTTCGGTGGCACGCTGAAAGACGCTGCGGCGGCGGCGGAGATGGCGGTTTGGCCGATGTCGGAGCTGTTATTGCTAATGACTGGAGAAGAGGCTGCCATTTTAAGTGTGAGCTGTTGCAATTTTACGGCTAATTTTGTTTGGGTTGCAGAGGGGGGGGAGGACGATTTGATTTTTAACGTTTTCTTTTTTCTTTTTTTTTTCCGGGGAGAGATTCGAATTTAGAAGTATAAATTGAGGGTGATATCAGGAGAATATATAATGGGTTGGATTAGGCAAGATGAACCCAAGAACTCGTAGATTTCTAGATTCATCTATTGATGGGCCTGGAATCTGGGTGGGAGTTTAAGGGGTCCAATCATAACAAGAGAGAGAAAACCTAAATGCTTGGGTGGGTTTTAGAAGGCAGTTAAAAAACAAATACGAGGTTGGATTGTTACAAGATTAATTTTTAATAACGTTTAGTATATTTATAAATTAAATTTTTAAATATTTATTAAAAGAGAGAGTATTAAATTTTAATTTGGTGTATATTTTGAGACAAAAAAGGAGATATCCAAAAATATATTGGGCAAACATCAAATATACCAGCAAATTATAGAGGTATTATTAATTTTACACTCAAGCTATTATTTGTTTAAATTTTACCATCAAACTTTCGAAAAATTTCGATTGAGAATTCTCATTATAATAACTAAGAAAATGTTAAATTCTTGATAAAACGACATCATTTTTTACAAACATAGATGGAAACATGGACAAAAAGCTTTGAAAATGGATGAAAATCCGTGGTTGAGAATTTTTAAAAGTTTAAAGTTAATACACAAAATTATTTTCTTTGATGGTAACTTTAAAACTACCTTTATTTTAACATTTATTTGGACATTTTAACCCCAAAAAATTTAAAATTAATACACAAAATACCAAGTATTATTTCTCAATTTTTTCATAACTAGTTTTTTTATTCTCTTATTTTGCATGTTTATTTTCTGCTTCAAAATCTTTTTTTTTAAGATTTTGAATTGTTTTAATGTGTTATAAAAGTGTTCTTGAAAAAATTTAAATTTTTTTATTTGTTTTAAATTAATATTTTTTTGATATTTTTAAATTATTTTAATGCACTGATTTCAAAAATAATTTTTTAAAAATAAAAAAAATATTTATTTTAATATATTTTTAAATAAAAAATGTTTTAAAAAACCATTGGAATCTATAAACGCGGTAAAAGAAGTAAATTCTAAAGTATATTGCACGTCACTAATTCACTATCAGCACGGGTGTAGATAGCAAGGGCAAGATGAACGCCGGTAAAAGAAGTAAATAACCATCTCGATAAAATATGCAGTAAAATGAATCATCGTACCTTGTAAATTACCCGATCAATGCAGACACCTCTAAGCTAGATTAACTGATTCTTTTTTTTTTTAGTTTAATGTAGGTGTCCGGGTCAGCTTGCGCATACCTCGACCAATCCCACGGGCCCTGAAGTTAACGACCATGTAAACCTCCAGTGGCCATCATATGAGCAACCACAGGGCTCGAACCTAAGACCACAGAGGGAGCAAACCTCTTGGTCTCAAGCTTTTACCACTGGTCACCACCTAGATTCTTTTTAAAGACGTGGTCAGTGCTGATGACATAAGCTATTACCTGACAGGGAAGAAATAAGGGAGACATGTATGTAGTGGCATTTTAATCCATTCAAGATAATTGATTTTTATTTTTTTAAAAAAAAAGAATAAGTAAATCATCTGCCGGGCCTAAAAGAAATAGCCTGCTTTTTTATTTTTTTTATTTTTAGTTTTTTAAAAATAATACATTATTTTTGTTTATTTTTTCAAATAAATTTTAGGTTTATGTTTTGACTAGATTGTGATTATTTTAAAATTATATTAAGTGTGTTTAATTTTTAGAAAAGTGGGTATGATTCATCTATGGTTTTTTTCTTAATTTTATATAGATTAAATTATTATTTTTTTAATATTGATTTTTTTGTAATATTTTTTATATGTGTAACCTTGTATTGTTTTTTATTTTATTTTTGTTCAATAAATTTAATGTGAGTGTCGGTTTCTATTACAAATTTTATGTGTTCTTATATTACAAATTTATTTTGATTGAGGAATTTATTAAATACAATCAGGTAAATTATTTGTATTGCGATGTTAGATATTTTGATTTTCATTTTTCGCTTGGTTTTCTCAATTTTTTTTTATTGTTGATGATTTTTATTATTATTTTACACAGTGGTTATTGGGTTGTTTAATTAGATGTGTGTATAGGTTTTTTGATTTACATCTAGGAGCTTTTTTAGTGTAAAAAACTTATTGAAGAATTCTGTATATTCATTTTTTTTTTATGTTTTGATGTTTAGGATTTAATGCTTATTCTTATGATTTTTTATTTTTTTTCCTTAAATCTTTTATGAAATTTTCTTTATTTTTAGTTTCACTCTTCAATCAAAGTTTATAGTGTATTTTTTTTTTTTTTTATCTTTGTTCTTTTGATTTTTGTTCTTTTGTTAATGTTTTTATTCTTTCAATTTAACTCTTAAATTTAAAATTTGTTTTGCCTTTTAATTTATTTTTTATTTTAATTTTAATATTAATT
>Ga0307515_10013502_pt1 | contig 15258 bp, 9 predicted proteins | sample 17_EM_MG_FD_194513 | JGI IMG/M metagenome (GOLD analysis project Ga0307515, IMG submission 194513) | Populus trichocarpa ectomycorrhiza microbial communities from riparian zone in the Pacific Northwest, United States - 17_EM | ecosystem: Host-associated > Plants > Roots > Unclassified | place... | reverse complement strand
ATAAGAACATCCTTATAATAATATACCGACTTATAAAAGAGCGCCACTATATTCTAACTAAAGGCGTAGCCGTTAGCAACGTTACTAACGCCTTCCTTTATAAAGTTTACTAACTACATAGGTTACCTAACTTAATTACGTCCGACTAAGGTATATAATTTAACTCTAATATATAGAGACAAATCTACTAACGCCTTAGTATCTCCGTTAAGATATCTATATCTTTCTATTATAAAACTACTAGGCAACCGGAAAACGCTAATACCAGTATAAAAGCATACCTACGATAGGTAGTTGCCTATAGTTAAGATAACTAAATAGATTACCTCCTACTAGGCGAATTCGCAGCGAATAATTATGTCTTAACTACTATAGAACTTACCCCATTCTTTGCGAATAAGGGTTATTACCCCTAATTTAGCATAAAGCCACCAGAACCTATTAATAAGAAACTACCATATAGAAAACGCCTTAAGATACTACTTACTAACTAGTATACGAACTGTATAAAAAATCTACTTAACTACTATAAGGGAGAAATGGCCTAGGTTTAAGTAAAGTAGGCCTACTTTACTAACTGTTATAAAACGCCACCACCGGAGATACGTATTGGCGACTAGGTATAGCTAAATATATATAATATCTCTATATAGAGGCCTATAAAGTTACTTAATTATAAAAACCTTGGCCCCTATTTAATTAAATGAGTTATTAATAGGGGAGCTATATATAAGCTAGAACTTCTACCTACCCTAGCCACCCGCGGGATATAGCCTATATTTTACCTATAGCTACTATACCTTTATTAGCCTAACCCCTTACTAGGGTAGATATAGCCTAAACCCCTACTAGTACTAATTTAAGATAAGAATAAAGACGAGAACTATAAGGAATGGACCGTTAAATAAATTATTAACTCTAAATACTTTAGTAAAGGCAGAGGACAATAGCTCTACTACAGAGCTATATATATAGGATTTAATATAGATTAGCTAGAATAGCAACTATAGGAAGACTTTAAAAATGTAAAGGATCTAATTAGCAACTTTTATTATACAAACCTATAGAAACCGGGCTTAAGCAGAGATTTTATACCTAATCCTCTATAGGAGCCCTTATAGAGTTAAACCGTTATATATTACTATATAAGGGCAAATTACTATTAAATTACCGTTAGATTACGGTAAAGTATAATTATATAACCAGAAAATTATTAAGATATCTAGGAACTTTAACTGGCGGTTAAAGTTATCTAATTAGTCGGATTCTTAGATGCCAAGCCCTATTATATAATATTATTTTAAGCCTTTAGTAATACCCCCCTTTCTTCTTTTCTATACCTTAAGTGTCCCTTTTATATATATATAGTAACCACAGCGTCGCCGGAGCTCCGCCTCTATAGAAGGGGGGGTAGTGTCACAAAACCCTACCACAGGGGCCTCCATAGGAGAGCCCCGTGCTCTCGCGTACACCTCGCGTACAGCTTATATCAGCTACGCGTAGGTATATCACCTCCTTACGCCCTCAACCCTTACAATCGATCGCGCAACGTCTTATAAACTCCTCAAATACATACGTCTTGTAGCCATTGCCCCCGTCCCATAACAGATGCTAAGGAAAGAGCCGAATTAAAGTAAAGGAATGCTTCTATCTAAGGGATATAGGAGTACAACCACATAAAGAAGGTTAATGATAAGATTAAGGGTAATAATGAGCGCCTTAAGCAGCAGGGTATTCGAAAGGGAAGGTGTTATATTTAACGGCCTAATCAAGAGTTTAAATATAAGATATTTATACGAGGAAAAGGCAAGGGAATGGACACTATTTGGTACGCTAACCACATATTAAAACCTCTTCTTTATTCTTACTATTTTGCCGTACAAGAGGCAAACCTAGATAAAGAAGTCTGGTTAATTAAGGACAACGTCTCCCTCTATTATTCTGCTCGGAGGAAGCTCTCTTGTCTCTCAGAGAACATTAAGTTTGTAGACCATCTACCCTTCTTACCGGATCTACACCCAATTGAGCGCTGCTTTAGACGAATAAATCACGAGGTTAATATATACGATTACCATAGTAGCTCCAAGGAAGCTAAGCGCCGGGCAAAAGAGTGGTTAATAAAGATGTGGAGAGAGGATAAAGATTTAGGTGATTACATCCTCTCCAGAGCGAAAAATGACACCTTTCTGGCGGTCGCAAATGCGTGCAAATCGCACGATGGAAACAACAACTGGACAGGATAATTTGGCACTTTATTTGGTGTAATTCTATATACAAATGAATGAGTTGTGGTGGTGCGAAGGTGGATGAGGCATTTTGATGTTCATGCACGTGATTCTCTCCACTTGATTCTTTTTCGAGCCGCACCCTTTGTAAAATGCACAAACATTGAACGCGATTTTATAGAATATCGCATACCACATCGTCAGTTTTTACGCGCCCTATATACACCCAATCTTCAATCACCTTATCTTTAACCAACGCCATGCCTTCCTCCTCTACTAATATAACAGACGACGATAACACACCCACCCCCGCTACCCCAGAGCTTGATTCGGATTAGTTTACCCACCCCGGCAATGGCGACGCGTTAAGCAACTCTGCACCATATACACACCGCATTTCACTCGGAAGTATAAATATTGACCGTACGGAGTGCTTGAAGAGTTGGTTGCTTAGTAATATTACGGCTTGGGAGGGGCTTGTGGCGACGAGCGTAGTAAGCTCTTGACGTCTCGGCAAATCAAGAAGGAGAGCCTAAGGAGCCACTACCAACTACACCAAGCCAAGGATCGTGAAGTTAACGATGGTGGTGAGAGTAGAGGTGAGAGGGCAGCTGTATTTTGGAGCTCTACCAAGGCCTAAAGCCGTACGGAGCTTGACTACAACTATATTACTGTGCTAAGACTTTATATAAGTAATTTGGATTCAATATTCAGTAAAAGCTTCAATATAAAATCTGGTTTCAATATCAATTCCAATACGGCCTTATATTGATATTTAATACTGATAAAAGGCCTGTTTCTTTGCCGTACACTTCATCCAAAGTAGTCACTTCAGTTTCCTCTACAGCTGGTTGGACCCCGCGAAGGAATTCCTCTTCTTTCTGCGTCAAAAGGCCGACTACTTGATCCTCATCCTTCTCATTCATCATCGTGAAGTCAGGATGTTCCTCCATGTGTTTCTCAAACGCCACAGCAGATGGGTAGTCAACGATCTTACGATTCTTGTAGCATGCCAGGCATCGGTAGAAAGCGCGACGCTCTCGCCATTTACAAGCGTTTAAATGCGAAGCTGTGAGTAGCAATGAGGTGTCCAATGCTTGCCCAGTGGAAGAAATTCGAACAGCTCGATAGTATCCGACCTCCAGGCCACAGGCGTTGCAGATGTAACCCCAGTCCGAAGTGAACTTGGATACTTTTACAAGGTCAGAGAGAAAATCTTCGTCCTTGTCGCCGGATTGGAAAAGTTTCGCGCCGTCGCAAAACTGTCGGGGAGGTTCTTTCTTCTCCAACTGCTCGTTCTCTATCGCTGTGACCTTGTCATCTTCTGGCACCTGATCTCTGTAGATCTTGGCTAAGGCCTTCCCGGTACCTTCCTGCATGTTGTTGATAGACTTTGCTAGGCCGGTGAGTTTCTTAAGGGTCCGAACTTGAGTTTGCTCATCTTTTCCAAGTGTCGTGCGATAAGACTCTAGTTCCCTGATCCCTGATTGTACGGTTACTAACTGCGGTCTAAGTTGCTGAAGCTGCTTTAAAAGTAGCACTGAATTAATGTTAGTAATAGCTCTTAGTCCTGCCAGTTTGTAATCCTATTGTACCATTGGTGCTACTGTCGCTCAACAGTATCTGGAATTTTCTGCCAAGCACCGAAGCTATCTGGTTGTATTGCTTCCACAGTTCGAGCAACTGGTCAAAAGGGAGGTTATCCACCGCGGTGGGTTGACCTGATTTGGCAGTGAACCGATTCTCTCGATATTCGTGCCACCATTGATAAAGCGAGCGGGAAGCAGAGATGACGGCGCAAATTGTTGCGAGTATTGTAACAGGATCTATCATTGTGATTTCGGGGGTGATTCGACCTCTCAATTCTTGAACGCCTCGATCTCCTATGGAGTGGTGATGTTCATAGCAGTTTAAAACGGATATCCTACTTTGAAATAGGAGCTGCGGGGCTGTGTCTGAACCCGCACGTATTGCGGCTGGCCTTTCAAAGTCGAGCACAGACCAAATGATACACCAAAGGTAGGCGTACGCGGGCTCGCTCAATCGCCACCAACTGCGCATAGTAAATTGTAGCGAACGCCTATGGCTGTACGCACGGGCTATTTTGGTTGCCCTAGAGAATTATTCTGGTTGGCTAGGGGAATCGAATCGAAGCAATTTAGAACTTGCCTAACGTACGTTCCCTCTTTCTCCTTCTTTTGCCCATGCCTACGCCAAAACGCGAATACGACGCTGTCTTTGCAGCGGCTGATAAAGTTTGGCAATATCGTACGGGCGAAAACCTCACGATGTTTGACAAAGATCACGACACTATAGAGACCGATCGCGAACAGCTGGGGTTCTCGCGGCCAAGCGTAGGCGTTCAAGGGGGTAACACGAACGGGTCGAATGGCCCTCCCTGCTAGTATGCTAGCAGAATAATACAGCCCAACCATTTTGCAAAGGTTCGCTTATTTTGATAACATACTAGCAGGGAGGGCCGTCTGACCCGTTTATGCTATCCCCTTGTACAGCTGGTTGCAGTCAGGCGAAGTTGAATGTGTACCGAATTCGAAACCTGCGGAATGGGGTCGAAGCTGGTCATGCACACATAACTGTCCTGGCGTTTACCTTGCGTTGAGAATGAAATGTTGGTGGTTGGAAATGAGGCTTACGGCAATGAATGTCATGCAAGCCTCCCAGAACTGTCAGATAGTTCATATAGAGCTATTCATTGATGAAATGGGTTGATTGATTGATGATCTTGATCGTGTCTTGATCGTTGGTCGACCTGCACGTGACCCGTGCACGTGACCCGTGCACGTCCTCCGAGAATACAGATTATCTGACAAGAACATCTCGGCGGTTCGGTAACCCAGGTCTTAGTTTCGATCAGACATTGAGGCTCAAAGTCGGCCCTTCTGTCCCCAAATTGGAAGCAGAAACCTGCTAGGAAATGCAGCTTGCTGACAATCGGAGGCTGATCAGGATGGGCATGGAAGCTGTCGCAGCCTAGGCTTCAGCCCAGTAGGTGCAAATGAGGAAGCTGAACCAGAAAGCTAACGCAGTTCAGTATCAATTTGTGCCACCAATACGCAGCTGCATATGCGTCTGGATTATATATTTTTTTAATTGTGTGTCGTCTTGGCATTTAGATTGAGGGCAGGTAAAATCGTCTTCGCTGAGGTGAAAGGATCTGTCTCAACTTTACATATTACAGCATCGTGGTGTGGCCTGCAGAGATGAGTGCGCCTTAGCACTGTTTTATCCTTGCACGAGGCCGCGCACCTGTCTATCTGAGCCTTGCGATTGTGATAGCCTAAAATCGTGTATTCTTACCTGCTCATAACTTACTGCTTTTCGGTCGCCGCCTCTCCCTCCTTTCCATTGCCTGCTACGAACCTGCCCCTGTCATCAACTATTTCTCCCTTCTTCCTGAAGCCCCTCAGCTCCCGAAGACATCCTTCAAGTATCAGATCGTCACCGGCAAGATTTGAAAGACCGTTAGGCCAGCGAGATTCCCTGATGTCGTATGGTTACGGCAACGCTGCCAGCGGGCCTAACGCCTTCCCCAACGGCAATACTCATTATGTCAACGGCTCTGGTCCCCCAAGCCCACCTATGACTGAGCCGAACGAGGCGACATCGTTTCTCGAGGCATCCGGCGAGCACGCGGAAATACTGAAGGTGTTGGATGAACTGCGAGACTTAGGCATAGGCCAAGGTCGTAGTGTCCATTCTCTTCCACAAATTATTGTCTGCGGGTCACAGTCATCGGGCAAAAGTTCCGTCCTCGAGGCCATCGCCGGAATCCCGTTCCCTAGGAAGAGTCAGCTGTGTACAAAATACAAGACGCGGGTGACAATCTTACGCAAATCGGAAGTGGGAGCGACCCTGAAAATAATTCCCGATTCCTCAAGACCCACGGCCGAGGCGGAGTTACTACGAAACTTTGTCAAGGAGCTCGAGAGCACAGACTGGCGACAATCCATGCCTCCGGCAATATCGGAAGCAGATAATATGATCTTCAGTGGAACCAGAGCAAACAAAACATGGACAAATGACACACTCTCGATCACGATCACCGATCCTCACAAACAGGATCTAGAATTACTGGACCTTCCTGGTCTCATCAAAGTCGATAAACACAATGAAGGAGCAATCGACATGGTGGAGCGGATGGTGACAGACGAAATGAAGAAACCCCACTCTATTGTCCTGGCGGTGGCGAGGGCCACAGATGATTTGGAACACCACGAAATCCTACAAATGTGTAAAGATCTCAAGGTAGACAGCCGACGAACTTTGGGTGTTCTGACGATGCCTGACCTGGCAGACACCCGAGCAGATACATACGCGAGCATAGTCCAAGGTCAGGACAAGCAGTTCAAAGACTCATTCCCACTTGACTGGCATGTGCTGCTCAACGGCAGTGACAAGGATCTGGCAGACCCAATGTTCGATCGCGACAGGAAGGAACGCGAGTTCTTCATCGACCAGCGGCCCTGGAATCAGCTCAGACCGAAAGACAAAGGTATAGACGAGCTTCGGCGCCGGCTCAGCAGTCTTCTCTTCACCGTCGCGCAGAAAGAGCTTCCGAACCTCTTTCAGAGTATGAGGGAGAGGGAGAAGATCCTGAAGGAAGAGATGGATAATTTAGGCGGTGACCTTGACGAGAAGGATTTGAAGAGAGCATTTAAGAAGTCGTTGGACCGTCTCAAGCAAAAGGCGAAGGATCATGCGCGCGGGATATACGAAAGCGACATCCGTAATTATCCGGGTTCCCATCCTGTACATCTGCGGTCTCGGGTTGTTGAGCAGAATGAAGTGTTTCGCGACAGGTTGCTCAAGATTGGCCACGAATGGGACCTCGAAGGACGTATACCAACTATCGATCCCGATGCCGATCTGCAATCTGTCCATCGCCCTCCGACTACCAGAGATCGGCATGTAACAGTGAAGGTTGAAGATAAAGCGGTCCAGGAGTTCAGAGAGCTTCTCGATTCAATGCGCAGCCGGGGATTGCCAGGTTTCAACAATGAGGAGGTGGTAAACAAGGCGTTCTGGCTTTTGACGGAAAGGTGGAAAGGCATCGCTGAGGACCATATCAAAGAGGTTTTCCAGTGCTGCGAGAGTTATTTCGACACCATGACATCCATTTACTTCGCGAAACCTGAGACGACAACCTCACTAGGCGCCGTGGAAGGCTTCGGAAATTGCAAGGTTGTTGCACGTCGCTTCCGTCGGAAATATTTGACGCCCGCTCTAGAGGAGAAGAAACGAGAGGCCTTCCACGAACTCACGAAACTAGGAGAAGATCGATTAGATATCTGCCATAATTTCGACAGGGAGTTCCTAAGGAAATTTAGATTACAGCGCGAAAAAAGACATATGAAGCGTGCCATGGACTTGCTCCATAACAGCGGTGATTTGGACAAGAAGCCGGAAGTGGAACCAGCCGATATTGGAAAGCTTCTAAATCTCCACACACAGGAGGACTGGACGACTGAGACTGCAAAGGATCTACTGAGCGCGGTATGGACACATTACGAGGTAAGCATTCAACATCCAGAATAATAATCGATGAAGTGAGCAAATACTAACAAATAACAGATCGTCTGCCGCCAATTCGTCGCAAATGTAGTGATGCAGGTAGTCGAACGCCATTTAATGCGTGTGGTCGATCAGATCATTAACGATAATCTGGAACTGGACCAAATGAGAGAGCTAGTGAAAGCAGAGGAGGATGTGGAAAGAAAGAAAAAGGAGATTAGAGATGAACTTAAGATGTTAAGCAAGTCGATGGCTGCGCTAGAGTCCTTCTCGTAAACTATTGGTCTTCTGCTGGAGCATTCAGCTAGGAAATCATTTCGGCCTGCCGGAGTGGACAATGTCAGCAGATGACGAATGCATTGGGACGATATCGGTAGTCACAGGTAATCAGCGGATCAGTTGACCGTAACTAGTGATCATAGCAAAGTACATGAAACGTTCTTGGAATGCCTCACTGAATCGACGAGCTGTTTTGTTGCGCGTCTTTCACGCGACGAGGAAGAGCAACAATAGAAAGTCTAGTTAGAGAGAGTGACGTTACCTAATTGGAAAGAGTGACTTTGCTTGAAGGTGGCACAAAGTCTAGGCCGGTCAGAGAGTAGTGGGTACTAGGTGAGGAAAGGGTTAGCCAGATTCTTTTACTAATTAAACAAATCCGTAATAAATGGAATACTACGTAGGAGGGGTTTTCCTTAGGCAGAAGTAGATACGCCCGCGTGGGCCCACTAGCGGGACCAAATCGGAGTTAATAGAATTTACTATTATTTGTCAGATCACTAATTAGGCGGAAAGCGGAATGAATATAAGAGGCTCTGTTCTGCCTAATACCGGTACACGGAATATTTCTGCCCTATTCCGGAACAGATCGTCCTCAAAGAGGAACAAATCGTGTATCGCTTTAAGCTGCTTCATTCCAGATTAATTGCTTCATTCCGGAACAGATCTTTTAAAGATCAGGCCAATTATAAGATGGTATAACCCAGTTAAGGCTCACCAACGCTACATCTACACTGCTGCATCTACACCGCCAATCGCGAAGCTATTCAAAATAGTTGCGCCATATGCTTAATTTTTATTTCACCTTTAGATTTTATTGGTAAATAGTTATCGCATAAGGCCCATAGTAACCCTAAATTGCGCCTGCGACGCCTATATGATGTCGCCAAAAGATCTACTTAATAAGTGTATATTTGGTGGTCGAATAATATTTCGCAATTAACTATAAGCATTTTTTTAGAGAGCTCTCGTAAGCCCCTTATGGTATTAATTTTGCTTAGTAATCGCCCAATTAGGCTTATCTTAGGGGCTTTAAACTTAAACTTTAAACTTTATAACGAACTTTAAAAAATTCTTATTAATCGCTCCTTAGCTACCACCTTATTTATAACTTAATTAGACCCTTAACAATATACAGGCCTTTTTTATAAGTTCTAAATATATATCTAACTTAATTACCGGGTTAAATCTAATAGTAACAGCAATATTAGCCTCCGCGCCTAACCCTATACCTACCTCCGCATCTAATACTATTTTACCTTCTATTACATTTAGGTTCTATAACGCCGCCTAAGCTATTCCTGCCTTCTTAGTTATAGTAAAGCCTACCTTTATAAAGTATCTAGAAGAAACTAGGAAGAACTCTATAAAGTAAGTCTCCTAATATAAATATAACGACCTTATTTCCTAGCTTACTAATCTAGATTATAAAGCTCATATATAGGTAGAACGCAATACTAAATTAAAGGCTAACCTCCGGTGGTTTATAAGGGAAGATATTTACCTAAATCTATAAGGCCTCTGGAGGCGCCTATTAGGCGTTAATAAAAGGGCTTTAAAGGTAATTCCTAAGCTAGAGATTTATAATGTAATTATAAGTAAGCATATTAAATACTTAGGGTAGAAAAAGATGTACTATATAATTATAATAGAGTATTATAGTATAAGAAATATTAAAGTTAACTAGCTAATTAATCACTATTAGATCTGCAAGGAGTAAGTTAAAAATTCTAAATCTAAAGGTATATTACTAATATTCTTATAGAAAAGCAGCCTCTACTATAAAGCCTCCGCTTAATATAATCGTCTTATTAGCTCCTTTTAACTATATCTAGGGCGATCTAATTAATATACGCTCTAAGCTAGACGGTAAATATAAATAGATTCTATAAATACGCGATTATTTTAGTAAATACTACGCCCTCTATCCTCTTAAGCAGAAGACTGCTAAGGAAGTCACCGCTGCTATTTTATAATGGCTATATCACCATAATATTCACCCTTATATTTAGTAGAGTAATAATAGTTTAGAATTTAAAGGCGCCCTTTTTATTCTATTTCGTTATTATAAAGTTAAAGTTATTAATAGCCGTCCCTATTACCCGTAATTATAAGGCCTTATAGAGTAGGCCAACGGCTTTATAAAGAAGAAGCTTTATATAGTAAAGCAAGTTATAAGAACTTCGTAATAGGTAGCGGCTTACCTACTCGTCGCTGCTTTAATTAATTATACCTACTATGAGTTAATTAGCTGTACGCCGTTTCGTTGCCTATATAGGAGAGATTCTTAGGCCTCTACTTTACTGCCGCCTATCCACTAGGCTATAGCGGAGCCTCTATCCAATATTAGTAACGCTAAATTTAATTATAAGGATCTAGATAGCAATAAGGAAGTTTTAGGTCCTTAACTAGATAAGAATAATAATAGGCAAGAGGCCGCTAAGTAAAAGCGCAAGGCTAAGGATAATTAATCTATCGCTTTTAGCGCCCTTACTACTACTAATAAGGCTTATAATATATCTTCTAATATAAAAGATAATAGTTATTAGATCTCAGCCTCCAGCAAATCTTCCGCTAATAAAGATAGTAATTCTAATAGTATTATTCCAAACTTAGGAACTAGCTCCGCAGGCGATCGCGATTAATTTAATAACGATAATAACGACAACAACGATTTAGCTAAGGGAGACTAGAGGTAGGTAACTCCTCTAAACCGTACTTTATCTAACGACAATCGCCTCTCTTACAATCGCTTACTAGTTTTAATTTAAACGTAATAAATTCAGTATACTATACAGTTGTTAGGATTAAGTGGATTTAGGCAGCCTCTACCTCTACTAAAAGGCTTTCCTATACTAAGCCAAGAAGCTAAAATGCAACTATATTACAAAATAATAGAAGTAATAGATAGAGAGGCTATAGCCTTAGCGGCAGTAAGTGCTAAGCGTACTACCGATCTTTAACGTACTAAGAGAGCTCTACAATCTATTCGGTAGTAGGAGGAACTATATTTAAACAACTAGATTAAAGATCTAGAGGACTCCTACTATATCCCTAGAGGTTATTTTATAGACAATCTTGCCGTTTAAATTAAAGCTTTATAAGTATAACTCTATCACAAAGCCGGCGGAGCTGGCGTTCTACCTATAGATCTTAGTAAGTATTACGATGTCGCTAAGCCTACCTATAAGCATAACTTAGTTTGGGCAATTAAAAACTCCAACGATCCTATAAGATCGGACCCCCGGAACTCGGTCGCCCCCGGAACTCGGTCAACACACCAAAATCGACTCTCCCACTTGCCCACCTATTTTCTACACCACCAATCGTTTAATATGGATCAAAAGGAGCAGAATCTATAAATGGCTATCGCTGATTTTAATGCCGGCAAATTTAAATCTGGTACTTAAGCTGCACGAGCGTACGGTGTCCCTCCGTCAACTTTTCACGATCGTATAAGTGGCAAGCAACTATGACGAATTGCTCACCAGCACAAACAGCGATTGACTCCTATACAAGAAGACTTCCTTACTAATTAAGTGCTTAAATAAGACCTATAAGGATTTGCCCCGTCGTATACCCAACTACAAGAAATAGCGGCTCAAATAATTAATTAAAATTGCGACACTAAGGCCCTTGGTAAGTCATGGGTCTCTAGCTATTTACAACATAATTCTTAAATTAAATCCTTAATTGGTCAACTAATAGAGGCCGCTAGAGCTAAGGGAGCATAATTTAAGCAAATTTAAGAGTTCTATAATCTTTTAGAGATAGTACGGAAGGCAAGCGGTATATGGGTAGAGAATACCTAGAATATAGACGAATCTAGTATCGCATTAGGTGCATATATAAATTCTATAAGACTAAGAGATGCCTTAAAAAAGATAACCCTTATATAGTTACCTAAAGATTGCGAATAGGTATCTATTATAGAGTCAATCTCAGCACTTAGCTGATTAATTCCGCCTCTAGTAATCTTTAAAGGAAAGCACATTTAATTAAGCTGGTTCTATTACGATAAGGTACCCGATTGGATATATACAACCTTAAAGAACGGTTGGATAGCCAATTACATCGCATTTAATTGGCTTACTAAAGTCTTCTTACCGGAAGCTAAACCACCTAGTAATAACAACGCTTAATTACTTATTCTTAACGGCCATAGAAGCCACCATACTATAGAGTTTCTATAAGAATGTAAGATTAATAACGTATGGCTTGTCTTCCTTCCTCCTTATTTAACGCACGTTTTGCAACCCCTAGATCTATTGTGCTTTTGCCTAATTAAGTTAATATATTAAAAGCAGATTGTTAAGCTTGCATATATTAACAATGCAGCTCCACTTAAGAAGCACCGCTTTATTAAGTATTACTATAAGGCTTAAGAGGAAGGCCTTATAGCAAGAACGATCAAATCTAGGTGGTATGCCTCCAGTATTTATCTATAGAATCCGCGTAAAGGTCTTAACTCCTTGCTAGTTAAAAAGAAGGCTCCAATAAAGGCTTTAAGCTTTAAGCAACCCGAAATCGATTAATTTAATATTTTTACCACCCTAAAGAAACTACGCGATATATACGATATATTATAGGGCCTTTGTACTAAGCGTACGCCTAATTAAAAGACAAGGGCTCTTTTATAAAAAGTAGCCCGACAATTTAAGCAACTTACTATGCACGCTGCATATTAGGAGGCTTAAATATATAGCTTGCAATCGCAGCTTAAGGACCTTAAGGGCCCAAAAAGACGTAAGCGGGTGGCCGTTGATCTAAATATAAAGTTTGCGAATATAGATTCGATTAAGGAAGCTATAGGTAAGGCAGAGAAGGAAGAGGCACGTGCAAAGGCAAAGGAGACAAAATTACAACCCGAAAGGGCGTCTGCTCGAAAGGCCAAGGCTAATATATCAAAATCTATGTATACGGAGGTGATCAATCTTAATTAATCTGGTGTAGATAGCTCAAATTAATAGGGTAATTGATTAGGTTAGGCGTCTAAGTTTAGGGGTTAACCGAGTTCCGGGGGTCCGATCTTATATATAATTCTACTATAGCAAAAGCTTAAGTAGCGGGTGTTAAAAAAGCTAGAAGAGCGTTAAAAGGAACTACGGCTACAGAGGCCTTCCGTAGGGTTGAGCTCCCTTTACAATATATTAAATATTTACAAGAGAGTTTAATAGTAATTAGCTCGCTTTTAAGAATGGATAAAGAAGAAGTATAATAGAACCTTGTAGTAAGTACTATAATAGGCTTATTAATGGACTAGGTGTATAGGTAATGCAAATTAAAGTTAACAACGTAATAATAACTAGTAGAGTGGTTGCCTAATAGATTAACTCTAATTATATTCTAAGAATTACTATAAGGAAGGAACTATCTAGGTAGGGACTAAGGGTCCTTAAATATATAACTATACTCTTATAAAATCCTCCTTATATATAATATACGTATTATACGTATTATACGTACGTTTCCCTTATATACTACGTATACTATATATAACGTTATATAACCTTAGTTACCATTCCTTATTATATAACTCTATCGGCTCCATTCTAGACCATACCTAAATTAACTAACTAGCTTCTTCCGACTCTTCTTTAAGTAGTTATAATATTGTACTTAAAGCGTCTATAACACTATCTCCCTCCTCTTTATCTTTATCCTTAAAGATTTCTAATATCTTTAAGTTATTTACTAGAGGTATAATATCCGTCTAATTAATTTAGTTAATATCGTTACTTATTATACCTAAAGCTCTTTCTTCTTTATAGGCACAATATCGTGCTTAAACTATTGCTACGATATTATCTCTTAGTAAAATTATGCCGTCTCCGTGTTCTTATTATTTAAAAAGGGGTTAGTTTATATTACGTTAGTAAGTCCTTCTTCTTAATAACCCTCCTTATATTTAGAGTGCACTAAAGCAAATATTTATTTATCCTATAATATTTGCTCTATCTCTAACACTAAATATATGTAACTTATTACCCTTAATAGTCGTTTAGTTCTCTAATTAATTTGCCTTAGGGTCTTATATTTAATCTACTGCTACATAGCTAGATAGTAAACTATCTTAAGCCCTTATTAAATTAGAACGTTCTCGTAATATAGAGCAGAAGGCTCTTAAAGCCTATATTACTACATCCGCTTAATTACTCCGTCTTAAAAAGGGTTATAAAAAGGGTTATTTTAAGGAGTAGAAACTTGTAAAATAAAGTCTATAAAAACTTAGTAATAAAAAAATAGACTTTTCTCCAACTAAGAAGGAAACAGATCTAAGTAGCTTATTAACTACTCTTCTTAGGTCCCCCTTAGGTAGCTTATTTTTTTAGCAATCCTTATTAATATTACTTAACCTAATTTCTTCTAATACTCCTATACCTTTCTTATAGCATTCTTTAGGTTCTCTAATGGCTCCTAGGTAGTCTTATTATAGCCTATTTACTTAACCTCGTATTACGTTTTATTATTAATATCCTTATAACTAATAATTTTTAAAACTTACTATTTGTCTTCTTCTTATCCTCTATACGTGTCTGCTTTATAAACTGGTGGCTTAGCATTTCTGTATACTAGCTCTAGTATTACAATATACTATATAGGGTAGATCTTTATTTTAGCTAGTAGGTTTAACTTAAACATAACTGGCGAAATCCTTTATTTAATTTTAAAAGGTCCTAGTCTAATATAGTCTAATTTCTTACTTAGTTATTAACTTTTAAAATTTTTATATAGTAGCTATACTTTATCTCCCTTCTTAAGATCTAGCCCCTTAGATCTCCTAGTATTATAGTACTTTTTATTCTCTCTTATACCTTTTTTACTAATTCTATAAGGTCTATATAAAGATTTATTAGTATCTTTATTCTTTCTTTAGCTATACTACTCATTTTCTTTACTTACTATAGCGAAAATAATATTTTTGGCTTATATCCATAATTTGCCTTAAATAGTAATATACCTATTCCTTCTTAAGGTATTACGTTATACGCAAACTATATAATTAGTAATAGTAATACCTAATTGTTCTGTGCGTAATTAATATAATATCTTAGATACTGTTCTAGTGTCTAATTTAGTCTTTCTATTTAACCGTCTGTCTGCGGATAATATATAGTAGAAGTTACTACTTTAACTCCTTATTCTGCTAAGAATACCTCCTAAAATATTACTATAAATCTTAGATCTCTATCCAATATAATTTTACTTAGTGCTCTATATTTTA
>Ga0307515_10013501_pt1 | contig 15259 bp, 10 predicted proteins | sample 17_EM_MG_FD_194513 | JGI IMG/M metagenome (GOLD analysis project Ga0307515, IMG submission 194513) | Populus trichocarpa ectomycorrhiza microbial communities from riparian zone in the Pacific Northwest, United States - 17_EM | ecosystem: Host-associated > Plants > Roots > Unclassified | place... | reverse complement strand
GGCGGCGGCTTCCGCACACTCGGCGCCCAAACCTTCCTCGCCATCCGCGGCTACATCTCGACCATCCGCAAAAACGGCCTCCATGCCGCTACCGAACTACACAACGCACTCCTCGGCAACCCATGGACGCCACCGACCGTCGCGTGACCTGAACAGTCACCCTCGCTCCTGGTGGCTCCCGGCGGGATGCTCGGGGTGTTCACGTCACGCGACGAAGGAGGCCCTCATGCTGGCAGAGTACGACGGTAGGCAGATCGTGGGTATCGATCTGCATCGGCGCCGGACGGTGATCGTGCGGATGACCGAGGCCGGGGAGCAGCTCGGCTGTGTGCGCATCGACAACGAACCGCTCGCGTTGGCGGCGGAGATCGCGAAGGCCGGGGAGCACCCGGACGTCGTCCTGGAAGCCACGAGCGTGACGCCGGGGACCTGGCCGATCTGCTGCGGATGAATCGGTTGCCGGAGGCATATGTGGCGCCGCCGGCGGTGCGGGAACTGCGGGAGCTGGTGCGGCACCGGGCGAAGCTGGTCGCGTTGCGCTCGGGGCTCAAGGCCGGGGTGCACGCGGTGCTGGCCAAGCAGGGTGTCCTGATCCCGGTCACGGATCTGTTCGGCGTCGGTGGCCGGCAGCTGCTGGAGGCGGCCGGGTTGGACGGTCCGTACCGGGCGCGGGTCCACGCGCAGCTCCGGTTGATCGACGCGTTCGATTTCGAGATCGACACCGTCTCGAAGCAGCTTCGCGGCCGGCTCTGCCGCGACCACGGCTATCTGGAGATCCAGCGGATCCCCGGTGTCGGCCCGGTCCTGGCCGCGGTGTTCGTCGCTGAGATCGGTGAGGCCGGCCGGTTCCGCGACGCCGCGCATCTGGTGTCCTGGGCCGGGCTGACACCCAAGCATCGCGAGTCGGACCGGACCGTGCACCGCGGGCCGATCACCAAGCAGGGCAGCGGTCTGATCCATTGGGCCGCGGTCGAGGCCGCGCAGAAGATCCCCGCCTCGGCCGGCTGGCTGGTCTCCTCTCGGGCCCGGATCGCGGAACGCCGGGGCCGTAACATCGCCACCGTCGCGGTGGCCCGCAAGCTGCTCACCCTGGTCTACTACGGCCTCCGCGACGGGCACATCCGTGCCCTCGCCCCAGCCCAGGCCGCGGCGTGAGCAGGCTCCACGTGACCGGGCGCGAGATCGACAAGGGGTCTGACCCCCGCCGGCCGGCGGCGTGGTCGCCGCTCCTGGTTGATCCCACCCGGTCACGGCCGTAGATCACCATGCTGACACGCGGATGGATGACCAGCAGCCGAGCCCACGGCCTGCCTTCCGGCACGGACCCGGTACACGGTGCACACGGCCACCCCCACAACCAGCGCCCTCGGCGCCCTCACCTCGCAACTCCACCGGCTACGGGTTGATCTCTCATTTGCGGCCCGACCCCCGCACGGCCATCACGAGCCCAGAAACCAGCCAATACCCCCAAAATGCCCCGCCACGAAGGACTTGACCGGCCCCGCTCCTTCATGGATGACCCTTGACAATCGGCTCCTTCGACGACGGCGTCCCGGAATCGTCACTGCCCGAGCCCATCCGGCGCTGCAACCCGGCGACCTGTAAGCCCAGCGCGTGCACTACCGCCTGCAACTCGCCAATCTGAGCGTCACGCGCCGCCAGCACGTCCCGCAACCCGGCGTTGGCACGGCGGAGCTGCTCTACCAGCTCCACAGTGGGCACGTCGGACACAAGTCACGATCATCACCATCTACGTCGAACGATCAAGCACCTCGACCCGGCGTGTCGCACCTTGACGAGTATCTCAACCCGCAATCCGCAGTTCACGCCCTGCCCGTGAATGGACGCGATTGAAAACAGTTGATTTGCGTCGCCCGCGGCGGGTCTGGTATATCGCCTGCGAGCGCAAACGAGATTGATGGCCAGATACGCCCGCCCGTGTGCCGGGAATTCCTGGATTCCTGGAACCGTCGAGTCGCTAATCATTCTTACGAGGTAATCCTAGTGGCGTGACCTCTATGAATCCACGCACGGCATGTGCGACCCATCACCCGATCATCCGCACATTCCCCAAGTCCGATGAACGGTCCTGTTCATTCAGCCGGCGAACGCGAATCGACCTCCGATCGACCGCGCCGCGCCGCGGCATCGTACTATTGAACTGAGAGAGGTTGACAAACTTCATGGTCTCCCTGGGAAGCGGCTTCATTCAACTTTTCGCAGCCGCATTCGTCATCGCCAGCGGTTATGCCTTCGGTCGCATCCACCAATGGTACAAGGGTGGCGCCGCGCGCGATCTTGCCTACCGCAGCGGTTTTGATCGAGCGTCGAATCGCATGTTTGACCTGGAGGGTCATTCAAAACGAATTTCACGCCCATGGATGTGACGGTGAGTGATCTTGGCGGGTGGCCGCGACCGGCCTGAGAGTGTCCTGATTGGATGCGGCGGCCGGGATCCGATAGATCATCTTTGTGTGGAAGTTGATCGAGGGCCAGCCGCCGCCGTGCGAGCGTATGACAGGACTCAACCGTGGACAACTCGCCGACCTGATCGATCGGGTGCGGGAGATCGTGGGTCCGTGGGAGAACCCGCCGGTCGGCCGGCCGCACGTGTTACCGCTGCCCGCCGCGGTGGTGGCGGTGTTGTTCGGACTGCGACACAACATGCCCGACGAGGTCCTCGCGGAGCTGTTCGGCTGTTCCCAGGCGACGATCACCCGCTACCACCAGATCCTGCAGCCGATCCTGCGTTGGGTGACCCGCCCTGAGGTCGACGAACAGCTCGACCGTGCCCGCCGGGAGGGCGTGCTCGTCAACGGGTTCGTCGCGCCGGTCGGTGAACGCGAGCACTACGACGGCCTGTTCTCCGGCAAGAAACACGTCTCCGGGCAGAACGTGCAGGTCATCGCCGACCTCGACGGCCGCGTCGCCGACATCGGCGAACCCGTCAACGGCGCCCGCCACGACGCGGCGGCGTTCTTCATCTCCGGCATCGCCGAACGCTGGGCCGACCACCTCGGACCCGGCGGACCCGGGATGATCGGCGACGGAGGCTACCAGGGCACCGGCCCGATCACCCCGCACAAGAAACCACCCGGCGGGGAACTCACCGCCAAGCAGAAGTCCTACAACTACAGCGTCAACCGACTACGCGCAGCCGTCGAACGCGCGATCAGTCACTTGAAGAACTGGAAGATCCTCAAGACCGGCTACCACCGGATCATGACCGACTTCCCCGACGTGTTACGCACCGTTACCGCCTTGGAGATCGTCAGAGCCACCACACCGGGTTTTGAATGACCCTCCTGGCCTTGTGTACGCGGTCCGGGGAGGCGACGGACATGCTTCCGTCCGCCGACACTGGTACGCACGACCGTTCGCCGCGGAAAACTGATCAACCGATTGTAGGGTTCTTGCCCGCGGCGGCCGACGGATCGCGTCAAGGATACACGATCGCCGCTCGTGGCGAAGGATCGTCACCACCGATGCCTGTTGCGGTATCCGGAGCAAGGCCTCGCACTGACACATCGGTCAACACCTGAACGGTCGTCGGGCGCCCGATATGCAGTGAAGTCGTCGTTTATTCGGGCTTCTGCTTCGATTGGAATTCGAAAGTTCGCGTGGTTTTCGGTCGCGGTCAGGGTCTTGCCGGGCTTATCGACCGTTTCGCCGGCGGCGCGGAAATTGATCGCATTGGTGGTGTGACAAATTTGGAACCGGCCGGCCTCTCTATCGCTGCCGCCATCGCTATCGCCGCCTTTGCCGCGTATGTCGCGGGGCGTGTCCATCAGTGGTCCCGGCACGGCGGCGAGCGAAAGACAGCCTACTGCTGCGGCTACGACGAGGCCTCGCGCTCGCTATTCGGAGCCGCCCGCCGCGACAACCTTGGAGGCGGCCAGCGAACAGACAGTGTAGACCCCCAATGATCTTCTTCTCGTCTGTGCACACAAAAGACAGGTGACGGCACCGCCATGACCGCGCCAGAAAGCATTCTCCTGCAACTTCTCTTCTCTCTCGCGCTAGTTCTTCCCAGCTGCTACATGCTCGGCCGCATTCACCAATGGTACAATTACTGCCTCAAGCGAGACGCGGCATTCCGCGCCGGATACGATCACGCATCGCTCACCATGGTCAACATGGCCAAGCGGCGCCGGGCCGCTACGTCGCCCACCGACGTCGGCATCCGGTTCACCGGATCACAGGTGCCGTATGACGGACGCGGCAAAGGCCGCGATCGCCAACGGAACGGTCCGCCCGCTAGCCCCGAGACGCCGGGAGTCTGCGGAGTACTCGCCGGCCCGGCCCTCCCGCGAACCGCGTCTGACAGTCGAGGCCGGCACCGCGAGCCGTCCCGATGATCGAGATCGACAACTGCCGCCGACGGGTTCTAGTCCTCCTGGGAACGCGACGGACTAGCCCACGCGCGGTTTCCTGCCGCGCCCCACGAATACGGGTGCTCCTCCTGTCGCGGGTCCCACGGTGCCTGACCTTGACCATCAAGCGTGGGGACGCTCAGCGACCGAGAAGGGAGGGAAGTTGACAAGTCCGTTCGCTCTGGTCTTGATGCGCTGTCGCCATCCTCAGGGTTGTTTGACCGAGCGACTGCTCCCCAACGACTCTATCGGCATCGACGACCAACTCCGCAGAATCGGTTGGTCCTGGCAAGGCGAGCATGGCTGGATCTGCCCACAACACGGCAACCACCAACCGGTCACCGAAGGGACGACCAAGCCCGTCCTTACCCACCGGACTCGAGCGCTGATCCAGGCCATCCATGACGGCCACGACTTCGGAATGGCGATCATGCGCGAGACTGGGCTGCCAGAATCGACGGTATACGCCACACTGAGGCGGCTGCAGGCGGCGGGACTTACGGTGTGCGAGTTGGAGCCAGCCGAGGTGGCCATGACGCGGCAGCGGCCGCAACGAAAGATATATCGCCTCACCGACCTGCTGCTGAACGAATGGGCTGGCCGAGCTAATACGGCAGCCACCATTCGTGATCATGCCTGAGACTGACGGAAACAGGGCGGCCACCGCGTGATCTTTGGTCTGTTGTGGACAAATATTCAGATCTTGCGATGGCCACTGGTCACATCCTTGACACCGCCGGGCTGGCGGCGGGCCTCAGGCTGTACCCCTCGAAAATCGGGCCATGCCGTCTGACATGCGATTTCTTGTGTGATCCCAGCCTCGATTCGTCAGAGTGTCTCGATCCCTCGTGACTGATTCGTCCCGTGACCGTTTTATCCCTTTGGCGGGAAGGCTGGTTTCCGCGGGGTCGCTCGCGGATGCGCCGGTCTCCTGGCGGATGGCAAAACGCGGCAGCAAAGTCTTCGCCGTGGACGCGGTTACCGCCGACGTGGGCGGACCCGGCATTATCAGCGCCTCGAGAAGCTCCTCGAAGACGCCCTGATCAAGGTCACCACGGTCGCCTCGAAGATCACCACGGTGTCGGTCCGAGACATGATCAACGCGCTGATCCGCGGGGAACGTGATCCTGAGCGGCTCGCCGCTCTGGCCCACGGCACGATGCGCGGCAAACACCGTGACCTCGTACGAGCGCTCGACGGCAGATTCGACGACCATCACGCCGAAATCGCTACCATCTGGCTCGGCCAGATCGACAGCCTCACCATCGAGATCGACAAGCTCACCACCCGCATCGAGCAGCTGATCACCGACCCGAGCCTCTGGCGAGTGCAGTCGGAGATTTACCGGAGGTGTACCGCGAGCGTGGGTGGGAGGACTCGGAGCGTGCGCTTCTGCGTGTTCAGGTCGGGTGCCTACCCTCGCATACGAGACCGGCCCGGTCACGGCGGCGTCAGCGGCGCCGGGCGACGAACGCGAGCGCCTCGTGGGCGAGCGACTCCCATGACTCGGCGCATGCTGGGTCGAGAGTGAGCCACTCGCGCATCGGGGTGCCCTTGTTCGCGTCGAACCGCACGCCCTGACCGGCTGCCGCGAGTGCGTCCACCCGCGCCTTGGGCAGCTTCACGACGAGGCGGCCCCGCACAAGCATGGCGAAGATCTTGTTGTCGACGCGCAGCGTGCCTGCGCCGAAGCCGGCACCAGCGCCCGGCACGGTGACGTTCGGCTCGCCGCTGAGCCCGTCCACGAGCGTCTCGAAGCGCTCCTCCGGCGTGGCGCCGGCAGCGGTAGGGTCGACCATCGCGTCACAGTATCGTCCGGCGCCCAGGTGGACGATGGTGAAGGTCGAGTCGGCTGCCGGATCCGGGCACAAAGCAGTCAGTCGGCAGTGCCATCGGTCGGCAGAGTGCTTCGGAGAGTCCTGTCGCCGTAAATCAGATGGTCGCTTTGCTGATCTTGGCGCACACTCGGTGCCGTGCACTCGGCGATCACCGTTACCCCGGCCGGGCTGCCCGACCTGCTGCTGCATGTGGCGGTCGTGCGGCCGGTCTTCGTGTGGGGTGCGCCGGGGATCGGGAAGAGCTCGCTGGTCCGTGACTTCGCGGCGTCCCTCGGGCTGGACTGCGTCACGCTCGTCGGCACCCAGTTGGCCCCCGAGGACCTGATCGGCGTGCCCGAACTGCGGGATGGCCGCAGCCGCTTCGCGCCGCCCGAGACGATCGCCCGTGACGAGCCGTACTGTCTCTTCCTCGACGAGCTCAACTCGTCGAGCGCGGAGGTGCAGAAGGCGTTCTACTCGCTGATCCTGGACCGTCGCATCGGGGCGTACGAGCTGCCGGCCGGCTCGATCGTGATCGGTGCGGGCAATCGGGCCAGTGACAACGCGCTCGCCAGGCCGATGGCATCGGCGCTGGTCAACCGGCTTGTCCACGTCCATTTGCGAGCGTCGCACACCGATTGGCTGAACTGGGCGCTCGGCGCCGGTATCCACCCGTGGATCATCGGTTACCTGGACGAGCGTCCCGACCACCTGTGGTCCGCGCCGCCCAAGACCGAGGAGGTCTTCTCCACGCCACGCAGTTGGCACATGCTCTCCGACGCCCTGCATTCGTACGGCGACGGGGTGGACGACACCACCCTGCGCCTGCTCGCCGCGGGCACGCTCAGCCCGGTGCACGCCGCCGCCTTCTGCGGCTACCTGAAGATCGTCCGGCACCGGTACGGGTTGGAGGCGATCCTGCGCGGCGATGCGGGCTGGCCGGCCGCGCCCGCCGACCGGGACCTGCTCTACTTCCTGGCCGAGACGTTCCGGGCCCGGCTGGTCAAGGACCTGCCGGCCGAGAAGGACAAGGCGCCCGCGGCGATCCGGCACTTCGCGCACCGGGCCAAGGCGCTGCTCGTCGAGCTCGCCGAGCTCTCCCTCGAGTGCGGCCAACTGGTGATCGCGGCCGAGGAGGACGGCACCCCCGTACTCCCGGCCTGGTTTCTCGTCGAGGTGAGCCGGGACCTGCCACGGCTCGTCGCGGCACGGGCCTGATGGCCCGCCGCAAGGGTTCGCGCAACGAGCCCGATCCGAACACCGTGGCGTTCACGACGGCCTGGCAGTCGCTGTCCCGGCACCCGATGTTCGCGCCGATGGCGGCCGGCGCGTGGCCGCGGCCGAGCGCCGGCGTGGCCCTGGTGGAAGATTCGGCGTTGGGCTACGCGAGCGTCGCCGCCGACGGCCGGATCCGGGCGAACAAGGGCCGGCGGCTGGACGAGGAGCAGTGGACCTGGGTGCTCGCGCACTGCCTGCTGCACCTCGGCTTCGGCCACCTCGAGCCGGCGGCGGTACGCGACCAGGCGTACCTCGATGTTGCCTGCCTGGTCGTCACCCGCTTCCAGCGGGCCGTGAAGCTGGGCCGGGAACCGGTCCTGCTCCCGGCCGATCTGCCCAGCTCCGACGAGGATCTGTTGCTGCGCGAGTGGCGGCGGGCGGGCGTCCCGGCCGAGTTCGCCGGATGCGGTGCGGGCACGCCCGATCTGTGCCCGGCGCCGGTGGCCGCCGCACCGGGCCGCGAGCCGAACTGGCCGGAACGGTTCGCGATCGGGCTCGCCGCCGCCGCGACCTCCGCCGTCGAGGTGGCCGGCGGCGCGCGCACGTCGCTGACCGACCCGGCGGCCCGGCGCAAGCCGTGGGAGCGTGCGTTGAGCTGGTTCGTCGGCTCGTACCCGTTGCTCGGCGCGCTGGCCGCCCGGTTCACCGTGGTCGCCGACCCGGAGCTGGCCCGCGGCTGGGACATCGCGATCGCCGCGGTCTCCGCCGCGGCCGGCGAGATCTACGTCAACCCGCTGCGCTCGATGTCCGAACCGGAGTGGCGGTTTGTGCTGGCGCACGAGATGCTGCACGCCGCGCTGCGGCACGGCGACCGGGTCGGCCCGCGCGAGCCGCAGCTCTGGAACGTGGCCTGCGACTACGTGGTCAACGGCTGGCTGATCGAGATGGGCGTCGGCACGATGCCGGAGGGCCTGCTGTACGACCCAGATCTGGCCGGCGCGTCGGCCGAGGACGTCTACGACCGGATCGCGCGGGACCTGCGGCGGATGCGCAAGCTCGCCACCCTCCGCGGGACCGGCCGCGGCGACCTGCTGGGCGAACCGCTGCCGTGGCACGGGCCGCGGTCCGGCGGCGCCGATCTGGACGACTACTATCGGCGGGCACTGCTGACCGGGTATGCGTACCACCTGAGCGCCGGCCGCGGCCTGCTGCCCGCCGGCCTGGTCGCGGAGATCCGAGTGTTGGACCAGCCGCCGCTGCCGTGGGACGTCAAGTTGGCGCGCTGGTTCGACGAACACGTGCCGGCGCCCGAGCGGCGGCGCACATACGCCCGCCCGTCCCGCCGCCAGGCCGGCGCGCCGGACATCCCCCGGCCCGGTTGGCACACTCCGGAGGAGGAGATCCGGCGCTGCACGTTCGGCGTCGTCGTGGACACGTCCGGCTCGATGAACCACGAGCTGATGGGCAAGGCACTGGGCGCGATCGCGTCGTACGCGAGGGCACGCGACGTGCCCGCCGCCCGGGTGGTGTTCTGCGACGCGGCCGCCTACGACGCGGGCTACCTGCCGGTCGACGAGATCGCCGGCCGGGTGCGGGTGCGCGGCCGCGGCGGCACGGCCCTGCAGCCCGCGATCGACCTGCTGGAGCGAGCGCCCGACTTCCCGCCGGACGGCCCACTCCTGGTGATCACCGACGGCGAGTGCGACGTGCTCCGCGTGCGGCGTAGGCACGCCTTCCTCCTCCCGCTCGGGGCCAGGCTTCCCTTCACCCCGCGCGGCGAGGTCTTCCAACTCCGCCACTAGTTGATTCTGTCGCCACCGCCGTCCCGACGCGGCGGTTGACGTCTCCGCACGCTGCGACTTGACCGCCATGCCTCTACCTCTCGTTGAGCAACGCCGGGTCGTCGAGCGGATGGCGGCCCTGGTGCCCGCTCCGGAAGGTAGCGCCGGAGTCCGCGCACATTTCATGGACGTCGACAAGTTTGATACCGCATCATCGGTCGGTGACCGGCTTCGATCGTGACCTGTTCGCATCGTTCGCTCCGGACGAACGCGCACTGCTGGCCTGGGTGGCCCCGCAGTTGGACGCCACCATGATCGAGGAGATCGCCGCAGGTCTCCATTGTTCACCCGACGCACCGGCGACGCCGGCTCCACCCGACGGCTATGGTCAGCCCTCGTGACCCGCTGCCTGGTCGACAACCCCGCAGTCGCCGGTCCCCGGCTGATCACCGGGGTACGGCGCGGAACCACACCTCCCGATCGGCCGGGTCAGGGCCGCGCCGGTGCAGCATGGGCGGCTCCTCGCCGGTGACGGGCGCGTAGTGGTCGAAGCCGGTGGTAAGGACGGCCTCACCACCGGTGAGATCCGGAAGCGCGGCGACCACCTGCGGCACCCGTGACGACGGCACTGTCCCGCTCAGCTCGGTGTAGCCGCCGGCCAGCGAGGTGTCGTCGACGACCGCCCCCAGCCGACCGAGCAGCGCCGTCACCCGGTCGAGCGTGTGCTGCGGCACGTTCAGGTCGAACCGCTCGACCGGCTGACACACCCGGGTGCCGGCCAGGCGCAGCGCCGCGGCGATCACCACCGGGGCGAGGTTGCGGAAGTCCGCCGCGACACTCGAGATCGACTTGTCGAACTTCTGGTGCGGCCTGCTCTGCCGCGGCGCGTACTGCGACGCCGTCATGGTGACCGTGCAGTCGGTGACCGGCCAGCCGTGGCGGCCCTGGCGCAGGGCGGCCCGGACGCCCTGCTCGGTGGCCGCGATGAACGCCGGTGGCAGCCGGCCCGGTTCGATCCCCGGATGGAACCGGATGCCCTGGCCGACGGGCGCGGCCTCGATGCGCAGTCCCACCCCCGCCAGGTACGGGTTGTTGCGCTCCCTGATCCTGTCCTCGGCCGCTCCGGCACCGGTGACCCGTTCGATGCAGGCGGTCAAGGTGCCCGAGAAGCGCACCTGCACGCCGTACCGGTCCGCCAGCAGAGCCGCGACCACCTCCTTCTGCACGTCGCCGTGCAGCCGGATTGCCGCCTGCTCCTGGTGTTCGTCGAGCCGCAGGTCGAACAGCGGGTCCTCGTCGGCGAGCTCCGAGAGCCCGGCGAACAGGGCCAGGCGCTGCGCCGGGTCGACGGGCTCGACCAGCGCCTGCCGGGTCGCGGGCGGGAAGTGGTAGGCGTGCCGCCGCGGCGGATCCCCGACGTGCTGCCCGATCCGGGCCGACAGACCGCGCACCGCCGCGATCTGACCGGCGGACACCGCGGGACGCACCAGCACACCGCCGGGCTCGCTCACGGCGATCTGGGTCACCGTCTCCGGCTGGGCGGCATCGGTGAACCGCACTCGGTCCCGGACCTGGAGCCGCCCCGACCACAGCCGGATCCAGGCGCGCCGGCCGTGCCCGTCGCGGTCGACGGCGAACACCGTTCCCGCCAGCGGACCACCCAGGTCCTCGTAACGGGGGAGCACTCTGGCGAGGATCCGGCGCAGTTCCGGCACCCCGGCGCCGGTGACAGCCGAGCCGCACGTGACCGGGGTGAGCGCGTCGCGCCGTACGGCGTCCCGGATCGCCCGCCGCACCTGCCGGGGGCGTACCGGCTCGCCCGCCGACCACCGTGCCAGCACGGCGTCGTCGACATCCGCGACCGCCTCCACCACCGGATCGGCGTCGAGCTCGACCGCCCGGACGCGAGCGTCATGCCCGCCCTGGCCGGTGACCGTGGTGAGGATGACCGGATGCGCCGTGAGGCGCTGCTGGACCTGCGCCAGCGTCCGGGCGACGTTGGCTCCGGCGCGGTCCACCTTGTTGAGGAACAGCACGGTGGGCACACCGATCCGGCGCAGCGCGCGCCAGATCACGACGGTCTGCGGCTGAACGCCCTCCACACTGGACACCACGAGCACGGCGGCGTCGAGCACGGCGAGGGAACGCTCGACCTCCGCGATGAAGTCGGGGTGACCCGGCGTGTCCAGCAGGTTGACGGTCAGGTCGCCGAGGCTGATGGAGGTGACGGCCGCGCGGATGGTGATGCCGCGCTGCCGCTCCAACTCCATGGAGTCGGTCCGGGTGGTCCCGGCGTTCACGCTCCCGGGCTGGGCGATCGCCCCGGCCTCGAACAGCAGGCGCTCGGTCAGGCTGGTCTTGCCGGCATCAACATGCGCGACGATCCCTAGATTCAACAATGCCAACGCAGAACTCCACGGTAGGACGGGAAAGGGTCCGGGGCGTGGAAGCTGCTCGCATCGTCACTCCTGGGTAGTCATGGTCGGACCAGCCCACCCTCGCACGGCAGCCGCCCGCCGTGCCACCGATTACCGGGACGTCAGCCGCCCTGCGCCACGCGTCAGAGTTCATGGCTACCTTCGATCACCAGGACGAGCTTTCCCCGCGCGCTGCCCTGCTCGTTGATCCGGTGTGCCTCGGCGATCTCGGCGAGCGGGAAGGTCCGTACGGCCGGGGGCGAGAAGCGCCCCGACTCGATCAGCCGGCCGATCTCGCCGAGCGCGTAAAGAGCACGGCCGGAGTCGCCACTGCTGAACCTCACTCCGTACGTCTGCGCGCCCTCGAAATCCGCGACTGTCACGACGTGCTCGGTGCCGCCGGCGAGTTCGATGAGCTCGGGGAGGACGCCGCTGCCGGCCACGTCGAGCGCGAGGTCGACGCCGTGCGGAGCGAGCGCGCGTACCCGAGCGATGAGTCCCTCGCCGTAGGTGACGGGCTCTGCGCCCAGCGAGCGCAGATAGTCGTGGTTCGCCGCCCCGGCGGTGCCGATCACGCGCGCACCACGCGCCACGGCGAACTGGACCGCGGCGCTGCCGACACTTCCGGACGCGCCGTTGACCAGCAGCGTGCCGCCGCTCTTGACGCCGAGTTGGTCGAGGGCACGCATCGCGGTCTCGACAGCGGCCGGCAATGCGGCGGCGGCCGGGAAGTCGAGCGACGGTGGGATCGGCGCATAGTAGGCCAGCACCGCCAGTTCGGCCTGGGCCGCCCCGTCGGCGCAGACGCCGAACACGCGATCGCCGACCGCCACGTCCGCGACGCCCTCGCCGAGTTCGTCGACGACCCCCGCCGCCTCGTAGCCCATGGTCTGCGGGAGCTCCTGATCCATCAGACCCTTGCGCTTCTTCCAGTCGCTGAGACTGACGCCTGCCGCCCGCACCGCGATCCGTACCTGCCCCGGCCTCGGATGCGGATCCGGAAGGTCCACGATCTCGAGGACCTCGGGACCCCCGAACCGGCTGAAACGGGCTGCCTTCATCACGTGCTCCGATCTCGGCCCTGAGGCCGCGGCCAGCTGAACCTTTCCCACTGATGGAGCGTACACGATTTTTGGTGTTCACTATATTTTTGTATCCTGCTATACTTCTGTGGTGGCTGAACCGGGACTTCGGGACCTCAAGAAGGCGCGCACCCGCCGGCACATCGCCGATACGGCGGCCCGGCTGTTCGCCGAGCGGGGCTACGAGCAGGTGACGGTCCGCGAGATCGCGCGCGCGGCCGAGGTGGCGGAGCAGACGCTCTACAACTACTTTCCGACCAAGGAACAGCTGGTCACCGACCGCGAACAGCAGATACAGCAGCGACTGAGCGATCTGATCCGCTCCCGGCCGGCGGGAAGCAGCCCCGCCGCCGCCATCCGCGACTTCGTCCTGCAGACGGTGGCAGCGACCCGCGACCTGCCGCCGGAGAACGCCCGCGGCACGCTCGGCTATCTCGCGGCCATCAGCCCCGCGGTCAACCGGCTGACCCTGGAGCTGACCGACCGCCAGGCCGCCGCGCTCGCCGCGGCCATCAGAGAAACGAGCTTGATCGCACCCGAGATCGCTCGCTTGCAGGGCATCGCGCTGGCCGGCGTGTTCCAGATCATCATCAGCGAGTCGGGCCGCCGCCTCCACAATGGCCAGACCCTGCCCGAGATAGCCGACGCGCTCCATCCGCAGATCGAGAACATCCTCGCCGAACTGGACCGCTGGCTGACCCGATAGCAATCCTCGGCGTACGCGAGGTTATGCCGGACGGTGGAAGGCGTCGTCCTGGATGTTGCTGATCGGCGTGTTCCGCTTGATCAGGTCCGACAGCCTGGTCCGCTGGATGGCGTCCACCTCCGCCGTCGTGAAGGCCGGATCGTTCTGGTACCAGAGCCGGTCGCCGGCCCGCATCCGAGTGAATTGTTCGATCATGACGGCTCGCAGCAACGGGCCGAACGTCGAATCGGTGGTGTGTGGCTCGGCCAGTCCGCCGATCAGCGGATCGATGTCGTCGACACTCGAGTAGGTACTGGCCAGCTTTTCGCGTACCACGGGATCGGGAGTGACTTCCGCGAAGGTCCGAAACGGCTTGAGGCCGAAGCTGCGCCGGCACTGGTTGTAGCCCGGGATGCCGTGGTCACGGGCCCGTTGCAGGTCGACGGCGACCAGGTCCAGCGGCGGCGAGCCGGGAAAGCGGATGCTCCGCATGTCCTCGATCACGGACACGTCGACCTCCTGCATGACCTGGGAGGCGAATCCCTTGAGAATCGGACCGACCCCGTGGCGCTGGATCACGCCGATGTTCAGCAGCGCGTTGCCGTGCCGGACCGACTCCAGCACCTGGTCGTCGTTGCCGACCACGAGCAGGTCGGGCGAGAGCATCGAATGGCCGAAGCGGAACCCGAAGGTGGCGAACTCGGCGCTCATCGTGGCGTCCGCGTCGGGGTCATAGCCGGCGTAGGGGCCGACCGCGGCCGGGCCGAGGACGGCGGGGATGAACTCTTCATAGGTGATCGCCTGGAGGATCGCCCCGACCCACTTGCGGGCGAGTTGGTACACCTCCTCGAACGAGGCGGCCGGCCGCTCGCCGGCGATGTGGGCGGCCAGCCGGTTGTGTTCACGGACCAACAGCGTGTGGATCGCCATCAGGCCGACGCCGGTGTTGGCCCGTTCGTCGCCGGCCAGGAAGAAGGCCGGCGACGGGCCGACGATCTGGTTGTTGAGGCCGGCCGTGTTCAGCGGCATGAACGGGCCGTCCAGGCCGGCGCTGACTCGCAGCGTGCTACCGAAGACGGCCACCGGACCGAAGTTCTGGATGGTTCGTAGCGCCGCCATGCGTCCCTCGTCGGGACCATAGACGGAGGAGCCGTCGATGTACGAGTTGAACCCGTTGATCTGCTGCCGTGGGTTGCGCCGGCTGGTGCCGGTGGACACGTCGTACGCCGACCGGGACAGCGGGATCACGCTGCCGGGCGGGAACGCGGTGTCGTCGGCAGGCACCTCGATCGGAAACCGCTCCAGCGGGTCGGCCGCCGGGATCAGGTTCAGGTCGTGGTTGAGGAACTGGCCCCACAGCCAGGCGATGTCGGTCAGCCTCTGGGCGTTGAGGGCCGAGCCGACCTGCCGGCAGACCTGGTTGCTGACCACCCGGGCACTCGGCCTGGTGACACCGGACGGTGTGTTGACGCCGTCCGGGTAGCCGACCGGCGTACGCCGCAGGAAAGCCGCGCCGACCGCGCCGCGGTCGGGATGGTGGATGTTGTTGCCCCACCCGCTGACAGATCGGTAGACGGGCGCTGGGTTGGTTGCGCTCCGGGGGGCGGCCTCCCGTGCGGTCCCGGCAGCCGCGGGGGACGCGAGCAGGCCGCTGACGGCCGCCGCCGTCGCGCCGGCACCGGAGAGCAGGAGCGTACGTCTGTCGATAGTGGATCCCGTGTCAGCCATGGGCCCCATCGTTGGTGCAACGATGGCGTTTCACTATCGGTAATGCGACTGTCACCGTTGGCAAATACATCCGACACCTGATCGCCTGGCAGACATATGCAGAACCATCGTGCTATTCCTGGGCTGGGCGGCGGCTTCCGCCCACCATGGTGGCGAGG
>Ga0307515_10013500_pt1 | contig 15259 bp, 2 predicted proteins | sample 17_EM_MG_FD_194513 | JGI IMG/M metagenome (GOLD analysis project Ga0307515, IMG submission 194513) | Populus trichocarpa ectomycorrhiza microbial communities from riparian zone in the Pacific Northwest, United States - 17_EM | ecosystem: Host-associated > Plants > Roots > Unclassified | place... | reverse complement strand
CCCTAGACTATATAAGAGAAGCTATCCTATACTAAGGCCTAATAGTACGCTAAACGATTAGAGGAGGCCTAGATAATAGCCTATAAGAACCTAAAAAAAGCTTAGAGGTTAATAAAATAGTAGGCGAATAAACACTATTAAGAGCTTAATTTTACTCCTAGTAATATGGTCTAGGTTATAACAAGAAATTAAAAAACTAAATAACCTAGCCGTAAGCTGGACTACTAGATAGTAGGACCATATAAGGTTCTTAAAAAGATAGGCAACTTATATAAGATAAAGCTCCTAAATTTAATTAGGGTTTACCCTATTTTTTTACCGGATAAGTTACGGAAAGCTATAAATAACCTATTACCTAAATAAAAGAACGAGCCTCCCCTACTAGTTTAAGTAAACGGTAACAGTAAATAGGAGGTTAATAAAATACTAGCCTATAAGATAGTATAGGGAACGCTAAAATACCGTATCTAATAGAAGGGCTACGATTCTAACCCAACCTAGTACCCTACGTAGAACTTTATAGGCTACCCCTAGAAGCTTAAAGAATTCTATAACTAATACCCTAATACGCCTAGACCCCTAAAGTACCTAGATAAATAGATGGAATACTAGTATAATAAAGTCAATAAGTTATTAGAAGAATATAGGGACAAAAACGCCCTAAAGCCCTAATACAGCTATCTGCTAAATTCTGCCATATTCTGCCGTTTTCTGCTAGTACTATAAAATATTAGATGTCCAGGAACTTCAACCGCCGGTTAAAGTTATTTAATTAGTTAGATCCGTGCTAAGACTTTTAACGGCTACTCTTTCTAGCCTAGTGCTTCCACTTAGCCTATAATCGCCCTTTATACTTAATCTAGACGTACTTATATCCCCTTTATCTCCTTATCTTATATTTTATAATCCTACGTTTATAAGCCTAGTGCTACCCTATTTCTAACTAAGCCTAAGGGCAGGCTTTCTTTAAAGAGGGGGGTAATATAACGGCGCTATCGCACGTTACCTGCCAAATTCTGCCATATTCTGCCGACCTACAATTAGCCCACCCAAAGCTAGCGCCTTGGCGGCTTACCCTATATATTTGTTTACATTGGTCCTAGCGACCCCTTTTCCTTTTCTTTAGCTTAGTATCTTCGTAATACAGCATTCGTTCAAGCTTCGGTTTAGAGGCATTTGTTTAAGCCGTAACAATTAGGGGCCAAAACCTAATATTTTAATAACGGTCAGGTAACGGCCAGGCTTATTACACTAGAATTTTATTAAGAGTCTTAATATAGGCATAAAAGGCTAATTATAAAATTTCAGAATTTATTATTAAGCCATTATCGAGATATTAAGGTGCACTTTTTCCGATTTTTGGTAGTTTTTGAGGTTTATAGCTCGCTAGTATTCGCAGCTCGCCGGTAGAGTACGTTAAGAAGAACTAATAAAAATAAGGTTTAGAGCATCACCTTATATCCTTTTAAGTAACACTCTAAAAGTTTTAATATTTTTAATTAACTTAATTCAACCGGGGCTTATATATTAATTAAGTTGCCAAGCTAGCAGACTCTTAGTTGGTTAAATTGATTAAGTCTTAGCAATTAATTTAATTTAATATTAAAGCCTCGTTAATTAATTTGTAACCCTATAGAAATAAAGCTAATAATAAACTAAAGTAAAAGCTCTAAGACCAGTATAACGTATTTGGTAAGTAACCTGGCCACGCAAGTAACCTAGCCACCTCAAAAATTAGAAAATTCATACTTTAATATCTCAACAACCACTTAATAATAAATTTTAAAAATTTAGATTTAGACTTTTATATACGCTTTGCAGCTTCTACTAAAGTTGCATAGTAATTAGTTGGGTAGTTTTTAAAATATTATAATTTGGGGGCCAAAATTAAGCCAAATTGCGATATCTTAACAACCACTAAATTAATTACTATGCAACTTTAATAGAAGCTGTAAAGCGTATATAAAAGCCCAAATCCAAATTATTAAAATTTATTATTGAGTGGCTGTTAAGATATTAATGTATGAATTTTCTAATTTTTGGTGGGGTTTTGAGGTGGCCAGGTTACTTGCGTGGCCAGGTTACTTACCGAACACGTTAATCTATATACTAATCTAATTTATAAGTCCGGAACTTACTAAAAAAGGGTTAGATTAGTGGAAGGTTTAACTAGTATAAGACTTATATTACTTTAAAATACGTAACGAAATCTAACCTTCAGTTATTAATCTACTGGTATACTATAGCTTAATATTAATACAATAGATATTCCGTTATAACTCCCTTAAGCCTACTAGGGAGAAATTAGAAAAAATTACTAGTAAAAGTTCTCTACTAGTTAGCTGTTGTATAAGATAAAGATTTCTAACCTATATCCGGAATTTGAAGAAAGTTTAGGCTGTTAAATCTTTACTATAGTTAAAGCTTTTAAAATAGATACGTTGCTAATAGTTAGCGAGGCTAACCTAAGGTGCCAAATTTGGTTTGGCTAAAAGATAAACCCTAGTTAAGAGTAAGGAAAACTTTTAGCAGCTGCGTATAAAGTGGAAGCCGATTTCGCTAGTAACTATAAAAAATGTATAAGGCTAGAATTAAACCCGCAGCCTAAAATAAACCTTAAGCTAGAAGAAAAACAAGTTAACTAGTTATTAAGTACTAAGCAGAACTACTAGTCTCTAAGCACTAAGCCCTTAAAACTTTAACTAGCATTAAAGCGGACTATGCCAAGCTATGGACAGCGTATAAGCTTAAATATTTAGACCCTACAACTATACCTAGGCCTTATGCGGTTTGCTAGGGGAGATAATCTTTATAGTAATAGGCTTTTTAGCAATACTAGAGGCATAGCTAGTTGTAGACGTTTCGCCTAATAGGCATCTAGACAAGGTATAATAGTGCTTTAAAGATAGGACTAACCCTCTAATATACCTCGCCCCCTTATTTTCTAAACCATTATCGCTTCTAGCAGTTATAGCGGATATAGGGTACATCTTAAGCGGGTCTTAGGCCTTAGAGTATGTCATTTTGGGGTCTAGGTCCTCTAAGTCCAACTAGGACTTCTATATACCACTATATATAGAGTATATAGCTAACATATTAAGGATTTTGGCCGCTAACGGGGTGAAGTGAAATGATTATATAAAAGACCTTAATGACCTAGTCCTCGGCACGCGTATAGGTACAGTTACAATACCGTATAGCTACCTTAGGGGGTTATTATTAAGTATACGGGTCTTCCGCTCTGGGGCGAGGTTCTTTAGCATAAGGGAGATAGCAGTTAGGGTGCCTATAGATAACGTAAAGGAGCGCTTTAGCAAGGGGGTTAGGCACGCTATAAAAGCGGCACTATATAATATAACCGTGCTATAGGGAGTGACACTCTATAGGCCTAGCGATAGTCGCCCCCTAAAGGTATAACAGGAAGCACCTGGCGATAATAAGGCCGACGCTATATATAACCTAGAGGACTAGTTTAGTTTGGCAATAGGAAGTATTAAAACTAAAAGGGGCTGTAAAAAGGTCTAGCTTATATTCTAGTATACGACGCGCGCGGCGGGGTCTATTAGCTACCTCACTAAGTTCTATGCTATATATATCCAATACTTTATCTCTAAATGGGCCGCACTGTATATATATAGCAAGGCTACCATACATAAAGAGGTAACGATGTAAAAGTGCGAGCTAGAGGAGTAGGAGCTTTAAAAGACGTATAAGCCTATAGCTAAATACCTTTCTAGGGGTTATAGATTCCGCAAGGCCGCCGTAAGCTCTGTCCCCCAGGTAAGACACGCTACTAACAATAAGGCTATTCTAATAACGTTTAAGCAGTACTTCTCTAATACTCTAGATATTACTGGCGCCTCGCGATACCCGCTTTCTAAGTACTTCCTTAAGTACTTTAAGGGAAGGAAGGACAACGTTTCTAACCTTTTGTAGTGTAAGTTTAGGGGGAAAATATAAGTCTATGACCTATATGCTAACGCACTGCTAAATACCTATTACTAGGTAATGGTGGATATAAGCACCCTATCCCTTACGGAGGTCGTGTTCTATTAGGCGGGCAGGGATAACTCCTAGGTATTCTTGGGTTTCGTAAGCTCTATTTACTATAAGGACGATATAAAGCTAGCCGCCCTCACCTCACTCGCCTATGTGGGCGCTAGGGACCTTAGCCTGCCTTATACGTATAATGGCTCCTACGTTCTATAACTTTTTATTTTATTTTATATCCGTTATATTATACTACATATATTACTACGTATACAGCCTCTAGGCTATAGCGCTATAGTTTTATATATATAAATCCTTCCTAGGCAGCTTAACATGTACTAGTGACTAAGTAGACAATCTTACCCATTTTCAATGCTAGGGGAGCTCCTATCCTATTAGTGTTTTGTTCTAATATTTTGCTTACTATTATCTAGTTCTCCAGCTACTAGACTTAAAAAGATATAATCTATAACTAAGAGAGCGACTAAAGGTTTAGATGCCCTTTAATTATCCTATCCCTCTAGTTTAGTATCTAAATATCTTGGAGAGTCTAGGTCTAGAGCTTTTAAGACCTTAAAAAGTATGTTAAGACAACCTATTAATGGTGTTTTAAAAGTGTTTTTAGAAATGTAGTTCTGCATAAAAGCTCTAAGCTTGTACTAATTCAAGAACTTTTAATCCGTAGATAATATACGGGATTTACTAGCGGCTTACAGTTGTTATAAAAATAGTTCGCCCGTAAGTATAAGGCTATTAATGCCGTTAAGAATTCTAAGCTTATCTTAGGATATGTATCTATAAATCGGCTTATAACCGAGGTCGTAGTTAACCTTAGACTATAGGTGCATTAATAAAGACGCGACTTAAATTTCGATAAGCTGTCCCATATAGCGCTACTCTATAGATGGGTGCTCCTTTAGGTGCACCTAGTAGTAGTTGGCGACGTAGCTATTAAACCGCTAGATAAATCCATTAAGAGTTACTTTCCCTCCCTCTATTTATTTCTTATTCTTTACAATAAACGCCTCCCTAATAATCTCTTCAACTTTTACACGGTTATCTAGAAAATATTAGTAGTAATAAGCAGCTTAAAGTCCTTAGGTAGTTATTGTTTAGGTAGGCTATAGACGATTTAATTAATATATTGCCCGTTTAGCGGCGCTTTTTACTAAATATTGCAACTTTTTAGGTCATTGACGCGCTAATTTAGGTCTTTGCATATTCTAGGATATACACAGCTGCTAAAAATAGCACTTTAGTGACGCCTATATTTTCTAATCAAATATAGAAGAAGGTCTGTCTTAACTAGCGTATACCATCTAAGTTTTGGCAGAGATTTAGGGATGCTTTACCGTTCTTAACGGCATTTGAGAATATAGCGGTAGAAGAAATAGATCCTCTATATAGTAAGTATTTAAAATCAAACCATGTCCTATTAGCCGTTTATCCTTTATATAATAGACTAGTAGGATAAGAATTCTGCTAAACTTTATAGGAGTGATAACACGGACGGATTCGAGTAGGTTATAAGAATTCGGCATAGTTCTATTATATTATAGGCTCCGGCGGAGAACCTATGTTTTTATAATTGGTCTTATATCTAAAAACGCGGTTTTGCTAGTGCACCAGCTCAAAGTTCTCTAAGACTTCCCTAGATGCCCCCTACTAGTCCCATTCTTAGTTATAAAAGAAAATGCGAACGAAATAGTAGGTATAATTAATAACGGGCGCCAAGTCCTAACTAAGATTTATTTCTTTATTAGTATATATGAACCCAAAGACAGTCCGGGGTTAGATGTTTATTAGAGTAATATTAGGGAACCGGACTTAAATAAAATTACCCAGAAACTTACCTGTCTAGCGTAGGATTTTACAGAGCTTAGTTACCGGTTTAAATTTCTATTACGTCTCTGCCTGGTGGCGTCGTAATGGCATAGTCGCTGCGGCCTTGATTGCGGTCTATATAACTATATTAAATAACGGGACATTATCTAAGCTGCCTGTCAGTAGGGCTTCCGCTTATTAAATGACAGACTTTTAGGTTTCTAAAGCCAATTAGCGTGTTCTATCTAGGAGACTCAATCCTAAGTACAGACCGTAAGCCTAATCTTCTCTTTAATATCGCGGTACTAGTGTTAGAGTCCCTATTTATATATCGTACCCATAAGCTAATGCCTTTAGCTAGACCTATAGCCTTCTATTACAAAGAGATAATAATCTCAGCTTTCGTATAGTATAAACCATAGGAAGAGACAGTATAGATATGTGTATAATTACGGCAATAACACTAATTTTCCTTCCAGCTACTTTTACAGCGGTTAGTTGTCCTTATTCTCTTAAGATATATACTATTATTATCACCTATATTGTTTTAGACCGGAGCACTAACAGAGCTTCCTAGACATTTTTCGGATTAGGATTATTTAACTTTTCCCCTAAATCTTCTAACTTAGTATCTAGCTAAATATGGCTGTACTAGATTATCACTGCAGCTCTTATAGCTACTGTTTTGCTCTTTTAGTTGGTGATTTCTTAGGCGAAAATTCCAAAACCTAAGCCTACGCAATATAAGCAATAAGTTATAGAAGGCACTTTGCTTATATACGCCTTTTAGTTAGCAAATATAAACGAGCTAGATTATATTAGCGACGACGCCAACTACAGTTAGAGCTTCCGCTATTTTATTATAACAATACTTAAAACATAAGGTAAACTACCTCTATATAAAGAAGAGAGTAGCTACATTTATAGGGGGGCTTTAAGAATACAAACGGCATTTAGCAGGCTCTTTAAGTAGGCTATAACTACGCAAAGGGCGCTACGCGGAGTAGGCTATATTAGGCTAGGCGGGCTATATAAGCTAGGCTATATAAGCTAAAGCGGGCGCGTCCGCGTGTTTAGGTATAAATATACTAGATAAAATAGAAACTAACAACAGTATATTAAGAAGGGCTTTATTATATAGGCGGTTAGGTATTATTACATACAGCAGATAAGAAAAGGCAAGGAGGATTATAAATATATAGTAAGACAGCACTTATTAAGAGCTTGCGGGAGCTATAAGGGGGTAATATAAGTGGGCTGCCCGCCCTCCCTATAAGTTTTAGTGGCATTATAGTAGCATCCCGCTAAAATGCTGCTAATATAGTTATAATGCCACCAAAACTTACAGGGAGGGCGGGTAGCCCGCTTATATCACCCCCTTATAGTAGGAAGGGTAGCCGACCTACTCCAGCCACACCCTTATATAGTGGCGATTTCCGTAGGCAATTCTACTATAAGTTAGAGAGCTAAGTTAGTAACTAGAGGCACGGCTAAGTTTAGTTAGGTTATAGGACTATAGGGCTAGAATCGGCCCGTATATTAGGCTCTGTATAGCTATAGGCTAATAGGCTAAGCTTTTAATCAATTAATCTGAGTAAATTATATATACTGGTTACGTAAGACGCGCTAAATCGTATCGCACTAGCCTAATTAATAATTACTTCTATTACAGGTACTAACATAAGTAGCGACCTTACGTAAATCTCTATACAATAGCAGCCATAACGCTAATAATAGCTTTTAAACATTATAGTGAAGTTTATAGGCTTAGATAGAATTATTTATAAGTTTTAGTAGTAGCAAGAGCGTAATAATAGTGCTATAGCGGGAGAAGTCTATTTTATAATAAAGGAGGCTCTTTACAAATTAGGTGCGGCAATAATGACATAATGGTAATTTTTAGGTGTAAAGGTGCCTGCGCGTTTAGGATCACTTATAGTATATACATAATGTAAAAATATAATAGACACTAAAGTATATATATAGTTTAAGTGGTGTAAAGTTAAAGTACCCCCCTTTTTTCTTAGCGCGGGGGGTTTCTCGACCTATAAGGATAAACGTTACAATTAATTATGTTGATAAAGAAATAACAACACCCCTTTTTCTCCAATTTTATCGTGGTCTACAATCCTAATAAAGATATTCAATCGCATTAAAACAATTCCTAAAGGTATCCAACAATATAGAAAACTTCCTATTGCCCAAATCCAGAAATTTTCCCGGGTTATTAGGGATGCCCCAAATATTACTATTAATTTTACCCTATAGGTTGCGAAGAACTATCTAACCGGTTTTATCTCCCGTCGTAAAGCCTAAAAGAGAGTGAGAATGCTAGCTTACTATTTCTTTAGTAGGGTAGTTATTTAAGTCCGCAACTATTAGAACGCCTAGGGCCGCAAGTATTTAAGTCTATAGGTTATCGTCACTTAATAAGCTAATACTAATCCACCGTCCATTATCGCCACTATAGATTATCTTAATAGCATAATAAGGCCAGTCGCCTAACTTAACCTCAGTTTTATATCCAGCCATCTTTATAGCTTTTTCTATATAAGCTACCTAAGAATATGCTTCTAATATACCAGTGCTACCAGAAATAGAAAACCCGCCAGCATTTAAGAAGAAACCATTCTGCAGATCCGCTAAGCTAGGTTTTAATACTATATAGGATTTTTAATCTTTTCCATCGGAATTATATAAAAAAATATCAGCTTTATTCTTATCTATATTATTTTTAATAATTGTTTTAATTAAGTCTTAGCCTCTAGAAGAATTAACTATAAAAGTAAAAGTAGTAAGTATCCAACCATCTCCTAGTCCATTTTATTCAATATTAGTCTCTATAGGCCTAGTTAAGTCGTTTTAAAGAAGATTAATAGGTATATAGAAATCCCTATCTAAGTTAGATATAATAAGGGCATTTTCTAAAAATGGCATAGCTATTATACGGTATATAAGCATGAAAATATATATACCAAGAATTTCCATTTTAGTTGTTTTAGAAAGAATTAATAAACTAATATTGTTTAAATTCGCAGATCTAATCAGTAATATCAGCGGTTAGGTTAAACCAATAAGAAAAGGCTAATTAGTTAAAATTCTTAACTAGTTTACTAGCTTATATAGGCTTAGCGCTTACTTAATTTAGTAATTTTATATTAGTTTAACCGGTTTAACTAGTTAAATTACCAATTCGGTTAGTTTGGCATCACTAGATCTAATATCTAAAAGTTAAATCAAATTAGAGTTTTATTCTTTATAGATAAAAGCTAAAGCACATATTTAAATGTCAATTACAGCAGCTTTTAAATTTAAGGGCATTATAAAAGTATGGGATATAAGAAGAGGAGCAAGGGCTAGGCTATGAAATTTATATACGATTTACACCATAACTAAGATAGTTAAGCAATTATTACAGGACCTTAAGATAAAACAAATATACACTTTTATAATGGGAAGCATAATGTCATATAGGGGTCGAAATTGGGAGGCGTAAGAGGCAATCCCCTTAGTAATACCTCAGCCACAGGTAAAATAAATATCAATTTCTTCCAATTTATTCCCAAAGACGGAATGCGTAATACTAGGCGCCAAGTCTATATTTTAGCCTCCTTAAGGCCAATCAAATATTGCGACTATAAAAGTAGGGTAACGGTAATAGAACACCCCCTAATTAATATACGGACACCCCCTACTAATTAAGTTTAGTTCCTTTCTAATTAAATTAGAAATTACGTAAATTTAAGTTATTTATATCTATATCGCGAAAATCAAATTATTAAAATGTAACTTTAACTATAATACCTTAACTACGCAGTACCCTATAAGGCGCCGTATAAACTTATTTAGGTGCTACTACCTTTTAATATCTATAAACTGCCTCTGCTTAATATTTACAAACTACCTCTATAAGCACGCCCGCGCTTACGCCTATGCTCGCGCCTCTGCTCGCGCCTACACTATATTTACGCCCACGCGTAGTATACCTAGTATTCTATTTAAATGCTAATAGCTTATAATAAGTCAATATATTAACGCGAATAGAGCTAGCTAGGCGGCCGCGATGGCGTTTAATAGTTAGAGGCTGGGGTGGGGTATAAGCGCGCGATAGTCGCGCACTGATATAGATATAAAACAACTTAAATTTACGTAATATTCTAACTTAATTAGGGAGGAACTAAACTCAATTAGTAGGGGGTGTCCGTATATTAATTAGGGGGTATCCTATTACTATTACCCTAAAAGTATATTAAGGCAAGTTATTTATTAATAGGAATAATATAATTACTAACTTTATATATCTATATTGAATATAAATCCAGTTTAGCTAATCCGGCCTTCCGTATTTAGGTTATCCTCTTTTTTAATTTATAGCTAGAAACCGCCTTAGCTAGGTTCCACTGCGGAGGCTTTAGGTTATTAGCTAGAACTACTTAGTGGTACGTACTTATAACGTATAGGAAATATTTTAAATAAAGAGGGAGATAACTTGGGTTTTTTTATATAGAAAAAAGTTTAACAGTCAGTTATGTATATATTAGGAGTTAAGAGTTAATTTAACTTTTTATAAAGGACCTTGCAATTTATGGCAGCCTTAGTATATAGTAATTATTGCTATAATTAGGCGTTAGCGAGCCCGTAGTAAAACAATAGCTATCTTTTTAATTCCTTTTCTCTTTCTATAAGGAATAATTTACTTAGTTAAAAAGGAGTTTAGATTTCTAGTATTTTGCCGCCTACGAAACACTATGCGCGATTAGCAAGTTTTAAACCTATTAATCGTTGCGCCTTATACGGAGGTGCGTTTTAAAAGTCTTTACCGGCCCTACCTAAGTTAAGCCTAAATAGCCCGTATATAGCCGAAAATTGGGCGCACTTTAAGCCGGTTATAGGGGACCTAAGGCGCTATTAGGCGGCTTCTAGCCTATTACCCCACCAACCTCAAGGCGGCTACCGCCTATAAGACCGCCTAATAAGGGGCGGCGAAGACTTTTAAAACGTACCTCTGTAGTAATATATAATACTTAAAAGCCTTAGTAAGCGCCTAACTAGCTCGTCTAAGGTTAGCTTAAGCGGCAAACGTATACTCTCTTACTCTGCTGCTTACGCTAATCTCGATTTATTAATGGCGGATTTAAGAGGGTGGCGGATTTAAGAGATAGATTAAAGCACGGTCACTATAAAGTGCACGTTTTAAAGGCTATAAGGTTATAACCACATTGCTTTAAAAATATTCTATGCCTAGATTAATAATGCTTAAGGATAGAATGTTAATAAAAGCTAGCGTTGGACGGGAGAGGGGGACCAAATATAGCGAAACTATAGTCTGAGCTTAAACCTATCGGAGCACAACAATTTATAGTCACTTTGCGACAGCCTACACTACTACCTATTATTAATTCTGATTTTGTTTTAGCCTGTTAGACTTCTTAGGGGCTAGCTAGTAACTAAGGCCTTTTGCTTCTAATTAGAAATAATATTTATTCTATAATGTTAAATATAGAACCGATGTCTCTAAGTTATTAATCCGTTTACGGAGTTCGGAGATCGTCTCTTCGTACGCCCGCAATTTTGTTTCGCCTATATTTAACTACAGCCTAATCTTATAGCGTAGCTATAGCTTAGTAGAGGCTTTAAGCTTAACACTATTAAAGTGGAGCAATTCTAGAATAGTTGTATTAAGATCTAAATCTCTTTTCAGATTAAGACTAGACCTATTAATAAATTGGATTAATATTGGCGACATATTAATTAATTTAAGTAGTCGCGGTTAAGAAGCTATCTTATTACTTATAGATATATAATCTAGTAAACTGGGAGTTAGAAATGATATTGTGTTGCTCTTTAACCTATCTATAAAGTGCTAGTTTGGCGCAGGATTTGTTAGCGTCTTTATAGCTTTATCTATATACTTACTATAATCGTAACCTATAAAGTCTTTTAATTCCCTTTTCCTTTTTACTTTTATAAATGGTGTATCTAGTAACTAAGGCAAAGAAAGCTAATCTCTTTGACCGGCATTATCGCAGTTAATGCTTATTTTCGTCAGAGTTTAAGGAACTAGTAGAAGTTAAGAAATTATTAACTATTCTTTTGCTTGGGCTTTGTGTTCTACCTAGAGAAAGAACAGACACTAGTCCTTATTGACGTTTAAATATCTCCAAACTATATAATTAAGTTAGCCTTACTAGACGAAAGCACGGGAAACTGGTAGCATACACCTCTTACCTTTATTAGGTCTATTTTTCTTCGTTATAAAACACCTTACTGCTTAGTTACACTTATAATACTATTTTCCCTTAGTAAAACGCCTACGGCCGAGTTTTGATCCTTGATTTATTTCTATAGACATCTTACGGTAAAGGCCGTTAGCTCTCGCGAATATATATTTATAAGTCTAACCTAATAGTAGGCACCTTTACAGGAGTTTTACTAAATGGCACTAAAGGTTATAAGAGCGTAATATATTATAAAATAAGTTCTCTTTAATTAAAAGGCGCTAGGGAAAGCGGTTAGAGATTAGGAAGTGTAGAAGCTTTATTACCTAGTCCTAATTCTATATTTAGTAATTATAGTATAAACCACATATTACGCGGGGATGTACTTAGGGTGGAATTAATGAGAAAGATTATTGTAGTGAAAAGGCGGAGATACGCCAAGCCTTGTTTAATACGGCGAGTTCCGTTTCAAAGCTTAGCTAAAAAGTCCCTAAGTCTAAAAGATAAATATTTTATATATAAATAAGGGACGTGCTCTAGTACTTAGCTCCACTATATAGCTAAGCCTCTCCGTCAGCCTCTCCTTATTAGTCCTATTTACCACTCCCTATTATCTTTAGGCTTTTCTCCACCTTGATAAGGGTGTAGTCGGAGCGGGTCGGTACCCTCCCTGCTAGCACCGGCATGACGTTCTAGTAAGTTATCATTTTAGCGCGTAGTTTAGCTGCGCACGCTTTAGTATCGCGACGTAATTAGGAAAGTATTGCTACTATCTAGTAAGTTATGTATAGGATTACTACCTATAGCTTACTACCGTATAAATCCTTAGAGATGCTAAAATCCGAGTGGCAAATACGACGACTATATAAGCACATAGTCCCCTTGACCCTCTATAAAATAGAGATATAAAGAAAATAATATATTATATATATAAGGCTACCATAACCTCACTACTGTACTCTTCTTACACTATGCAAGATCGGGCGCCCTTGCTCAGCAGCAGCTCGACGATCTTGTCGTGGCCCTCGCGCGATGCCGCCTGGAGCGCGTTGTCGTAGACTCCTCCTTGCGCGTTGACGTCGGCGCCTGCGCCCAGCAGCAGCTCGACGATCTTGTCGTGGCCCTCGCGCGATGCCGCCTGGAGCGCGTTATCGTCGACTCCTCCACCTTGCGCGTTAACGTCGGCGCCCGCGCCCAGCAGCAGCTCGACGGTCTTGTCGTGGCCCCGGCGCGATGCCGCCTAGGCTTACAGCTCGGCGTGGTCCGAAAAAAGCTCGGCGTGGTCCAAAAGTTCAACGTGGTCCGAACTTCAAATTCAACCCCGGACCACGCTCAGCTTCAGACCACGCTTAGCCCCCGCATATGCAATACACATGCAATTTAAATAAAATAGAAAATGCAAAGTTGTTTATCTATAAATCGCAAATATTATAGTATGCGATTGTTGTATATGCTGTATATATGCCTTAATATGGCCAAATAAGGTAATGGTAGTTAGTTATTAAAACATAGCCTATGCACACGCGTAGTATATCTATAATAATAGTTACACCACAACTTCTTCTCCACAATATTACAGCGTATGCCACGAGTATATATAGCATAACGTAGGCATAGGCCTTGCATATACTAACAGAAAGACTAGGGCAAATTTTTAAAAACACATTTAACGATCGCATACGCCGCGTATACGCTCACTATAAGCAATCTAAGAATTGCGGATTTTAACAACCCGCAAGTAGCCTCCACTGCTAACCCGTCTTTCTTTAGCTATTACTATAGTAAGCATATGCTCCGCATATGCGTACACACACTTATAAAGCCTTATAGGCCTAATTCCAAATTTAAATCCTGGTTAGGTAACACCTAGTAAGTTATATAGTTGTATATACACGGCATATGCTTATAATAACTATAGCGCACACCACAGCAGCTCTTACTAGTGGAAGACGTAAGTATATATAGAATTGCATATCCAATGCATATACTAACTGTATATAGCCCTAGCTATCTCGGTTTAAGACAACGCGAGTATATACGGCTTTATATACTGCGTAGGCATATACTAAGCGTATACTAGACCCGCCTAATACCGCCTCTATACCCCCCTTAGTGAACACTATAGTATATATTACTTATCTATACCCTATATATAGTATATACTAAGCCAAAGTATAGGTGTAATATCGCAGTCAACGGCACGTAGATATGCGGCCGTGTCTTTACCGCTTAACTAAGTATACGTTTTACATATACGCAGCATCTACGGCTCCACTAATATAGCTATAGTATTACCAGCATATCCGCAATAAGCACAGCGGTGCTTATATATACTACTATATTAATATAGTAGCCCGGCATATGCTTACTATATATAGTAACTAACCCGACTATAAATAATACGCTAGTTAGAAAGCTAATTACGGGCGAGAAGTATATGCTATATATATACAGCGCATATATAAGGCTAATATATTATAGCGCCCTAAAACTGTTTGTTCTCTCTAGTACTTAGTAAGACACTAGATACCTATATAAGCCCGGGTATATCTATACCCATATATCGCATATACGTCGCTAATAGTATATATAGTCGTGGCCCTTTAGGGTCTAGGATCTTAGAGTATACAGATGCCTACATACTCTTTACGTATACTTACTCTATGCTATATATATACTAAGCCTAAGCTAATTAAATATAGTGCCTAGGACCAGGGGTTTACTACCCAATTTAGCAGGCAATTCTATTATAAGGTAAGAGCACTAGTATTGCTTCTATATATACGCACTATACCCCAATATATATATCTATTTATCTATATACTTATTCCCCCTAAGTTTAATTTTAGATATAAAGGTACTTATAGGCCTAAGGGTAGCGTATATAAGGAATAAGCATAGCTACTACTAGGGCTACTGCCCAATTCCGAAACTAATGCTTAACTCTATATTTAGGAGACTAGGAAAGTTAAATTTGGTGTATTCCCTATACATATATTACTAAAACCACCACTTGGTTATATTGCTAGCTTATCTACATATACACTACGTATATATAAACCCCTAATGTCTTCTACTAACCATAGGTTAACACGCGCTTATACTAGGCGTATACTAACTTAAGGGAAATAGCGCGTTAGCCCTACCACTCCCTCTACTGGCTCAAAGCGCAAAGTTAGTATTTTATCTGCATATGTTTAGCATACGCTAACTATATACGTAGCGCG
>Ga0307515_10013499_pt1 | contig 15259 bp, 7 predicted proteins | sample 17_EM_MG_FD_194513 | JGI IMG/M metagenome (GOLD analysis project Ga0307515, IMG submission 194513) | Populus trichocarpa ectomycorrhiza microbial communities from riparian zone in the Pacific Northwest, United States - 17_EM | ecosystem: Host-associated > Plants > Roots > Unclassified | place... | reverse complement strand
CATCAGGAGGGTTAGAGAAGCTCAAAATGAAAAGTGGCTATGTGGGAAAAGGAGATATCGCTGGCCATAGAAGATCCACTAGGCAGAGATACTCTGGCAGGCTCCCTAAGCCTGAACAACCAACGAGGAAATATATTGGTGGTTGTGCTGGTAATGGTGAAGAGAGGAAATTGAGTGACACAGGCCAAAACGACGTCGTTTAGTAACTGCCAATATAAAAAAAGATTGACCGGGTCTCACCCGGGTTTGACTGGGTGGACCGGGTCCCGGGTCGACCCGCCGGGTCGACCGGGTTTCACCGGGCCAATTCCCAAGCGGGTTTTTGCCTCCACCCGGACCGGTCTCAGGCCCGGGTCGACCCGCCGGGCCGGTCCAGGTTTTAAAACACTATGAAGGAGATTACTAAAATAAACTACAAGAGGGGAAATCATTATTTCCCTTCTCATATGTTACTATTATTTCTAACAATAACATGTGTTTTTTTTATTAAAAAAATTATTTTTTAATATTAAATTTATTAGAAATTGAATTTTATTATTTATTTTGGTTTCTTTGATATAGGGGTATTATGATCTTGAAAAACATCCTGGTGTTCGATTGATACTTAATTTTACGTCATTTATTTTTTCTATCATATAATTAAATAAATTAACATAAAATAAAAACAGGGAAGAAAACATCTCAGTATTTGATTAGTATTCAGTTTTATAATTATCTTTTTTTAATTATATTATTAAATAAACTAACATAAACTAAAAGAGGAGGGGAAATCATTGCTCCCCTCCTCACATGATATTGTTCGTTGGAACAACAACATATATTTTTTTTGTTTGTTTTTTTATTTTACATTTTTCAATATTAGATTTGTTAGGAATTGGATTTTGTTATTTATTTTGGTTTTTTTATACAGAGTTCTCATGGTCTAAAAAACATCTTGATATTAGGTTGATAGTCAGTTTTACGCTCGTCTACTTTTTTCTATCATATTATTAAATAAACAAATATCATATCATATTGTTGAATAAAAAATGGTTCCGAAAAAAACATAATTATTATGAATTGGACTTCATAATTTATTTCTATTTATTTTTTATGGAATTATCATGATCTTAGAAAAATATATTGGTATTGGGTTTTCAAAAAAATGTATCGTCATTGAGTTGGTGCTCAGTTTTTTTAGCATATATTTTTTTCATATTATTAAATAAAAATAATTCCAAAAATAACATAATTATTGGGAATTAGACTTCATAATTTATTTTAATTTACTTTTGATAGGGATATTGTAGTCTTAGAAAAACATGCTGGTATTGAGTTGGCGCTCAATTTTGTGAGCGTCTATTTTTTTATCATATAATTAAACAAAAATAGTTTTTTTTTAAAAAAAAGTTATTAAACTTAATGAAGCTCTTGACCCAAGTGGCAGGTTTGACAAGTTAACCTAACTTGACCGAGGTTGATCTAATGTGTCGTTGTCTCAATACTTTTTAAATAAAAGATGTCATCTTGAAATTATTTTTAAAGCCAAAACATGTTTTCACTAGCCATTTGAGTTTTCTTCAACCTGACAAGTCAATTGAGTCAAGCTAGAATAACTTTTATACAATTTAATTTAAAACTCAAGCTAGGTAAGGAGTTTGGTCAGGAGATTTCAGGCTTGACCCATTGAGTTGAGTTTATTGACACTATCAAAGAATTTCTCTTAACTTGAATATAATTTTTTTACATTTAAAATTTTTTGTCTCGCCGCAGCATAGTACGAAGAATTATCTAGGCTTAGTCCAAAATACTATTATGGTAAGTTATATATATATATATATATATATATATATATATAGAGAGAGAGAGAGAGAGAGATGGTAGATCACCAAATCTGACCTTATATTTAGGATAGTGCATATGATGGGTCTTTTGACCAAGATGTCTTCACTACTACCACTAATTGTTGTTACTAAGGTTGATGGAAGTGGAAGCAATTAGTACAACAACAAGAAAAAAAAAAACAAAGAAGATTTGGAGGGCAAATAGAGTTGTAAGTATGAACTCTAAATTAAAAGTTTTATTCACTTAAAAGTAAATCTAATAAGATTTGCTTTCTTAAGGATTTACAAAACTTTTAAATAGGTCAAAAACCAACCTCTACTAGGAAATAATAACGATATGAAAACATAAAAGAAATAAACACAAAATCCAAAAATAAACAATAAAATTGAAAAAAAGAGAGGAAAATTAACAAAATTGACCCAAACAACTTATAGCTCTAATTCTAGGAGATCCAACGGTCCAATAAGCGATAAAGTGACTTCAATGAGATAATTGCTCATAGAATCACCTGAAAATATTTAAGCCTGATCCACAAGTCAAATCTCCTATTATCGTCATCTTAAGATACTAACCTAATCTAGCAAAACCATACCTCCTCTTGAGCATAGACCTTCCCCCATAGTCCATAAAAATAACTATAAGACCATGTATATAATTTATCCGGGTCAAGTTCCAACAAACTTGTTATGAAGTCAAAATTAATGTGAGATCCTTAAATAATAAGCCCACCTTGATTTTATTTTTCTTTTTTAGTTTTTTTTATTATTATTTTTTGTTTCCACCTCCCAGCAGTGCACTTGCTAGATTTGTAATTTGGCATACGATGACCAATGATCTTCCATATTAATTTCTTTATATATAAGTTTTCATAGACTAATATATTGTTTATACTAAATACTAATAGACTTTTAGTTCATTTCATTGATAATGGATTTCTTGATACCTATCAAAATTCAAAAGGTCATGATTAAATTTTTAGTATAACTTGTTTATATCCATGTATAAGATAATTAAATCTAACCTTTCATATCTATTGTAATATGGTTAGATTAATCTCTTGTTAGGGCAAGTATTAACAACATTCTCTTTTTTTTTAACTAAATTGTAAAAAAATATTGTATAATAAAACATTCTACAAGTAATGCATAATTACATGTTACGAAAACTTGTATTATATAATTCATGGTTTATCGTGGTGACATAAATGGAAACAAAACAAGAAAGACATCAAACACAAGAACATAAAATTTTTAAAAGAATGGATCACTTGGAAACCCTAATTCATAATTCTTTTTTCAAGTAGTATGTCTTACTAAAAGGTTTACAACTCTTTAAGTAAACTCAAATATCAACCTAAATAAAATAAGAAACTTGAAAAATAAAAGGAAAGTAATAAAAATCCTAAAAAAAATAGAAAATAATTATTAAGCATAATATTTAATTTTCTAAACTAAATAGGAAAAATATTTTTTAATTAAAAACCCCATGCACCAATCTCATTGGCTTAAAAAAACTTACCCTCTAGTTTAAATTATTCTTATTTTGGTCTTATGGATGTCTAATCAAGGCTCTCCAACCTCTTTTTTTTTTTTCACTTCGAGTGTATGATAGTTTTAGATATTGACTTCAGTACATTCATGTTAGATTTTGGATAATAAACATCAATTGACAAATGATTTCTCTTCTAGAGTAAATAATTAAAAACCTCAAACTGTCTTCATCAACATATTTAGTATACATATAGCCCTTAAACAAATCCACGTTCGGTTTAATAGTAAACTTCTAATCAAAATGATCAATATAAACATCAAAATAAACATCATAAATTGGTGGTTGATTCCAATATACAAAATAACTAGAATCATCAAATATTTTTATTTTAATACCATATTCATCCTGATTAAAAGATTGTCTAATCTACTCATGTCTTTTAAATGGCTTCTCAAAACTAGTCATGGATCCGTGATCACTTTTCTAATGAGCCACCAATTTTCTCATCTTCATCTTCATCAATTAATGGGACAATTCTTCAGCTTGTCTCTACAACTTTATCACCACAAATTGATGGGTCAATTTTGCAATCAATCTTTACATGTCAATCTTTACATGTCTTTTATCACCAATTCCTAAATGCTTTTTTTTTTAGAAAGAAACACCTCATACCTTCTTACACGAGCACATCCTACTTCACAATCACCTCTTTTAGCCATGGTTATTCAATATCACACAATAACTAACCACTAAGAATAATTGGGCTTTGATAGCAACTTACACAAAGCTCTAGTATCAACTAACATGGACAAAAACTACATAAGAATGAGAGCAAGCAAAACAACACAAATTTCTCAAAAAGAAGGGATCACGCAGAAACTCTAATTCATAATTTTATTACCAAATATTACTTTTCAAATAGTTTGTCTACAACTTTTTAAATAAAACAAACTAGGAAACCTGAAAATAAAGAAAAGATAATCAAAATCCTAAACAAATTAGGAGAAATAAAACCATTAAGTATAATATTTCATTTTCTAAACTAAATAGAAAAAAAATAACTAAAGAAAAATATTTTTTCTTAAAAACCTCCTTCATTAAAAGGTATATATACACCTAGAAAAGTATACTCTTGTCACAAATTAGAATAAAGTAAGGATTTTATTTTTGTCACACGTCAAAAAAGTCACTAGGCCTTGATGATTAAAGCTACCCTTCTCTAATCTCCTTTCGAGAAAATGCTTGTTATAGGCTAAAATATGTTATTTAAAGAGAGAAATATTTCAAAGAAGAGCTACAAGTTGCCTCCGTTCTTATATCATTAAAGTCAGCAAACCTATATAAAATGGCCTAGTTTAATAAAAATACCACTTCATTGACATTTTAAGAGACTTATAAATAAATATATACAACTTTGTGATAATAAGGAATTTATTATATTAATCTTCAGATGCATGTTTATATAGGAAGGAGTTGTATTATTTCTGAATAAATCAAACCAACAAAAATGAATTTTTTTAAAAAAAAAAAAATAGGAACAATCAAATACCTTTCAACATTTTTTTGGGTACATTATAACAAATCTGATAAAAATAACAATGTTTTAGTTGTAAATTACTTATTATCTTAAAAATTACAAATCTTGTATATGACATTCATATATAGGCATATAATAAATGGTATAGTTATTTGAGGTCTAGAATATAAATCTAATGAGAACCATGCATGCACTAAAATGTGAAAATAATCCACCTCTTCTCCAATTGATGCAACTAACATTGGTGTCATGATAACCAAATGCCCTCTTAACCAAACCAACTAGTATTGTAGGTAATTAAGATTGAGAACAGATCATTTTGGATATCCCTTTATACCCTATTGAAACCTAAATTGAACTCGCTATCTTTTCTAACAAATCAACCATCCATCATTATCTCTTTCAGCAAATCAATCTTTTACCACCATTGTATTCTCCAAACTGAACTCACCACTACAATCACCTAGATCATAATACATCACCCATCAAACCATCACATGTTGTCATCTTCTTTACTAAATCGATCCTCCTCCACTACTCTCTTCAAACTAAACTCACCATTACAATCACCTAACCCATAGTCTAACACCTACAAAACCACTACAACCACCATCTCCTTCATCAAATTAACACTACACCATCATCATTCTTTTCAAACTAAATCAACTATTATAACCACTTAACCCATATCCACTATAACTACTATTAAATATCAAAACTAAACCAAAACTACCCAACCACCACCACTAAAATCATTAATATCAATAATGATAACACCAACAAGGTTTTCCACAAGTCTTCCCTATTTTCTCTTTCTCCTATCATTTTTATTCTCTATTATCTTTCTCATTTCTTTTATAGACATAAATAGATATTAGGCTTGAATTTTAGTCTAATTGATGTTGTTGACTGTCTATTCTATAAAATGCTTAAGAGAAATTAGCTTGTAAGTGTGTTAAGTATTATTGCTTACTTTTTTTTATTATCCAAATATTTTCATTTTTTTATATATACTAGGTTTATTATTGCAAAAGATGTAAGGCTTGATAGGAGGAAAATTAAAGAGCTACCTCAGTTGGAACTTGGGGGCTTGATTTTAATAGAGGAGATAATGGCTCATAATGGTGATTTTAGTGCCAGTGGAGGTTGATGGTGTTTGAGAGAGAAAGGTAAAAGCTAGTTCAATGATGAGTTTGTTTTTAGGGAATGGTGATTAGTAAAGGTCCATTTTGGTTTCGTTAAAACTTGAGGACTTGATTTTAAAGGAGAAGATGATAGTTTGTAATAGAGGTTTTGGTGTCAGTGGAAGTTTTGGTATTAATGGAGGTTAATGGTGTCTAAGAGAGAGGTTAGAGTTGGTTTTAAGATGAATTAGGTTTGTTTTTTAGGAGATGGTGGCTAGAGTGGATTTCTTTTGTGATGTTATGATTAGTTTTTATGGTGAAAATAATGGTTGCTGGAGATGGTGGGATATTAGGTTAATTTAGAAGTGGTAGAGAGAGATGATGGCGGTGGATGATTAGTATGGTGGTTTTAAATGAGATGTGAAGGGTATTCTAGTTATTAAGAATAAGTTAAAAATATGATTGATGATATTTTTATAATTTTTTTGAACTTTTGTTTTATAGATTCTAGAGAAAAAAAATTATGTGTTAGCATAAATTAAATTACATGATGTTAGGAAATTTTATGGTGCACAGAGAACAACTAGTGATATCATATTAGTTCTTTCATAGGATCTACTTTGAAGAAAGAGACACATACAAGTTGGAAAGAGAATAAAATTCATGATTTATCAAAATTGATAAGAATATCTCTACTTATAATATTTTTCTCCTTATTGTATTTATCTCTTTCTTTAAAGTGTATCATAGAAAATAATTAATAGGATGATACTAGTTACTCAATACCACCATAAAATTCTTTAGGATATTATGTGAAATTACATTACAAAGTATATATAGTTAGATGTAATTTATAAAAAAAAATAAAGATGCAAAGTGTTACCGCAATCAAACTACAAAAGATTTTAGGTGATTTATCATTTATTTTATCGTCACCATTATTTCATTAATAATATTCCATTATTGTTTTATTTTTTATATCTTTACTTATCAAAAATAAAAATAAAAAAATTATATTCATATGCGTGTTATAAATTATTTCATGCGAAGCGAATACTCTTTGAAAATTTTTAAATTTTAAAGTAAAATTTTCTCACTAAATTCAAGTTCTTGTATGTTTTTTTTTTTTACAAAACGAAGTTCAGTTTATTTTAAATTTGTAAAAATCCCAATTTCATCATTAATGTCTATTTTTTAAACCAAAATTCTCATAAGTTGTTGATGATATATATATATATATATATATAAATTCACCGTGATAGATAATGCCCCTCTTGGACTCTTGCCGCGTTATTACTGCAGACCAGCATTAATCGCTTCAAGCTCGGCTCAGCTAAGAAGCTGCAGTGTTCTTGTGGGGTGGTCCCCATGATAAACAAGGAAGGCCCCACATCACTGGGACTGAGTACTAGCAAGTAGTCTCCCATCCCTCCCTCTATCTGATGCTTCGATTATTGTTACTTGCGAAACACGTGAATAAGCGCTCTTATGCACACGTGGCGAGAAGACATTGGGTGGTCACCTGTTGAGATAGCCGTCTCCCACGTGGAGGGGGGAATGAAAATGAAAATCAGCCTTAGCAAGGGACCATCCATCCGATTGATCTCTTAGTTTTCGAACATTAGCTTCTGCCAATCTTAATCAAAGTCTACACAGACACCAGCTTTGTTTTTGGTTGTTTCTTTTTTGTGTCTTGTCTTCACTGCAAATTCTTTTTGCTCTGTCTATTAAATTACAATTCCGATTCCACCGAGGATCAAAAACTTGCTTGAAATTGCCATCCATGTTGTTGTCTGTATTCCTTTTTTTTATTATTATTATTATTTTATTTTCTGTTCGTGTGCTTTAGCATTAATCCATTATTAAATAAGAACATGTACATGTCTCAATAATATTCTTCTTATATGTAAATACATTAATTTGAACCAAATTAATCCTTAAACATAATTAAACTTTTAACTTGGTTCATGATTAAATCAAATTGGCCTATTAAAAATCTAATTATGTCCATGAACTTAATTTTTATGCAAATTCGTCCAATAATCAATTAATTTGATATTGAATCTGCATTGTTTCTCCGGTCTTAGGTACAATGAGGGTATGATTAGGCTACTAATTTCATCCAAAACTCTAGCTTGATTCTTCTATATATATATATATATATATATATATGAAACCCTCTCAGCTTGTTTTTTTCTTGTCGTCAGTCTTCTTGTTATTATTTTTTTTTATAGAAAATAGTAAATTTGAGAGAAGAACCCAAGAATGGGTTATGACAGTTGTCCCCTCTTTACAATGATTACGATAAAAAGTCTTGTAAGAGACTTTAAATAGTAAGCCTGTAAAGAAGAAAAAGAAAAGGGAGAATATGGATTTACCAAATAAAAAAATGATCAATCCTTCTGAAAGTGTTAGAAGTGAGAGCTTAAAAGCGCGCTTAGAAGAGATAGAGATAGGGTTAGAAATCACACTTGATGGATAAAGCTGAAAAGTACATTATCTGGTATACGAGGGCTAGAAAACACACTTAAAATGAAAGATATAAGGCTAGAAAGTACACTATCTGAGTGATGAGAGCTTAAAGGCAAACTCAAACAAGAAGAAATAGGGTTAGAAAACATATTATTTTAGTGAAAAGGCTTAAAGACGCACTCAAATGGAGAGATAAGGCTAGAAAGCGCACTCCTTGAGTGATGAGGGTTCAAAGACACACTCAAGAGAAAAAGATAGGGCTAGAAAATGCACTACCTAAGTGATAAGGGATTAAAGGTGCACTCAAGGGAAGAGATATGGCTAGAAAGCGCACTCCTTGAGTGATGAGGGTTCAAAGACACACTCAAGGGAAAAAGATAGGGTTAGAAAGTGCACTACCTAAGTGATAAGGGATTAAAGGTGCACTCAAGGGAAGAGATATGGCTAGAAAGCACACTCCTTGAGTGATGAAGATTCAAAGACACACTCCAGGGAAAAAGATAAGACTAGAAAGTGCACTACCTAAGTGATAAGGGATTAAAGGTGCACTCAAGGGAAGAGATATGACTAGAAAGCGCATTGCTTAATTCTCAACATCTAAAGATATGATTTTGCCTTTGAGCCTTTAGATTTGCTTAGCGCAAGACTTAATGTGGTCACCTATAAGTTAAGTATTGATTTATATTTCCCTCTTGTTCGCTAGAAGAAAAGATATTTTATAAAGGAAAGATAAAAGGTCATGTTTGAGAAGGTGGACGAGCTCTTTAAAGCTGGTTTTCATTCGAGAAGTTATGCAACTTAAATGGCTCACCAACGTGTTCATAGTTAAGAAGGCCAATGGAAAATGGTGGATGTATATAGACTTCATTGATTTCAATAAAGCTTGTCTCAAAAACAGCTTTCCCCTACCCAAAATAAACAAGTTAATGGAATTCATGGTCAAGTTTGAATTCCTAAGATTTTTAGATGTGAACTGGGGCTACCAATAAATTCAATGCGTTCTAATGACAAAAGGAAGATATCATAAATATTTACCAACGCATTATAATATATAGACCTTTTATTATAAAACCATGCTCTATAGGCTAAAAATATCACAAATATTTACCAACAAATAGTGAATATAGGCTTATATAGATGACATGCTAGGTGAAACCCCAAGCTTTTATTGTGAAAAAGAGACATAAATAGTGTTATCTCTAAAGGGTTTTTAAAAAATATAATAAATAAATAAGAGAGCAAGATTATAAAGGAGAAGGAAATTAGGGTCGAATGTGAAAAATAAAAATTTGAATGGGAAGTAAAATTAATTAAGGAAAATAAAAAGAAAATTAAAGTGATATTTTTTTCTTGAAAAATAGAGGAGCCATCACTTTAAAATAAAAAAAAATGGAGAAGGGAGAACTCTATATCAATTTTTGATTTTGAGAGAGAAGACATCAAAATAGGGAATTAGGAGAAATACAAAGAGAGATTAATAATAAAAGCAGTACGTAAGCAAGAGTTAAAAAAATAATAGAGAATTAAAAAAATAAAGAAAAATAGAAAGATTTGAAGAAGAAGGGGAAATCAATCAAGAAATTATTCAAGAAGTAATCTTGTGAATTCAAGACTATTTGGTAAGGTGCCTTAACATTATTGTTCTTTTACTTTACTCAATTTATAGAGGAAGGGAAAAGCCCTAATTTTGTCTATAAAATTAGGGTTCATGTAGATTGGGGAAAAATTCATTATATTTTATAGAATTTCCCTAAAATAATGTTTTAATAAGAAGTAACTAGGAGAATTAAACCACAAATTGAAGAGAAATCCAAGGGTGAAAACTCTAATTAGGTTTAGTTAGTTAAGAGAAAGTTTTAGGTGTAGTCTTTGTTCGATTTTATGTGTTATTATAATTGTATAACACCAGGAATGTGATGAAATTGAATTATGCATGAAAAACTAGAAGGAAAGATGAGTTCTTTGAGTTCTTGAATGCTAGGATTTGTAGTGTTTGAACTCATATTCTTTAAGAAATTCATTTTTGAAATGTTAAATAAGTAATTTGTATTAGTATAATTGATATTGAAAGGAAGGAAATAAACTTAAGATTTTAGGTATAAAGGTTAGGCTAGGGAGAAAGAGAGGGAGGAAATTTTCTAATAGCCGAAACAGGTTAGCCATTTTAAGAAATGGCTAGATCGATTCAAGAAACGACCGAACCGTTTCTCAAAATAGTGAAACTGTTTTATGGTAGCTTGATTTTGTGTTTTGGTATTTTCTTAGTTTTTCTTTAAATGTTTTGGGTGGTTTAAGGAATAGAAGTGATTATTATATGGAAAATAAAATATAATATGTGTGTATGCATGAAATTAGCTTGAAATATAGCATTTCTTACAATGGAACACCAAGAGTCGGAAAACTATATGTGATGATGTAAGGATACATGTGTTCATGAGTGACAAGTTACTCAAAGTAATAAAATAATATTAAGAAGTACATTATTAACATTTAAGAAGGGAAATTGATGTGAGACTATGTGTGGTGTAGGAGAGGTATTAACTGCAGGACCCAAGGTAAGCGGGACTGGACTAATAAAAGGAACATGTAGGTGTTTGTCACCTCAACCTTTTTAATTTAAAATCATCTATATAAGTCATTATTTTTAAATATTATGAATATTGAATGTATATATGTATTATGGAATGATAAAGATTTATAAAGTCTCGATATGGAGATTAGTATAGATAAGTATTGTGTGTATGATAGTCAGCCACATGTGTGGGGTGAAGGTTAAAGTCTCTAGGAGGAAAAAATAAATGCATTTAATGTATGAGAGTCGGCCATAAAAGTGGAGCCCTAAAATTGTTAACATCAAATCGGCCATAAGAAAACGAGGACATTGATGTACTGGCCACAAATGTGGAGGTAGCGGGAAATTTATAGTCAATTGTGTGAGCAAAGACTAGGAAGGTGTCAAACATAACCTTAGGCATGAAAGCCAAGTGAAACAAAGAATTGAATGTTGTTTATATTAATGAACCTCTAAATAAGGTTTACAAAGAGTTGGATATGATAATTTTTAATGTTAAGTTTATCTTTTTGGTATTCTTGTGTGGAAAACAACATTTTGAATCTAACGCTATATGAAAAAAGTCAGCCTAGAGGTTGGGTTCCATGTGTTGATTGTTGGAGTAAAAGGTTTTTGATTTGTAAATTATTACTATTAATAGTTAGTAGAGGAAATGTTTATGGTGAAGTATGTAACAATGAAGCCTGTGTGAAATAGTGAATGAAATTTAAATATATGTATGATTTGTCATTGTCATGATGTGATGATATCATTTTTATTTTTATTTTTTAATATCTTTATTTTTTACAAGTTCTTCGTATGCTCCTCAAAACTAGATTAGCATGACAACTATTTTAGCTATAGGATTTTATCAGTTCTATTTAATTGTAGGATTTCATAAATGTTTTCATTTAGCTGTAGGATTTCTATATTTATGTTTATTTTAATAACCTTGAAGGATTGTACTAATAAATCATAGAATTATTGTGATTTAATATTATTCTCATTATTGTGAAATTGTAAAGATGATAATGACATCAACTTTATACAATTAATACAAGACTTTATGGTTGCTTTTCTAATTTAAGTATATGATATTGATCTTTTAAGTTTAATGATCTTACATTGTATTATTCTATCTAAATTGATCGTCTTCTAATTTCATGGTTGGCTATAGCCAGGGTTAAAGGGTGGATATGAATTCACCAGGATATAAATAAAACAATTCATGCTATTTAAGTGGTGTTCCACTGGTTTTAATGTGTGATCACACATTATTTATTTAAGGGTGTTACATGCTAGTTAAGAGCATTACCTTTTTGTATAAACTTCAAGACCTCTAGGAGGTCTTCTCTATTCTTTACCTATATAAGATGAAGTTGAATATAACTAAGTTTGGCTTTATCATAAGGGGAGGAAAGTTTTTTTATTTTCTAGTTAGAAGTTAATGTATAAAGTCCAACCTCGAGAAGATCTAAGCCATACGAGACTCGACTCCTCACTATTTTATAAAATATGTGTAAAAGCTCATATAAAGAATGCCTCTTAACAAATTTATCTTCCTTTTACAGGAATGTTGCTTGTCATTCTTCATGATCTTTGAGGAAGAAAAATATAAAAGCCTATGCACTACACCTTTAAAATCTTCATAATATGGAGACAAGGTACCTAAGGATAGAAAAGGTGGTCCTTACCTTAGTTTGTTAGTGTAGCAATTAACCTCAAGCCTTACTTGTCATCATACCAAGTTATAGGTTGTGACTGACCAGCTCTTTAGAAAAAATTCTTACAAGCTAAAAGTTTTTAGATATCTAGTTAAATAAACAATCAAATTGGAAGAGTTCGAACTCTAATATTAGCTAAGGTCAAAGATAAAGGCCTAGATCTTAGTTGTTTTTCTTATAAAATGCTTTTTTATTAAGTTGTTAATGTTTAAGTAGAATACAAAGCTTATACATAGACAATAATACTTAGTCATATGGAAGCTAATGAGCGATGGTTCCTCTAATATCCATGGTTGTTAGATTATTGTGCATTTTGTAAGCTCTAAAAAGCAGATATTTGAATATAGATTTTGCTTTAAGTTCTCATCCTCTAACAATATAGCCAAGTACAAAGCCATTTTAGCTAGGATCAATTTGTTTGAGGCTTTGAATGTCCACCCACTACATATCTACAATGACACCTAATTGATTGTAAGTCAGTGTAAAGATTAATTTGATATCAAAGAACCCTTTATAATCAAGTACCAACACAAGGTACTATTATATTTTTTCTCTAATAAGAAAGAAGAGAAAATGATATCTATCGCTAGGATCCCCTAAAAAAAATTAGAGCTTATATTCTATCAAAACTAGCTTAGTTCTAATCATATGGAACTCCTCTTTCATGTTTGGATATAAATACTTAAAAAACTAAACATTGATCAAATGAGGAAAATTATAGGCATCATCCAAATTATCATGAATGAAGAAAATTAAAGAACTCTAATAAAGCAATACCTACTCATAGGAAATATTTATTAAAATAAAAAATATTATTCATGAAACAAGATGAAAAATTAAGTATTGTCTAGTGAATGGGGTGCTATATATAAGATCAACAACAACTTCACTCTTTAAGTGTTTCTCTAAAAAAAACGTTATTATGTCCTGAAGGATATCCATGAAGGAATCAAAAGTATATATTTGTGTGTTGGGCCTTAGTTGCTCAAACTATATGAGCGGACTTCTAATTTTCAGAGAATAAATTGTGAATTCAGGGTTCACATTTGCAACCTTCTTCGATCATTAAAATCTTCCATGTCTTTTCATGTGATTTCTTGTTGTTGTTGTCCAGCGTAGTTTCCGCCTACAACATAGGCTTTACAAAGGCTATGATTTGTCATGAAGTTATAGTGGACACACGTGCTAGATTTTATATATGAAAAATGATTGCTAGTCTAATGTTGAAAATTTTAGTATGAGTGAGTAAATTAATTTAGTTATTCAAAATATCTGTAAAAATCAATTTGAAATTAACTTAATGAAATGATTATCTGATTTTTTTGGATAATTTTAATTAGAAGATTTTAAACAAAATTCATTTCATTCAGTTTTGATTTCAAAAACTAAAACCAAATACCCAAACCAAAAAAAAAACTTATTATAAACTAAAGGCTAAATAAATCAAAGTTTGCTAAAAATAACCCAACCAAACTTACTCGGGTTTTAAAAATGCAAAACTGAACCAATCAATTTGATTTAGTTATTTGGTTCAATTTAATTCAAAATATTTTAAAAAAATTGATTGAGTTGAATTTTTTTAATCCAAAATTACTATTTAAACTATTTTTCACCTTTACTTTGATATGTTAGCTTAGGTGATAAAAGGTGTTTTAGATGATAGATACCTATTGAAAAACATAAATAAAATATAGTTTCAGAAGTAATTTATTCTCAGTTGATGTAAAAGGAAGTCCAAAAATAATTGTTACCCTTGAATAAAAAATATATATATAGTTTTGATCAAGAAAAGTATTTTGTGTTTTGAAGTATTTTCAGAAGTAATTAGAATTGCAATACCTCAATCTAATTTTGATGGGTTTTTATATATATATAATGAGTTTAGTAATATAAAGGGATTGACCCGGCTGCTAGGTTTCCTATTAAAACATGGACAACAAGACAAGGCTTTCTTTTCTTCTTCTTTTTTTTTTTTTTTTTTTATAGGAGCAGATTGGTGGCTGCTAGGTTTCCATTCTTCCTCGAGATTTTGTTGCGTTCAATGGCCATTGCCTCGACAACCCAGAAACAAAGGGCCAAGAGCCCATGGGAAGGGATAGCTAGTAGGGGCCCCTTGTCCCTTGTCCCTTTCAAATGAAGGGTCTTTTCTAGAACTAGCTATGCCGTATATTCTCCAAGCTGGCCGCTTGCCCTCCAGGACCCAGGATGGCGATGTTGTCCCTCACGTGTTTCAGACACTAGGCCCAGTTCATGGATGTAAAACAATAATAATCCTAAATTAGCTAGTTTAACCCCCCCTTTTTTATATATAAAATCATTTTCCTATCTCAATGTTTTTTTTTTAATTTTTTTACCTCACAGCAGAAGTCACAAAGCCAAGTTCAAGTCCTCTCCCTTATACAAACAATTTAGAGGGGGGGGTAGGGGCCGTGCAATGTGCGGTGTCTCCCTCTCGCAGAAGTTTATTTTCAATTCTCTTTGCCATCAAGAGCAAGACCAGACAATGCTCAAGCTAAGGAAAATGACAGTGTTGTCC
>Ga0307515_10013498_pt1 | contig 15260 bp, 12 predicted proteins | sample 17_EM_MG_FD_194513 | JGI IMG/M metagenome (GOLD analysis project Ga0307515, IMG submission 194513) | Populus trichocarpa ectomycorrhiza microbial communities from riparian zone in the Pacific Northwest, United States - 17_EM | ecosystem: Host-associated > Plants > Roots > Unclassified | place... | reverse complement strand
TGTCATTTGATTTATTATGCTTTATTGCTTTGATGAATCAGTGTGTACCCATTGCGAGAAACTGGTTGTTTCCACCACCACTGAATTGGAGCTGCCAAATTGTACAATCATATTGTTCTTATGGTTAATCATGAGGGTTAAAAATGAGGTTAGAATGTTAATTAATTAGGGCAAAGCTGCACTGTAATGTTCATACGGACAGGTTCTGATTACTATATAATTCCTCAAGCTTGTTGGAGCGTGATTGCAAGTATAAATGTCATTATGCAGTTAATAATGCCGGGCATGGGCTAAACTGAACATGTTATTAGAAGCAATCTTCAAATCATGAGATGGCATGGTGCTGAAGTTAAGAGAACCACAAAAAAAAAAAAAAGAGCCTGGTGCTGGAGTGACCACATGTGAACTGTCGCCTTCAGAATCCCAGTAGAAGACGGTGATTATGTTTGGTAGAAGTGTGATTTGAGCTATGCCTTCGCATGATTTGTATTAATTTGAAAATGTGAAACATATTAAACTTGAAAATACTTGGACTTGGAAGCGATTTTGTACCATTTATAATGTTGTAGAAATGATGTCTTGTTACATGAGATGCTCTGCAGCTCTTTAATTTTTAAGCGAGAGTATGCAAAGGTCCATCATGTCAAACAGAAGACGTCCAAAGCAGTTTAGGGTTTGAAGCTACCTCAAGAAAAACTGACTAGTAGATCAAGAATGTTGTCCCAGGTTTAGGGTTTTCCTTTGCATAATTTTTGTACTAAAAGAAATTTCTTGGTTTTAGAACTGAATGGAATGAAGCTGGGAAGGCCTCGAGCGACCCTATCTATCACCGGAAAGCAGAGTTTCTAAATAAAATTTATCTTGCAAAACTATTTTACTCCCCCAATTTCATGTGACCCAAGCCTCTACCATCAAGTTTGCTTGTAATAACAAGCCTAATGTATTCCGCACCCTTCTCCTTAGCAAGTTCTGGCAAAGGTCCTGCCATGGACTCCATAATTGGACTGAAAGTCATTCTTTTTCTAGGTTCACAACAGCTCTGTGCCTCTATGATCTCATATTCCTCATTCATCGTTATCTGCTCTCAAATGACCTATTAGAGTGCAAATTATTCATTTATATAACATGGCAACCATTTACCATTTTTCTTGATTTGTGAACCCTGCACTTCACTTTCTTGACGTAACAAGGTCAATCCAGTTGCATCAGAGAGCGTTGTGTGAGACGCATCACCTTTTTTGCCTGCTCACAAGGTGGGTGATAATTCATTCTTATCCCTTGTACATCTTATTTATATAGTTTTGCAGGCTCGTCTGAATCAACTCCCAAGTTCACGGCCATCGATCTCAGCGAAGATAGGGCAGCTCTTTGAAGTTCTGATGAATACTTGTCCAAGGAGGCTCTTGTTCATACAACCACCAAGTCATAAATCCGTCAGTTGCAGAAAAATATTATTTAGGTGGCTCATATATGTCATGTAGATTTTAAATTAAATAATAATTTAGGTTTAGAGTCCATTGAATTTTAGTAGTGAGTGAAGCAATCTATAATGGATAGAAGTGTAAAAGTTAAGTTATATATAAAGTATCTCTAGTCTGGCAAAAAAAAGATCAACAATAAAAATACTGTGCCTTCTATCCACACGCATTAATCATAAAGCTTGACATATATGTATTAGAACTCTTTTATTTTTTACAACAAATTTTTGTTTGAACAATCGCTTCAATAGTTAATCAATATTGAGGTATATATCCAATTAATATTCCATTGCATTTATATGCTTAGCATATTAAGATTATCTTGCATGATCAGTACTGCTCCATATCTTATATATCAGGTGTTCAATATGCTAACGTTTTGCTTTATTTTCACTGAAAATATATGTTTAGGGTGTGGATGAAGATAGTTACAGGTAAAAAACAGGTCTATGCGTGTATTGTTTAGATACAAGCACGTTGAGTTCAAGTGTGGTAAGCAGAGTCCACAGAGATGCACGCCATGCACGAAGGTTGCCGGGCAAGACGCCTGCAGCAGCTGGATATCCACTATTTTAATATTACTTTGAAAAAATCGATTGCCTACTAAGGAATTATGCAAACAGGCAAGATAGCGAATCGTATTAATTATCCATGCTCTTGACCGAACCAGGAATGAAAGAACAATTATCTTTGTTTAGAATGGCATGGCCTTTAAGTGGCGCGAATTCCATTATTATATGGCACTTCTGACCGACTCTTATTTATTAGAATAAGCGTTGTAATATTATTCATGAGAAGAATATAGTGTATCAATGCCTGAAATTGATCGGAAAACCTTCATTTATGATATGGAGAATTCATGGTGGGAGGTAAGGGATGCATTTGCTGGTTTCTATCTAAATAATGGTCTCTGTATATGGACTGCAATTCTGTAACCCTTCTCCATTTTTGAGACTGCACTTCTCTCAGGATCATATTCTTAAGAGTAAATTAATTCAGTCCCTGTTTATCAATGCATTTTTAATTCAGATTCATCTATTTTAAAAATCCAACATCTTCTCCTTCTCTTTTGTGTAGGGTTTATAACTTAGTTTGGCCATCAGAGGTACTGTTCCTAAGTCTTTGAGGCGTCACCATTTGATAATTTCTTGTCTCTAAAATAAATAATCTAAGCCAAAATCTTGTGCACGTAAAAGCAATCATTTTGGATTTAAATTTCCTCTCTCTCTCTCTCTCTCTCTCTCTCTACACATCATTGTGATATCGCTCCAAAGTGCTGTTCAACTATTCTAGATCGAGCAACAACAATCATATAATTAAACATCACCAAATCAAATCACAGAGGAGTAGAAGTAATCCAATAGTCCATAAATTAAGTAACCAAGATCCACAATTTAACTCGTCCAGAATGAGAAGCTTGTTAGGTGTTGACAAACCTACAATTCTTCCTGACCTCTCCTTCATTCCCATAAAGTACGTTAATATTCCCCATCTTTATCATAGAATTGGCAAACGATGCGAAGAAAAGCTTTTGATCAGAGGCATAAGCCCACACCTGCTTTCTTATCTCCCCCTCATGATCTTCCGTCACCAACACGTTATCGGACCCCAGCAACCCTCTTCCCTCAAGAATGTTGAGGAAATAGTGGTTGTCAAATCTAGCCGGGGTTTCAAAATCAAGCGGAGCCAATTGATTGTCTTTTCCTGTTTTTGGACATATGGACCGTAGGATTCTTCGAAAGGGGGTGTATCTCTTGTATTTATCGTAATGTTCTTCAGCACTCTCATCGTGTATTTGTTGCCTAAAGCTTAAGCATCTTGCCTTTCCCATCGTGTGGCTACCTGTGAAACCAAGACGCTTATATATGGGCAAGCACTATATGTCATTACAACCTATGTGTTTAGTGGTGTTTTTTAAAAGATTTATAAATAAATAAGTAATTATTTACATGAGATAATGTTGTGGATTTAACCTGATAAAGCAACCAAGTCTCTTATGTCAAGACCATGTTGTTTAAAATTGGCAATGAGAGTCTCCAGAGAGGAATTTGGTGCGGGTATAAACTGATTGGCACCATCAAAACTTGCCTTGAGGGAGTCCTTTCTGCCTAGATAAACCTCCCAACCTGGGCCACCTCTCTTCCAAAGTAAAAGGAAAATTAGAAACTACATGTATTACTTGATCCCAAATGTCATCAAGGAATTAATCATTTGACATACGACATTACCAGCTTTCTTAACATTTATGTTATTGAAGCCACCTTGTAATGGAGCTTATATATAATGAGACAGTAGTGAGATGAGAGGCAGAAAGAGAGAGGTATATATATATATATATATATATGCACATTTACCACTGCAACAGCATCACGAGCAGCAATGGCTAAGATATCAGCACATGAGACTATGAGAGGGCATGCTTCTTCCAATTGATACTTGATCCTATCAATGACTTCGAATCCACGCAATGAGTTCACGTTAGGCCCTGCCTGCTTTTCACTGACCATGCCTCCATAGCTGTCTAGAAGAACCGATGCATCGCATCCCTGATTAATACCAGAACCAATCAGGATTGGTGAATTTAAGACTTGGAATTGTGAATTTGTGATAGAAAGAATGATGATGCTACAAAATTAATGAGAATTATCTGTTAGCAAGCAGTATTCAGTTCTCTAGCAATTCTTTATTTATTTATTTTTCCGAAAAGAAAAACAGCAAGAAAAGGGGGTGCAATATTCATTACGAGGAAACACAGACACAGAATTAGAGAAAACGAGAGGCCTGACCATAACGAAGCAATCATGAAAATGCAAGCGAAGCAGAGAGGCGGCCATTCTTGGATTTTTAAGCACGGCAAACTGAAGATTATACCTAACAATCTCTTCAACCATAGGGCATGTTTCCTTGTAATAGTCACGGACTAAAAGTTGTTCATCACCAAAGGTCGACAAGCTTTGCAAGACCAAAACCAGTAAAGTGATAAAGACCATTGTAAAGGGATTCCTTGAGAAATCACATGACATGACAACCACGCACCAGAAAGATGGTTTGGTTTAAGATTGCTTAATGTTGGGCCAACATTTCCTACTTATAGGAACAAGCTCAGGTGATAATGACGTTTCCTTGTACCGTTCTCCATGTTCCTTCTAATGTTTTCAAACCAACTTTATCCTAATAAAGTAGTAACGGGATTCTTTTGCTATCTCCCAAGTCAAAGTTGATACAACTAATTCAACCTAACTTAATAGCTTTGTTTTCCTCTGGGACGTGATTACTTTCTTGAAGGAATACATTGGCCATGTCAAGGCTAACCTTTTTAATTTAATCGAGCATCGCATGCTTTCATTTTCTAGAGACAATATTTAATTCTTGTAAAATAGTAGTAGCTTTTTTTCAATTACGATACGCTTTATCAGAATAAAATTTAATGAGGTTGTTGATGACTATCATTTTGCATCATTAATTAAGATATAGAGGAACAGGTGTTTGTTTATTATTGTGTTTTAAATGGTGGCTTCATCAGAAAGTCCATTTGATATTGGACTGCTTAACATACCCTCCCTCTTTCTCATCCCTGATCTGATGTAAGGCAAAGATTTGATTCTGGATCACTCGGTTGACTGACTTCACTCTACATTGGGGAGGCCATGTTTTTTTCTCAAGGATATAACTGTGCATCACGAAAGAAATTTAACAATCTGACACGAACGAGAGACAGAAAATAAATGATCCAGAATTACCTGTCTTTGTCTTGAATGCTTCACTCAACTTTGTTTTGCCAAAATTTGAGCTAACTTGGACATTCAATTAACAGATGAATTGCTGTGTTGCTGACATCCCAGCCTTGCATAATTTGAGCGAGCTTGAAATTTAATGAGATTTGTTCTTTAAACTGTTGTCTCAGTGGTATTCTGCTTTCAGAATAAAACAGAAAGGAAGAGAAAAACAAGAACAAAAGAAATTGCGATCGTAAGTTTTGTCATGTATTAATCTGACCGACTCCAAAATTTCAATTGCAAAATACAGAACACCTAATTTTTACAGTTTAATGTACATTACCAACGAACCAAACTAAGAGGATATACTTTGGAGGTTCTCTAGAAAAAGGGGGGGAAAACCCCCATCATTTCAGCTCTCCATGTTCCATTCCTAACAAGCAAGACCCAGACAACCACGTCTGTTCCTGCTATCATCTTCAAAAAATTCAAAAAAGCTTTTGTGTTTCTTGCATGTATAATATAGGCTCATCATTGTTGGTGTTCCAATGAAATCGAAGTTTATTTATATCTTCAGCTTGTTAGATTGATCAGCAACTCCCAGCTTGAAAGAATATGACAGCAAAGTTAGCATACCTTCCAAGGAAAACAAAAAACCAGCATGGTCACAATTAAGCCTTAAAACTCTCATGTAAATCAGTACCAATCCTACAAACCATTATATAGTTACCTTCTATCTACTATAATTCCCTCATTAATCGGGGAAAATCTCAGGATGCACTGCCGCACTATTGACATTGAGTGCTTTTTGCAGCTTTCGATGATCAAAGACTTCAACTTCAACCAGGAACATTGAACTGACTGGTCGATGATCCGAGAGCCTTAATTCTGACTGCTTGTAAGAAAGTTGTTTTATACCTTTTCCAAACCAAAGTATTCGATCACACCTGCATATGATGTTAACTACATAGTTAGGTGACCATGATCATTCAAATGTTAGATTGATTTACTTTTCGAACCATCCAAACTAAGAGAAAAGGAAATTTTTTTTACCAGAAATCTTGGATTTCTTCCTACCAATCTCTTTTTCCTTACTATGATTCTAGGAAATAAGAAAACAAAGGCAAACTGCTATTTCAAAATAACCTGTACTTACCATGCCGGAGATCTCTTCTTCTCGCCTTCTTTAGGGTTCTCCCCAACATATCTATCAGAGTTTATTTCATATTTGTAAGTTGGTGGAAAGCTTATCACTCCCTCTTTCCATCCTTCAAATACATGCCCACTGCGAAGTTCTTTGCTTAGCTGCCAAACAAGATGAATCTTTAACAGTTCCTCCAAAAAATAAAAAAAGCAAGCAAGATGCTGCTTAGAAGAAAATAGAGAGCATTATTTGCAGAAAGTGCAAACCATTACATTACTCAAACGTGAGAAAGCTATCACTTCTAAAAGTACAAATCAATGTGTGAGGAAGCTATTCCTGACATGTTTGATCACAGTTGGTTTAAATCTATCCAGAAAACTTAACCAGTTAGAATACTACAAATGTCTCCTTCAAAGTTAAGCCCTGTACCATCTTTCAAAACTCTAATATAAATCTTCTATTAGAACATTTACAGTTACAGATCCAATAATTCCGAAAGCAATAGTTTCCTCGTCAGGTGATTTGGTGAGTTTTGTCATTGTTATTATAGGAAGGATGAAATTTAAATCACTCTCTTATGATCCACATTATATCTAGATCTTAGAACAACATGCTTCTCAGGAAAAAAAATGTGTCACTGATTAAAGAGGCTGAAACAATTCCAGAAGGCAGTGGAAACTTGATTGTTTATGAGTCTCACCTGATCACTGTTGATAAGTTGATCCCATTTCTTCAGAGCAACAAGCTTCCTGACCTCTGTGTCCAACATATTGAGACGATAATTCAAATCCCCAAACCAGAATATATGACTGTACAGAAGCACCCAATTATAAATACATTGACCAGGAAAATTATAGAGAACAGTCACAAAAGGAAAAGGGATTTGAAGTCATTGATAACACATCCAGTAACTATCATAAATCAACACGTATTTGTCATCACATGATAACTTTAAGAAAATTTACGCTGAAACAACTCATGTGTGCATTTTCTGTTCTTGTAAGTAAATGTCTTGATACCTACACAAGGACCAGAAAAGGCGCAAGTATAGCACTCCGGTGCAGTTGAGTTATTTATTTCCAGGAACTAGGTTTCTCAATGAAATCACACTATGATTATAAAACGGGAATATACATTGAATTCCTAGGTTACTCCAACCAGTTTAATTTCCTAGGCAAATCATGAAAACTATTGAGCATGAGTATGGAGCTCAAGACAACCATATTGTAACCAGCTAGGAAAGATAATCCATGAGAAGACAAGATGCCTGCTGAGTGCTATGAATAACACACAGCATCTAGACATGCATCACACAAATTTATTCATGGAATGAATTAGCATAAATATGCTTAGTACTTGAGCAATTCAGTATTCTCTGCTGAAGTATTATTTGGAAATACAATAAAAAAGCAAAGTCATGAAACATAGTGCATATTGAAGTTTAATATCAAAAGGTTGCTTACTCATGAGATGGAATTGTCTGTGGTTGATTGGCGTCCGTGACAGATGAGAAATGGGTACGTCGTATAATTTCATAGACATCAGCATTACGCCTTTGTTCAGCCCCATCTTTCTGACCTGAGGTCAGATGAGAACAAACAAAGCACAGCCTTGACTGGAAAAGAGACATGCTAACGGAAACAGATCCCTGCATCAGCAGCAGCCTCTAATAAGATGCTGGCAAAGCTAAGGCAAGCATGTTCAACTATGATCAATATGCAAATGTTATCTTCTCTATGTTCCATGCAATACTCTTCAGCATGAAAACATCCCCCAGCATTACATCACAATATGGAGGCGCTGATCTCATCCCATCTAACATACAAAAGGTAACAATGTTTAAAACATTTACTCCCAATTATAGTAAAATTAAGACAGTAGCCTCCATAGCATGATGCAACCTGATGTGTTGCACCGCTGCAACGATTGGAATTACAACTAGCATGTTGTACAATTATGACACTGCTTTATTAGTTCTCTTTTCTATTTTGTGGTCCTTTTGTCTACATACTTGAGTTGCACAAAAATATCCTAGTGAAAAAGTCTAATACTTCATATAAATGCAAGTAGAAATAAAACATATTTGTCGACTATTGTGATGAACAAAGAAAATGGATGAACAGGCAGTACCTTGTTTCCCATATAGCCCATAAGACCAACTCCAACAGGAGAGACCTCCAAATTGTTTATATGTCTCCTCAACCTCTTGCGCACCCAAATTGATACATATATTCCTACCATTTGCTTGCTAACAATTCGCACATACTTAGTGAGTGGCTTGCCATTATCTTTGATGATTTCACTGTAACATTGATCGCTTGGTACTTCTAAGAAAGTGTCATCCTCTGCTTCAGATAACCAATCAGAGACCTCGGAGAAAGAATCAATAACTTCAGGGACTTCAGGAACCTTGTGCCTCTGTTGTTGCTCCAACCACATTGAGCCTAAATTTCCAAAACTGTGGTGAGATCTTTTCAGTCCACTCCTGTTCAGAGCAATATTCTGAGGACTAAATAATGAAGGATTCTCTGTCCAACTGAAGCCTATTCTTGCAGAACTGCTCGATACTCTCCGTAACTTGGAATTGGAAGAGATAACTTCTTGTGGGGTGGCAGCCAATGAATGTTCAGGCCAGGCTAATCTACTTTCAAAATCACTTCCATATACTCTCTTTAAGTGCAAATTCTTTCCTATACCAATTGCTTTGCCAAACTCCAGTATGTTAGATTCACAACCATCAGTAGCTTCTATATATTCCTCATTTATCATCTCTAATGGTAGAGAATCGACCTCATCTGCAAGTTCATCAGCAACTAAAGAAGTTCTTGATACTGGTGAGGGAGGGGCGCTATAACATTTGTATTTTCTTTCAGGTTGTAGCGATTTGTTCAGAGTCCTTCTAATGATTTCCTCCCATTTTGTAATTGGTCTGTTACTCTCTGCTCCCAGAACATTCCCAGCATTCAGAGGGACCACCTCTTGGAAACTGTTCAAGGAAAAAAAATAAAAAGAATGCTAAAATCCATTGTATACAAATGTTAACAAGCACATAGAATATTATAGGAATGGATGTCTGCTTTTGGAGTAGCTTCTAAAACTGTACATTCTGGACCCAAGCAGCCGGGGTCTGATAATTATTAGGGTGGGTTTTTTGGGATAATTCTGGTTGAGGAACTGATCAGGTGTGGGCCACAAGATGTAAAACTGGCCCTCTGATTTCCAGCTGCCATCCACTTGCTGAGAAACAGCAAATCCCAGAAATACAGAATGAGTTATTGGCATATTTTTTCTTAAGTTTTTCATGTGTATGCTCTAGAAACAAATGACAACCAGATGCTGCTTGGATGGCAGATGATTCAATTAAAGCTTTAGATTTCCAATCAGTTCCTTACTCTGGGGTGCATAGTTGACCAATTGATGCCAGATTCTTTGAGGGCTAGACCATAACAAGAAATAAAGTCAGCCTTGTTAGTTATGTACTTATAATCTGATTCTCTACAAGGAAAATCCTCTGCGGGATTTCTTAACAAATAGATCCAAAGATTTTCTGAACATTGCAATCAAACAGATCAGAGAACACAGAAGCAATCACATTCGCAAACAAAGTAGGGCATATGCATGCATGAAGACACAGAGAGAATGATTGTAAAGATTTCCGGATACAAAACAAAGCATTGGATATGTGTACATATAAATTCTTACAACAAGTCCAGTCATCAAGACGAGAAAACAAAGCAATGAAATACTTACCCAATGATGTAAATGTCTGCTGGTTCTTCTGTACTAAGCCAATCATCAATATCAAGATCCTCGTATGGAAGTCTTCCAGCAACATTCCAAGTACCTATTGTCACCCTACAATAACCAAATGTTTAACGCTGTATTCTTAATAATTAAAATCCTTAGCCTAATATTCAAAGAATAAGCAGATTACAGCCAACCTCACATCCTTCATATTTATGTATTGAAGACGCAGAGTTTCAGATTTCCCTCGCTTATGTCTTGATGGATAGCCCTTGGAAGGTGCATCTGGATCAATTAAACATCAAAACAACAGATGATCACAAACTGGCCTTGTATGTAATCAGATGAGATAAAATGATCTTTCCATAATTTGCAAGTCCACTAGGAAGCATATGATCAACTATTTCTTTATGTTTCAGCAGAACCATAACAAAACAGCTTTCTTCCAAATTCAAGAAACCAAATTGTCAATAACAAGTTGCAACAGAATCTTAAATCACAAAAAGTGCCTTGCTCACACACAAGAAAGAAAAGAAAAGCAACATCACTGAGATGAGAGTTGCAGAATGTTAAGAGACTTTGAATGGCCAGTATAGCTCAAATTTCTGACCCACAATTACAAATACTTCGAAAGCTTAATCTTTTGTAAGTAAACCTCGAAATTTTACTCTTGGGGTAGCTCAAATTTCTGAAAATCCTAATGAAAAGGGAAACTGGTGACAGGCAATAGGACCGAGTGATACATTCAAGAGACAACATATGCTATTAAGCTTGAATGCATTGAAAATGACAAAAGGAGGCTCAATAACAGACAAAGAAAAGGATTGTTGCCTGAAAGTCGACTCTGAAACACATATGGGTTCCCCTGTGTCCTATTTGCATGATCCTCATTCACATTAACTCTTTCATCTTTAACAGGGGACGCTGTATAAAAATTGACAGAACATGATCAAGCACGTAGTAGTTAGAGTAATTAATAAAGAATGATGACAAGTAAACACTAAAACCATACCGTCATCTTCACTTTCAGTTTCAGTGTATTCATCTTCACTAAAGTCATAAACCTTGGGCTTTATGTTCAACCATTTCTTCATCACAAGTGAAGGCCAGAAAGGCTGCAACCAAATGCAACTCTCCAAAATAAACAACATGCAGAACCATCTAAAGAAAAAAAAAAAAAAAGAAATACAAGCAGTGCCAAGGCAAGGAGCATTTAAGCATACCTCAGCTCGCTTCCCTCTCCTGGTCCTCATTCTGAATCAAGAACAAAGATTTGCAAAACAATTTATATAGCAGACTTTCGAAGAAAAACAAGACCTTCAAAAGGGAACAGGAACAGGCGTGGGATTGTCACCATCCTAGGAGATTAGCATTAAAATAAATGATTTAAAGACCATTATAAAACAACAAGGCCTGAGGTTAGGCTTCTTGTGATGCCAATCACAAAAAAAAAAAGATTCATACTAGGAGCAAACAGAAAGGACAGAAAAAGTGTGGACATATTTAACAGCAATCCACAATCTCAACTTGCCAAATAAGAATAATTCAATGGTCCACGGACACGTCTTAGATTTTCTGATACCAAAACATCCCAGCATGATATTATAGAAAATTCAACATATCTAAAATCAAGTTCTATGAATATCGAAAGGTCACTTTCTCCTTTAACAATACAGTGCTACAAAACACACTTGAAATCAATTGATGTTACTGCCATTACAATTGCAAGCGTACAGGCAAGTACGCCACTAAAGTGACAGTTAAACAAAGCATAAAAGAAATACACATTGCCCCCAGATCCTAATCAAACCTGGAGGAAATCCAACTGGGAATTTTCCATCATTCAAATCACTGATCCTTAATCACATCATAAAATCCAAATCAAGGTGTGAGCCCCGGCCCACATCAATCCAATAAAGTTTATGAACGAAAGCTGATCAAGAGGAGTGACTATAAATTAATAGTGAACAAGCAAATTAGGCTCAATACATAAACAAAACTGAGCATACCTCCAGTCACAGCCTAGATTTGAAACGCACCAGAACAAGACAGCCTCAAACATGCAAATATTTTAATAGCCAAAAAAGTGGGGGTTGACACTAAAATATAGAGTTTTATGTCAAACAGATAATCCACAAGTAATTAAGAAAAGATTACATTCAAAGGACAACTGTGACTCATTGGTAGGACAGTGATTCTTTTTATTTTTTAAATTTTTTATATTGCATGATATTTAGAGACACAGATGTCATGTGTAAGAGAAATGACCCTTGAACTGATGCAAAAGTGGACAACGAAAGATGGGTTCAGCGCACTATATGTGAAGATGAAGCGCTCTCCCATGTTTTTCAACTTTCAACTATTATTAAAACCTCCAACTGTTTTTTTCTTTTTCTTTTTCTTTTTCTTTTAGGGTAATGCTAATACATATAAGGAGTCTATGGTTGAGGTTGATAAAGACTTTCCTTCACTCATAGGGAAACTCAGATTTTTATAATAAGTCAAAAGGTAGTGTTCTATCAGAGTCTCCTATACTTCGATTAACCATACACATGTATCAGGTACATTAATCCGTCGTTTGGTATTGTATTAAATTAATTTTTTTTTATGTATTCTTGATCATTTTAAAATACTGATATTAAAAATAATTTTAATATATTTTTAAGCTATATTTTTTTAAAAAAGCAACCGTTGGTATATTAATACACTTTCAAATACTTTATATCCAACAAAAAAAATATATATATATATATATATATATCTATAGAAAGTTCATGATCGAGAAGCTATCGTGGCAGCACTTTACTTTTAAAAAAACTTTTCCTTCTCTGGGTTAATATAGATGGCGATTTCATGGTTGGATTTGAAAAAGATTTAGTGTTTGTTTGGTATTGTTTGAGTGATTGTTTTTTAAAATATTTTTTATTTAAAAATATATCTAAATAATATTTTTTTTATTTTTAAAATTTTATTTTAACATTAATATATCCAAATGATCTAAAGATATAAATAAATAATTTAAAAGTAATTTAAGATTTTTGGAAACACACGTAAAGTCGTATTCCTAAACGCTTCCTTTCCACGACAGTCAACCATTTTAAAAATATGAGGAAAATAAGGGAGGTAAGATTTTTCTTTCTGAGAAAATCAATATTGTTAATTGCATGCTAATGGGGTTGTTGGGGGAAGGTAAGGTTTTTTCTTTATGGAAAAATCAATTATTATTAAATGTTAATGGCATGCTGATGGGGGTATGAGGAAGGTAAGATTTTCTTTCTCGCAGATCATCATTAATGGCCGTCCGTGTGTTGATAGGGTTCTTTCCTTTTTGGCTGGTGCGGTGGTGATCTTGGCCGTGTGGACGTACGGTAGCCTGTCCTGTTGTTGTTGGTAAGTGCAATATTTTGGATTCAGAGCTGGACACAGCAAAACATTGCTTCTTTTTTAAAATAAAAACAAAAATAGTATTTTTAAAAAAAATATATTAGCAAAATAACACAATTTTAAAAATAACTTGCAAAGTTTAACCGACATTCAAACTTGTCGCCCTTTAAAAATACAACAATTCAAAAAAATTATGAAATGAGCTACATATTAAAAGAAAAAAGAAAAAACAAATGAAGAAAGAAACATAAGAGACACATCAAAGCTTCAATTACGATATCATTGGTACCATAAAAAAAAATCTCAACAAGATATATCCAACAATGCAAAAAAAAGTAACCAACGATGAATGAAGCAGGTCACACATGCAGCAAGTGAGCCACCCGCTATCCTTGGATGGCAAATATAGTATACTTGGATCATCCTTGGTGACCTTTCTTTGTGTCGTTGGATTGGTCTCATCAAGATCTTTCTTTCTGGTGATACTGATTGTGTAGTAATCAGAATTTCAATGTGTCTCTGAGATCTTTTTATTTATTTTTCTTTCTTATCTCTCATTGTAATTTGTGAAGAGAGAGGAGAGAAAAAAAAAACTTTGTAGGCACATTAAAGTTCAAATTCTGATAACATCAGTAACATCATAAAGATCTCAATAAAACAAATACAACGACACCAAAAAAATTCACCAACAGTGAATGGAGTGGGTCATACTTTACTCTTTGCAACCATTTACTCTTTGCAACTTTCCATATAATTAAAAAAATCTCTCCAAATTGGAGTACTAATTAATTTGATATTTAAGAGAATTAATTGCAACAAATTTAAAAATCCCAGATGGTTTCTCTTAATGCCTTTTTTTTAATATATTTGAGATCTAAGAGTATAATAATATAATTTGTTTTTAATTAAAAGCAAGAGCTCCATGCCTTGGACCTAAAACAAAGTGATGTGGCATTTTTTTTAACCTTTACTTTAGTTAACAAAGTCATGCATGCAACGTCGTTCCAGTCTATCAAAAATCAAAATCTAAATGTATTTTTTTTTTATTTTAATGAAGAAAATAAGGTAGGGAAGGTGGTTGAAATTATATTTTTTTAAAATTTAAAATATTTTTTTGCTTAAAATTAATTTTATATATATATTTAGATCGTTTTAATGTGCTGATGTCAAAAATAATTTTTAAAAATTAAAATATTATTATTTTAATATATTTCTAAACAAAAAAATACTTTGAAGTATCCCTCCCAAACATTATTAAGTATATCCAGTAGAACGACGTTGCATGAAATGAAAGCAAATGACTTTGGTAGCTAAAAATCAAAATCTGCTGGATATAAAAAACCAAAATCATGATGAATTAGGAAAACTCTTTTAAGCTACTTAATTACCAATCTTTTTCTTCATGACAGCCACGCACATAAAAAAAAAACATCCAAAAGCTGCCCAGCACACGAGAGAGCAGAAGATAAGCACGAGGAACAGAGATGAAAGCAATGGGGCAGCAAGCATCTTTCCTCTGGCGCAAAAACACAAGACAATCAGCATCCCGCAAAGCTTCCTGATCTTGGATGGGTAGATATTGACCTTTACAGCTCGTCCTATTTGGCCAGAATATATAAATCTCTGTACAGATTCCTAGTCTGTGTGTCAAACTGTTTATATCAAAGTCTAAATCTCAGTTCATTCCATTTTCCTTTTTTTAAAAAAAAAATCTTGATGATCCATTTCCATTTGTTTTTGTTGCTACGTAAATCCATGCACGGCATGATCCTATCTCGTTTCCCGCCGAATAGG
>Ga0307515_10013497_pt1 | contig 15261 bp, 16 predicted proteins | sample 17_EM_MG_FD_194513 | JGI IMG/M metagenome (GOLD analysis project Ga0307515, IMG submission 194513) | Populus trichocarpa ectomycorrhiza microbial communities from riparian zone in the Pacific Northwest, United States - 17_EM | ecosystem: Host-associated > Plants > Roots > Unclassified | place... | reverse complement strand
CTAAATTATACCGCCACCATCTCGCCGCTCCTTCCGCGTCTTCCAACGTCTCCGCCTTTCCGTAACACAATTCCTTCCACACCTTCCGTATCTTTCTTCTATATTTCCCAAGTACCTTCGTACCTTCCTACGCCGTGACAATAGGTACGATGTCGCCAAACGCATTTATGCCTAGAATGCCAGCTGATAGCTCGATTATGTGTCAATATCGCCGCACGGTCCCTTGAACAACGATGATAGATGGCCTAAAATCGTTGACGCTCCATTGACCCTCATTTTTAGGGTATAGGTATGACGTTGCCGAACACATTTTTGTCTAGAAAGGCGGGCGATAGTTTGAATATGAGTCAAGGTCACCACACGGTCCCTTGATTAACGAAGATGCAAAGCCTACAATCGTTGACGCTCCGTTGACACTCATTTTCAGGGCATTGGCAGGGTGTGGCCGAAAATATTTTTCCCTAGAAAGCCGGAGCATAGTTCAATTATGGGTCAATGTCGCCGCACGGTCTCTGGATTAAGAATGATGCAAGGCCCAAAATTGTTGATGCTCCGTTGCAAATCATGTTTAGGGCATAGACACGATGTCAACGGAAGCATTGTTGCCTCGAAAGCCGGCCGATAGTTCGCTTATGGGTAAACCTCGCCGCACGCTCACTTCAGTAACGAAGATGGAACGCATAAAATCATTGCCGCTCAGTTGACATTCGTTTTTAGGGCATACGTGTGATGTCGCCCAACGCATTTTTGTCTAGCGAGGTGGCCGATAGTTCGATTATGTGTTAATGTCGCTGTGCAGCCCTTTGGATGTTTCAAGATGCAATGCCAAAAATCTTTGATGCTCCAGTGATGCTCATTTTTAGGATGGGGCAACAAGCATGTCGTTTGGTCTTTTCGCTATAACGCCGCCCAATAAATACAGAATGTTACATTGCAGCCCTCTGATTGCCGAGTGTGTAAGACTAAAAATCGTTGACGCTCTGTTGACGCTCACATTGATCTGATCGAAACAGTCGTCATACAGTTACTAATTGTATGCAACGAATCGTATACCAATTATTAACATCCAACATTGTGTTTCTGACTATTATCATTTGCAACTAGGAGCTGTGTTACCTCTCAATTTGTAATCAACCTCTATGCACGTTATCTGAGCATGGAATGACGTGGCCCTATTGCATTCCTGCGCTTTCGGCCGGCAATTTACGGCATGCAGATCATCTCACTAGTTTTTGGTAAATATAGCTCGACTTCGTCACCTTTCCTCATCCAGCTGCTTCTCCTTGAAATCCATGACGTACCATAAGCAATTTCAATTGTCTCAACCGTGCGCACCAGGTCTGTGCAGAGAGTTATGGAGTTAGTTCCATGGTTCAATACAGCATAGCAGTCGTGGTTCACACAGATTCGTATTGGGCACGGATGGCTCCTCCTATGACTCATATAACATCGCTCACTTATATTTTGTTTTCATATTTCGTCAAAAATTTAGCTTTTGCTTTCTCACTACACAGAAATCTGCCAACATAAATCGGACGTTTTGGCCGTCTTACGACATGTTTTAGATTTTAGAATCTTCGGATGGTGCGTATGACCCTTGCACATACACAGACGAATTATCATGTCTCACAATTTGGTCACTGAAATCAAGTACAATCGGACATGTAGCAAAATTGGTACCTATATTGCTTTTCACCGAGTTATGACGTCAAAAATACCAATTTGTCTCTCCAATACTCCACAGACACCGGTGCCGTCACCATGTCTTCGTCCGAATCCGATATCTATATGGTGATTAGCTGGGGAGGCTCAATGCCGGGGTAAAAGCTTACGAGTTCAACAGGCTTCGCATTCTGACTGGGTGATGAATCAAGCGTCCCGGCTGGCTCAAGATCCGATATACTCATATGTGACTGCGGCTTCCCAGAACCTAGCCTAGTGTGACTACTTCCTGGGGAGATGTCCCTTGCGGCATTTGCGATATTCCGGGGACAATGTCAAGACACTCAAGAAGCTCTCCAATCATTGTTGGTACAGTTGTTGCTGCAACGTCGTCCGTTTGCTGTTGGACGACTGCCGGAACCCGCAATGCGGAGGTGCTGTACTTCTTATCTCTTGCACGGAAGTAATCAGCTGCGTCTTCCCATCCCAGTAGAGTCAATTCGTCAAGCTTCATCTACTTTCGACGAAACCTCTCCAGGTGGTGCTGCACTGATTTTGTGATTGTGCCCATCATCCAGCCAGGTTCGTCATCGTTGCTCAGCATGCCCAGCTCTGTCTCTTCATTATCCTCATCTTCCCCATCCTCCCCATCGTCGGAACTTGCAAGATCACTCAGACTGTCTCTGATAGCAACCATCATCTCCTGAAAAGTCTTTTCAGGCTCTCTGTTTGTCAATCCCACGATTTCAGCGTTCCTCATATCCTCCTGCTTCTGCTGAACCGCTGCCTCTGCATCTTCAACTCGCTTTCTTGCCCCAGCGGTCTCTCTCTCAACATAATCCTCGATCCATTATTCTTTCTCATCATTGCAGAAGAAGTGCATTTCTCGTCATTTCTCGGCCGCAATCTTCATTTTGGATCGCAAGCTGCGCAATGCCCCAAGGGCTCGGACTCTCTCTGCTTCCAAGCCACTCTTGCCTGCATTCGATTGATGACGTCATTGTGTGGAGCACTTGTTCGATTTTCCATATGTGTCTGCCGGAATTGGCAGAAAGTTGTTTTTCGGAACATTCTCCATTGCAGTTTGCCTTGACTTTGTTGTTGGGCAAGATGTTGGATGTTGCAAGATATGGACAATATGGAGGCAAGCTTTGTCTTTTATGTCAAGGTTGGTATGTTTACTCATCCTGAAGAAAGCAAAAACGCGCTTTTGACTGTCAATGAAACGGGAACAGTTAGGTTAACCATACATCATGACTTGATTGCTAGCGTCAGTTTCATGTAATATTCCGGGCATCCTTTGAGACAAACATCAGCAGACATTCTTTCCCAGGTACCATGATCTAATCATGTCTGACAATCATGCAATTTCGGCTGTCATACCCCGCGATTTATCACTGTTGACAAACACACAACATTGGACCTACTTATTGGACATCGCGGGGCGATAGGAAACCCCTGCAACTTGCGGCCATACGCAGCAGAATTCATCTTGAGTATATAGAACATCTTGGCTGCTACTTATTCTATTCTGACATGAAGCTAACTATATAGTCCTCAGGACTTTCCATTTCTTTTCATTATCATCCTTCTCTCCTATTCCACACCAGCATATCATGGAACCACAACCACCCAAGTCAGCAGCGAGCGGATTGAAATCAAGCCGATTGGCAGGCAATTCATTCAATTCGTCGCTTATTGGCACACAGCAAGAACGAAGACACCAGTTAGTCCACCGTGACGCTGGCGATGCAGCCACCAGAAATATGACCCAGGATGCCGATTTTAAAATCGTCTGTAAACGGTGTTCCAAAGGGGCCCGGCCTCTATTCTGAAAGCCTGCGCAAAGGGCGGCCCGGCCCGGCCTGGGTCAGAAGCCGCCCGGCCGGCCGGCCCTCCGCCAAGAAAATGCCTACATGCCAGCCGCCAAGAAAAGCCGCCCGGCCACCAAGAAAAGCCGGCTGGCCGCCAAGAGAAGCCGCCTAGCCGCGAAAACAAGCCGCCCGGCCTAGTTATGCACTTATGATGGACGATGGCTGAGTTTACTTTGGTGGCTTTCTGCGTTTAAGACACTAGGCAGCAGCAATGGGTGTCATTTAAACAACGTATGTTTATGCTTCTTCGTTTGAACTTGTACGTTGGCAAATACAGCCTGCAGGCCGGCGGCCCGGCCTGGCCGCTTAGGAACACTGTCCGTAAAACTGGAAGCTGCAAGAATACACATCAGTATGCAGTTGGAGGTAAGTATATACATATCGTGGTAAGCGACCATCAATTAACCGTATAAAGTACAGCAGGTGTACGTAGAGAGCTATGCGACCAATTCCTCGCTGCCCGTAACAGGAAACGTCCCTGGTTTACCAAGGCATTTGTCCGCATAGTCAGGGAAATCGAACATCATGATGTGGTCAGGTCGGGGATTTTCGCGCATGAATTCCGTCATAAGAATCCTCGTGAGTGGAAGAAACAGTCTTGAACCACGTCAAAGGAGGCTCTGGAAGGTTATATGGTTGAGGTAATCGCCGAATCTCATCGTTACAAGCAGCAACTAATTTTTTGTAGGTGTTCAAAATGTCTGCTACCATGGCAAGGCAAGGAGGTCGTGTACAGTTGGAACAGTCCAACATGCGCCAGGCTCTGAATGTGGCAAAAATAGCTAAAGAAGGCTTTTCCCGCGCCGCAATAGAAGAAATGCAATTCCTGATCAAAAACCTCATGCCGAGGCGCGACAGGAGATGAAGCGGGGTATTCAGTTTCCTGGGCATAAAAAGGCGAAGGCTGGGATAGAAAGACACCCGGCTATGCTTCGTCGAAACCAGACGGCCGGACGCGTTCCTTGCCACAATGGCACACCAAAGATCCCGCAGACACAATGGAGATGCAAAGGAACAGGCGCACCTCCACCCGACATATGCAGACAGGCGATGCCACCTCTGCCCGAGATGCCACTCACCCCAACTTGTAACAGTTCCGCTGATCAACCTGCCGAAATCGTCAATTCGCCGGCCGGATATGAGTATTCAAATACTGCTGGTCCCCGCGCTGAATTTTTTACTCGCGATGCTTCTGCCCAGGATAGCCAGCATCATCCAGATTTTGATCGAGATATGCTGACTGATGAAGAAACATCCACTGGTTAGTACACTATCTGCTGTGTGGTTATGCTGCTGACATCCATATTATAGACCAAAGCAGCCTATTGAGCGAACCTGCAGGTAATGCTGAGCATTGATCGAAAGGCACGGGATTTTGGAGATAATTATTCAATATTTATATGTAGTATTAAAGAACAATGTCGTGATCAAGAAGAAAGTAAACGAAAACGCTAGAAAGACTGCTAGAACATTGTGAATGAAGGACTACACCAAATCGACTGATTGTAGGATGTGGACACATGCGTAGCAAAATGAGCGTCACCGGCGCGTCAACAATTCTAGTTCATGTGAGTCGGGTAATTAACAATTGATTTCGTCGTAGTTATGCATAATGGAATTATTGGCCGCCTTCATTGGCAAAACAAATTGGAATACTCTCCCTGCCCCATCCTGATCATGAGCATCAACAGAGCATCAACGATTATTGGTCATGTATCATGGCTGATATAGGGTGCAACAGGTTGCAGACAGTCATAAACGTATTATCAGCTGGTTTTATAGGCAAAAGAGAAAGAGATATGCTACGTGCCTCATCTTGAAAATCTGCGTCAACGGAGTGTCAACGATTGTTGGCCTTTCATCATGGTTAATCACAGCACGATGTAGCTTTTATGATGTATATACATCTTTTTGACTGCTTTTGTACGCTAACAGACTAAAGAATACTTAGTTGGAGCTCTGTAAATGACATAAGTTGTTACTGTCCCGGAGGATGTGGCGGGAATATCCTGTACCTATCTGTCTATAAAGGCTGCCATCTCCATGTGTATGGATGCTTGTGATTAAGCGCCACTAATAGTACCGAGGATGCAAGACCAATAATCGTTGACGCTCCATTGACAATCATTTTCAAGATGGGGTAGGGAGCGTTTGGCTTTCTCTTTTTGCTATAAGGGCGGCCAATACTACGTTTATGGCTGAGCGTTGTCTGTCGCCCTCCAGATTACCCAAGATATACGACCAACAATCGTTGACGCTCCACTGACGCTCATTTTCAGGATGTGGTAGGGTGCATGTATCTCCTCATGTGGATCTCAATAGCGGCCAATGCATCGAAAATGAACCGTGATGTACCATGATCAGTATTTTACGATTTTCAGTAGCATATCTGAATGCGACCATAAATGTGAAACCTGAAATGCAGAACGGGAGATTGGAACCGACGGGTCTAGCAAAGCCCGACGAAATCCACGGGTCGACGGGTATCGGTCCGGGTTTGGCCCACCAAGAGTCCGCGGGACGGGTTGCATGGCGGTTCGTGACCCGGACCAGGGCCCTCAGTTCGGGTCGAACCCGGACTGAAGCCGGGTAACCAGGAACTGTGGCTAACACTACCAACAACTGATCAAAAAACCTCGCGCTTAAGTTCAAGAAGAGAAGACGCAGGGTGTTGTGTTTCCCCTGCATCACATGGTGAACCATGCGATAGAAAGACACCTGGCAATGGTTCGGGAAAATCAAACGGACAGCTGCCTCTCTTGGCAAAATGGCACAGCAAAGAATCCACTGTCTTGCTGGAGGTGCAAAGGCACACATGCGCCTCCACCACGACCGGTTCCACCGAGGCCTGGAACGACACCTGTGACACCTGCTGACAGTGAGAGAATACAAAGCTCCAAAACAGATGGTGTGCCACCTGGATATGTGTATATACGTACTCCGCTTCCCAGCGCTCGATTTTTCAATCTTGATCCATATGCCAAGCATCGCCTGCGCGATAAAGATTTTATTCCAGATTTGCTGACTGATGAAAGTCCATCCACAGGTTGGTACACTATCAGCTGCGTGGTAATGCAGCTGACAGCCATTTTGTAGATGACAGCAGCCTTTTGAGTGAACATGACAGCGAAGACGAGAGTTGACTGAAGGGAACGGGATTTTTGAGTATTATCGTTATCTACAATTAGCGGACACTTTAAAGTATATTTTAAAGGGTATATTTATATTCATCATTAAGGAACAATGTAGTTGGAAGGGAGAATGTACATGAACAGCACAGGATGGCTGCCACACTACCATTATTGATATAGTATACCAAAGTGAATGGTTCCATATTGCGGTTACGCCCACGACAAAATGAGCGTCAACGGAGCGTCAATGATTTCTGGTCCTGTAACTCGGGTAATAAATCCGCAATTTGGTAGTGGTTAAACATAATGGAACTTTTGCTATCCTTTACAGGCAAACGAGGAAGCAACACACTCCCTGCCCCATCTTGAAAATGACCATCAACAGAGCATCAACGATTTTAGGTGTTGTTAGTTGGGTAATTAAGAAGTAATTTTGTAGTGGTTATACATAACAACAGCAGTGACAACCTTTGGATGCAAAAAAGAATGCGAAACGCTTCCTGCCTCATCTTGATGTTGAGCATCAACGGAGCGTCAACGATTTTCGGTCATGTAAGTCAGGTAATAAAAATGCGATTTGGCAAGGAGTTCACATATTGGAAGTGTTGCCACCGTTTATAGGCAAAAAAAAAGCAACACGCTCCCTGGCCCATCTTGAAAATGACCGTCAACCGAGCGTCAACGATTTTAGGCCTTGTTAGTCTGGTAATCAAGAAGTACTTTTGTAGTGGTTACACATAACAACAGTATGGACAACCTTTAAACGCAAAAAAGAAAGTGAGACGCTCTGTGTCCCATCTTGAAAATGAGTGTCAATGGAGGGTCAACAATTTCTGGTCCTGTAAGTCGGGTAATGAAAACGCGATTTGGTAGTGATTACAAACAATAGAAGTGTTGCCATCCTTTATAGGCAAAAAAGGAAGCGACATGCTCCCTGCCCCATCATGAAAATGTGCATCAATGGAGTGTCGACGATCTTGGTCCTTCAATCACTGTTTATCAAAGCATGCCGTGGCTGTTAACGTCCATATACTCTGTTATGGCCGTTTTTGTAGTCTAAAACGCTCGTGCACACTTAGTTGCACCTTTGTAAATGAAATAAGTTGTTACTGTTCAGGAGGCTATTGTGGGAATATCATTTGCTTATTTGCTCATAAAGGCTGCTAATCACTTGTTTATGGATACGTGCGATCAAGCGCCACTTATATTACCCAAGATGCAAGACCATCAATTGTTGACCTTCCATTGACGCTCATTTCCGGGATGGGGCAGGGAGCGTCTCTCTACTTGTTTACTATATAAAGGTTGTCAATACATCAGAAAATGACAATGCAGTACCATAGTCAATATTTTGCAATTAACAGTAGGATATGTGAATGCGACCATGAATAGAAAAACCTGAAACGCAGAACCGGAGATTGGACCCAACGGGTCCAACCAAACCCGGCGAAACCTGCGCGTTGAGGGGTACGGGGCCGGGTTTGGACCACCAAGAAGCAGCGGGCTGGCATTTTGGATGGTTCTGGAACCGAATCAAACAGTGTTTCCGGTTGAAACGCAGACCGCCGGCGGGTTACCGGGACCTGTTGCTCACACTACCATTGAGACATAGTTCATGCGGAAATTTGGTGAATATACCGATAGCAGCATATGCTGCCCATTCTGAACATTCATAGCTTTAGTGTGGACTCGCCTTGAAGTTGCCACATGCCCATTGTGCTATTGCAAAATATCCATCCTTCTTCCAGCGGCATAATCTAATCCTATAGATTTAGCCTGAGCTTGACTTGTAGTTGCCGCGCACTCATTGTGCAATCGTAGGATATCCATCCTCCATCTGGCGGCACTGCAGCGTTCTCTATACACGTAGCAGCCAAATACACGAAGTCATATTGGGACATAGAGGGCTCGGTAGGCCCACTGGATATGCGGATATCTGTTCTACCAATGCAGAGAGCCTGCGGGCACTCACAGGACAAGATCAGTCCGATGGTTGTCCACTCATAGACCCACCGGTCGTAAATGCATCCATAGGCCCACCAACAGATGTCTATTGACCGACTATGGATGATTATAGGCTGCGCTTCGCGCAGGGGTCCACAGGAAGCTTGCTATGAGCTGCACATGTGCACATGTGCGGGCAGCGCAGTCTATAGTCGATTTGCACTTTTGCCGATGTGCTCACCATGTACCCATATTATATCACTAACTGAAACTCTTGGTCAAGCTACATCAATAAGCAGGTGAAACATTGACGTATTCTGTCCTACTTTTTCTTCACTCCCTTATTCCTCCCGATTTCTAATGCATTAACCGTCACACATACCTTTTCAGCCTGTCTATCTCACTTCCATGTTGGCTAAATCAATCCTGGAACATTCAGCACGGCACTCATGTCTTGCTGTTCTAGGCATTCCAGATCCCCGATAGTATCGCCAAGATCAATATGAGATTCAACATCTGCGTCGCAATGGTCTTCGGTATCATTTAGCTTGTCAAAGTTGCCATTGCAGTTTAGCCAATCTTTGGTGTCCGAAATGCTTTCAGGTGCGCTATCCTCATCACGTTCAACTAGATCACGGTTGATTCTGCGGATTCGGTGGACATTCAATATTTGAGTTCATCCTCCAGGGAGGTCCTTTGCAGCCACAGCTGGTGGCAAAGGTGATCTTTCGGACAGTTTAAATACAGCCGCACCATCATGTGGGAAGTGTCACCAGGATGCTTTGATGATCTCTTCCGTGTCTGAAATGTATCCTACGGCTGTCATCAGCTTGTTTTGAGCATGAGATTCCTTCTCTGTAGAACGTAGGTTTTGGCTGCCCTGCCACATCTCCAAAAAGTAGTGGACCTTAGCCATTCTGTGCAATTTCCTTTTCTCCACCTCTGTCTTCATTTCCTAGTCGTTTTCTGTGTTTGTTGTACCCGATGCTGGGTAATCGCCTGCCAACATCCTGTGATTGACGTGAGCAAACTGCCTTACAACACCATTTTCGCGAAGGGTCTCGCCTGTGGTTTTGGATTGCTTCCTGCTAACAACATCTCGCTCAATGGAAAAACTGGACTGCACTCCGACACCATGTGGTATTATAGAGAGTATGTCGCACACTACATTGGAGAGATCGGCGTCACCGGGAAAAATGACCTAACTCGCTGCGTAACTCATAGAGAAGCTGTTTTGGGGTCAGTGATCCATAGCATATTTGACGTGTGGCACTATAAGGTCCTATGGAACTAGATTACTATGATACGCATGCAATTATGTGCACTCGATACTATACATTATGCTGCATTCAACAACACTGCCAAATCCACTTCATTGTATGCTCCCATGCTCTCAAGACGCTCTCAAGCACACTCCCAGCCTGCTTGACTATACGCTCCCAAGTACGCGCCCAAGTACGCTCACAAAATGCTCTGAAGCATACTCCCGAGTACGCTCTCAAATACACTCCCAATTGCACTCGATGGCACACTCCCAGCATGCTATACTGTACGCTCCCATGTAAGCTCTCAAGATGCTCTCAAGCACACTCCTGAGCACGCTCCCAAGTACACTCTCCTGAGGCAAGACATTCCCAATCTCACTTGACTATATGCTCCCATGTATGCTCCTGAGTGCTCGATCCAGAGACTTGCTGAGTTGCAGGCGCCAGGAACCGGAAGGCACGTAGCGGGAGGCGGGAGGTGGGAGGCGGGAGGTGGGAGGTGGGAGGTGGGAGGTGGGATGGGAGAGGCGGGTGGCAGCGGCCGAAATCATGACGTCGGTCGTTATGATAGTCTGAACCTTATCTTTAGCGCGCCCACTGTGACAGTATCTCACGATGCCTCACGGTGATGGTGATGACAATTGTAGCCTTAGATTCCGCAGGAAAGGTAGACAATTCGAACTTGGGGAGAGCAGATCTCCAACTCAGATTTTCCAGCAGAATCTGCTGCCCGCTTCCCATCGATTGTGGGCACATGTGCGCGTATTCGGTCTGGGGCTGATGGAGATGATGGCAATGGCAATGGCAATGGCGATAGTGATGGTGTTGGTGATAGTGAGCATAGTACCAGAAGTACTTAGACAAGTAGGTTGGCTACGTCAATGTCAGCATCAAAGCTTCCACAGACTTAGAGTCTTCTACTAGCCAAAGCTTCAACAGACCTAGAGCCTTCTATTAGCCAAAGCTTCCACAAACTCAGAGTTTTCCATCGGCCAAAAGCTTCCCGTGGAAAACTCTACTCCTCCCGAATATACTCCTACATGCTCGATCGAGAGCCTTGTTGAGTTGCAGACGCCAGGCACTGGTGTGGCGGGAAAATCCGTTTCTCACCACCACCACCACCACTCACCTCGGGAGAGGACTGAGCTATGGCGGGTGTAGGGAGATACAGGGATGACGGAGATGGACTGGGCGACGGGGAGTATATATTCGTGAGACCCCGGGGTACATAGACTCTCAGCTCATCTTGTATCATATCATCTTATTATACAATGAATTACACACTCTATCGTTCCCATCTTTTGATCTCACTCGCGCTTTCCGAGATTTCGTGGATCCTCATCGCCGGGTAGTATCATATCTTCTCACCCTCACCCTACGCTCCTTGAGCCAGAACCGCTCTTTTTCACGAATTTCTTTTGGAATGCCGCGAGAGGTGCGGCGGAGTGTTGACTTTGGGCTCTCTGCCTCCTAGCTCCACCGTTTTACCACACTGGGAGGCCTGAGGCAGGTGGTGTGTTGCAAGCAGTGTTTGGTGGGTGGTGTGAGGCATGTGGCAGGTGGTGGGTAACGGGTGGCGGGCTGCCGAAATCATGATGTCGGTCTATATCATAGTCTGAATCTTATCTTTAGCGCGCCCACAGAGACGAAATCTCACGATGCCTCACGACCATGGTGTTGACAATTGCAGCCTTAGATTCTGTAGGAAAGGTAGACAATTGGATCAAGGGGAGAGCAGATCTCCGACTCAGATTTTCCAGCGGAATTTGCTGCTTGCTTCCCACGGATTGTGGGCGTATGAGTGCGCATATGGGCCGGGGCTGATGGTGATGATGGCGATGGTGATGACGGCGATGGTGATGGTGTTGGTGATGGTGATCATAGTACCAGAAGCACTTAGACAAGTAGGTTGGCTACGTCAACGTTAGCATCCAAGCTTCTACAGACTTGGAGCCTTCCATTAGCCAAAGCTTCCACGGACTTAGAGGCTTCTATTAGCCAAAGCTTCCACAAACTCAGAGTTTGCCATCGGCCAAAGGCTTCCAGTGGAGGAAAACTCTACTCCTCCCGAAGCGCGGCTCTCTCAAGCAGGCTCCCAAGCAGGCTTTCAAGCAGGCTCTTAAGCAGGCTCTTAAGCAGGCTCTCAAGCAGGCTCTCAAGCAGGCTCCCAAGCGGGCTCTCAGCGATAGTGTACAGTACCGGTATAGCAGCGAAGAATGCAGGCAGTGAAGACTAGTATAGGTCCATCTCCTGCCGCCAGCCGTATATAGTTCCATAGGCCTACACGCACATCTCTGTGAATTGACTATAGATGACTATAGGCTGCGCGTCGCGCAGGGGTCCATGGGAAGCTTGCTATGAGCTGCATGCGTGTGCGTATGCTCGTAGCGCAGTCTATAATCGATTTGCACTTTTGCCGATGGTACCTTGAGTGCGTTTCCTCTTGCTGACGCCACCAGTCAGTTATCTCCAGTATCCAAAATGTGCTGCTAATCTCCATTGGGTCGGAATGGTAATCATTGAGATTTTGATTAATTTGCCCTCAGTTCTTTGATGCTCCAGGTAGTGAATTCGAATAGAGCCTGGTGGCGGTAGATAAGAGTGCTGCGCGATCACTTCATCCGGGTGTTGTTTTACCCTCATTGGTAGGTGTTAACTATGGTCCATCATCACTGGACAAATCATACGGATCCAAGGATGATTGACCAGATCCTGAAGCAGATGTGGAGTGGATGGGATTGCTGCTGGGTACATTGTCCGGTTTATTTACCCGCACATGTCGATGTTTGGCACAATATTCATTCTCCACATAGTACAGAAAGGCCTCCTTGTATTGGATAGTATAGGATGTCTCGTCATCAGGATTAATATCCATGCCCGTGGCCCACTTCTGAAATGATTGCAACGTCCGGAAAGCACGGAGGATCTGTGCAGCAATGAGAAGCATACCCGTCGTGGGAGTCACTTCACCATAATACTTGGACTGCGTCTGTCAAGCCAACTTCACAGCGAAGAACAAGTCCTCTGTCCATTGAGTCTTCTTTTTAGCCAAAGCTCACATAACGCCATCCAAATGATCAATCATGTCATTGTAGACTGTGATAACGTGATGCAATGTGACTGTATGCCTCTTCGGCATCCAAAGGGTCTAATGTCGAAATGGCCTCAAAACGTCGATGATGTACTAAACAATGGTCCATTCATCCCGTGTTGTGAGGAGTGGCCGGTAATCGCTGTATTTTGGCTTTTGGAGCCACTCGCTGGTGAATACTGATAATTAGTAGGCTTGTTCAAGCAACTCCAATGTCGATTTCCAACGTGTCTTCACATCCATAATAGATAGTACTGCGATGTGGACATTGGCTTTTCTGACTGTCAATGAACCAGTTTCGACGACCAGGTGTGAGCGTAATCAATACAGCAAGCATTCTGTGCTACATGAAGGTCATTTTCAGGACTTTCAAAATATCATGAAATACGCACTTTTTCAATTATCTTTGCTAAACCTAGTCTCATGGCCGACACCTTATTGATTCTAGCATTGCCCTCTTTTTGAAGTCTTTGACTCTTTCCAATATCTATGCTTCCATTTTCTCCAACTTGCTGATTGTACTCATAGGCTTCCAAAGACTTGGTGCGTCCTTTTACACCCAGACTGCTCATGAATGCACCTAAAGCCAGCTGTATGATGTGCGCCATGCATGACATGTGGTTCCTCATTGCAGGCCACTCCAGGCCAGAGGCCACAAGTGATGATTGCAGTTTGCGTGTCATCGAGTAATTTGAGGAAGCATTATGTGTAGTAATTCCAAACAAATGGCTGTCTGTAAGTTCAGAATGATCAAGTACATCCTACAAATGTACGGCTAGCCTTGCTCCAGTGTATCGGCCCTCGACCGATAATCTGTAATAAGATTTCAAAAGTGGAAATGAATGGGCGATCAATTTCATTGAAAGCTAGTGTTACTTCACGCAATGCCCAATGTCGCTCAATACAGTAAGCAATGACCAATGTTATGGCGAGTTCGTTCATGGATGTCCATCCATCCAAAGCTACACTACCTATATTTTGTGACGGCCATTGCTTATTAATTGCATCCACAGTCAGTGTATATTCCCTCCAGCAAATGTTACTAAGGGTAGTAGCGGATGGCAGCACAAAGTTACTTTGCAATGCCTTATATGACCATCATAGTTTGGGATTCGATATAGTTTTCCATGAAATATGAGACAAAACAAACCCCAATATGAGGTAGCGATGACACGTGTCTTGGTGAAATTCAGAACCTTCAAAGTCCTTAGCTGCCAGTTTAGAGGATTTTGTCTGTCATTTCTGTCAATCTGGATCAACATGGATGTCAAATATGAATTTCCTATGCGAACTTACTATTGTAATTCCTCGACTTCCTTGCCTCTTCAGGATTGCCAAAGCTGTTGCATTGACTGTTGAACTAGTCAATTCAGTAACTTCCAACTCTGTTAATTCATTCAAATTTGCGATGTGAGCTTTTGCCAGCAAGCATTTCCCCACTTAGCTGGTCCCATGTACTGATAGATGGCGAAAAACTTGATGGCAAACTATACATATAATTCCAAGGCTGCTGGTCTCCTCAATTCTGCAGTGCAAATAAAATAGCCACAAAGGCGCATGTCTAGAATTATTCCAAGCAATAGGACATTTCGAGGCTCCATTCATTGGAGCCCAGCAAACGTGGAAGACGATTATTAAAGTCAGGTCGTTCAAATCACGAATAATGACATGTTCTTCTTTGGAAGAGATTATAACCTGTAACATCCGGGTACATAACAATTGTGAATACGACATGGCGGTAGGAATCAGACAGCTTTGTAATCTGACTCGAGTGACTGCGAAAAGTAACGTTATAGTACAGCAGAATGCTGGTTCCTTAATACAGAGCCTAGAGGTACAAGCAAAAAAATCAGATCTGTGAGACATTGAATGTAAATTTGTGAAGATGTATACAAGGATATATTGAAAAGACTGATCGTGTAAAACTCAATTTGGGAACAGCGCAATGCACATCATTGCTGTGTAGCTTACAGTGTCTCAACAAAAATTGTTGATACTCTGTGGGCGCTCAATTGTAGGAGGCGGACGCAATATCATAACAAGTATTTTTCCCAATAAAGGCTGCTAATAGGTTGATTGTGGGTAAGCTGCGTTCCATTGCCCTTAGATTATCCAAGATGCAAGATCAACAATCGTTGACACTCTGTTGATGCTCTGTTGACGCTCTGTGTAAGGGCACGTACGCCAGCGTTCGGCCTTATAGGCATACGTATGGTAATTATGGTATACGGTTGCAAACGTGGACTCGAGTGATAGTAAATAGGTGTATATGTAAGATTATCGCTAGAGATCTA
>Ga0307515_10013496_pt1 | contig 15262 bp, 15 predicted proteins | sample 17_EM_MG_FD_194513 | JGI IMG/M metagenome (GOLD analysis project Ga0307515, IMG submission 194513) | Populus trichocarpa ectomycorrhiza microbial communities from riparian zone in the Pacific Northwest, United States - 17_EM | ecosystem: Host-associated > Plants > Roots > Unclassified | place... | reverse complement strand
GGCAATCGAGAGGCCGTGGTCATCGGCACCGAACACCGACACCTTGGCGCTCGGAGACGTCCGGCGCACGTGCTGGACGAGGCTTTGCAGCAGATCGCCTGCCAGTTGCGCATCGACAAGGACGATGTCAACCCTGGTACCCAACACGAGGAGCACAGCGTCGGTGGCGCTGACGACGTCTGTGACCTGGCACCGTGGAGCCAATGTCTCGCACAGCCTCCTGACCGTGACGCGAAGATCCATGTCGCCAAAGACCATGAGTACATGGAGTCCGGCATGCGCGCCCGGTGGCGCGTGGATATGGCTCAGCCTGCTGCACACGTCGCAACCTCTTTCATGTTCCGCGAGGCAGTGCCGTCATTGGCAATTTCCTCCCTTGTCGAGTGTCCGCCCGGCAAGGTGAGGGTGGCTTGATCTGCGTCAATGTTCTGCGTTGGAACTTGCTCGAGAAACAGTGGAGACCACGGCATCTCGCGACCCAGGATGCAGGCCAGTGCATCGCGATGCATCGGCCTGGCCAGCAGGTAACCCTGTCCCTCGTCGCATCCCATGGCCTGGAGCATGCGAAGTTGTTCGAGTGTTTCTATGCCTTCGGCAATGCAGCGCAGCCCGAGCCTGTGCGCCATCTCCACGATCAGGCGCACGATCTCGCCGGCGCTTGCGTCGCCCGTCATGGCCGAGACGAATTGGCGGTCGATCTTCAGATAGTGGATGGGGAAGCGCCGCAGGTAGGCCAGCGATGAGTAGCCGGTGCCGAAGTCGTCGATGCTGAGCTTGAGACCCAGGTCGCGAAACGCGCGCAGCGATTGCATCACGCCTTCCATCTCGCCGATCAGCAGCGACTCCGTGAGTTCGAGTTCGATCAGATCCGGAGGGACCTGATGCCGGTCGAGCGCCGAGGCCAGGAACTGCGCCGGGTTGTCACGGTGAAACTGCAACGCAGAGAAGTTCACGGCGACGACTGGCTGCGGCAAGCCCGTGGCCTTCCATTCCGAGAGTTGGGTCAGTACGCGCTCCAGCACGCGGTCGCCCAGCAGGCCGATCAGGCCGCGGCGCTCGGCCAGCACTATGAATTCGGAGGGCGGTACGCTGGTGCCATCGTGAAGCGTCCAGCGGGCCAGTGCCTCCACGCCGGCGAGGTCGCCAGACTTGAGGTCTACCTTGGGCTGGTAGACCACTCCGATCTGGTCCTGGCGAATGGCATCCACCAGTGCCTGCGCAAGTCGTCGCTGGGCGTCCTGTGTTTCGTAGCACTCCAGTTTGGCGGCGCCCGGTACCGCCTGTTGCCGTGCGGCCGACGCGTGGAGCAACGCTTCCGCGGCCGTGCCACCGCCTCGCACCAGCGAAGCCAGGCCGATGCTGACGGAGACGTGCAGCTTCAATGCGTTGCCTACATCGAACTGTCTGGTCATGGCTTCGTAGAGCTTTCTCGCAAGTTCGTGCAGCCACTTCGCCGTGGCTGCCGGCGCGCCCTGTCCGAACGGAGCGATCAAGCCAATGGCGAATTCATCCGGGCCAACGCGGGCCACGACGGCCGACCGCGTGCTGCCTGCTGCCACTTCGGTGCAGCGCAGGCCCATCTGCCGCAGGATTGCGTCGCCAGCGGCCAGGCCATACAGCTCGTTGAGTTCGGTGAATCCGTCGATGTCCAGCGCCAGCACATGGGCCATGCCATGCTGGTCGCTGGTGCGGTCCACGGCCTGCACGAAAGCATGTCGATTCAACAGGCCGGTGATTGCATCCGTCGCGCCCGGTCGGGCGAGCCGGCCGCGCACCGCATCCGGCGCCGCAAATCCCGAATATGTGCCGAGATAGCAGGCCGCACGTCCGTCAGCGGCGCGCAATGCGACGATGGTCAGGCAATCCTGAAACAGCTGCCCATCCTTGCGACGGTTCCATATGTCACCTTGCCAGCGTCCGGTGCGACCGAGCCTGGACCACATGCCGCGATAGAAGCCCCGGCCCTGCAGGCCTGACTTGAATACATTGGGTCGATTACCCCGAAGCTCCTCCATGGCGTAGCCGGTCAGGCGCTCGAACGCGGCATTGGCATGCAGGATCACACCGCGCCTGTCGGTCAGCATCATGGGCGCGGGTGATTCCTGCAGCGCCTGCAGCATGACGCTGCTCAAGTCACGGCCGAGCGGCGCGCAGTGCGCCGCGAATGTTGTTTCTTCCGGATTCGGCATCCCTGGCTCCTTGCGACATTCGCGGCCAGACAGGGCCGCGTTGGTGTCACCAACTCTAGGAGACCATTGGCGTCGGGTCTGTGGGGAGGTATTGACGCCGGGCGTAGGGGCTCAGAGCCGGCCGCGTGGTGTGGAGCGGATTGGCGGGGGTCACCCCGCCTCGGGCCCTAGCAGCTTGTGCCGCATCGCCAGGCGCACCAGCGCCGTTACGTTCGCGGTGCCCAGCTTGGCCATCAGGCGGCTGCGGTAGGTGTCCACCGTCTTGGGTGACAGATGCAGTTCACGGCCTATCACGGCGCTGGACTGGCCCTGTACGACCATCACCACGATCTGCCGTTCGCGCGGCGACAGCGAACTGAAGGGATCGGCGCCGGCCTCACCTGTCAGTGCCTGTACGGCAAGATCGGCCACTTCTTGCCCGAGGTAGCGACGGCCCTGCACCACGACTTCGATCGCGCGCAGCACTTCGCTGGACGAGGCACCCTTGAGCACATAGCCCGCCGCACCCAGGCGCAGCGCCTCGGCCACGTGCTGCGGCTGTGCCGACATGGTCAGCACGATCGTGCGTACGGGGGCAGCCCGACGTTGCAGTTCAGCGAGAACCTCGAAACCCGATCTGCCACCGAGACTCAGGTCCAGCAGCAACACCTGCGGGCCGATGCGCATGATGTCGGAGACGGCAGCGGTGGGGTCTGCCGTCTCGCCGACCACTTCATGTCCGGCCGCCTGCAGCACCGCGCGCAGGCCTTCGCGCACCATCAGGTGGTCGTCGACAATGTAGAGGCTCGTCATGGCGTGCCCACCCATTCGAGGCAGACCGATGCGCCCTCACCGGGGCCGCCGCTCACGGTGAAGCGGGCGCCAATGGCCAGGGCGCGTTCGCGCATGCCCACCAGTCCCAGGTGCCCCGGGCGCGCGTGCTGCGCCTCGGGTGCCCAGCCCTGGCCGTCGTCGATCACTTCAACGCGAAGGCGGCCTTCCTCGCCGCCCAGCAGCACGCGGATCAGCGTCGCGTTGGCATGCTGTATGGCGTTGGCCAAGGCTTCTCTCACGACCATGAAGGCGGCGTACTCGATGTCGCCCGGCCACCTGAATTCGGCCATGCCGGCGTCGGCCTCCAGCAGCAGATCGATGCCCTTCAGCCTGCGGCCGCGTGAACGCAGTTCGTTGTCCAGTGCGGCGGCCAGGCCGTCGTCGTCCAGCAGAGGGGGGCGCAGATCGACCAGCACCTGCCGCACTTCGCGGATCGCCTGGTCGATCAGGTTGTTGATGTGCTCGCTGCGGTTGCCCCGCGAAGCCGGGTCGGCGCCTGCGGCACTTGCTTCTGCACTGGCCAGGTCATAGGTGAGGCGCAAGGCGGTCAGCGTCTGGCCGAGCTGGTCATGCAGGCTTTGGGCCAGGCGGCGTGTGGTCTCCTTTTCCTGCGACATCAGTTGCTGGGCCAGCTCGGACAGCTCGGTCTGGTAGCGCAGTAACGCAGCTTCGGCGCGCACCCGCTGCGTCACGTCGCGCAGGATCGCGGTCAGGGTCAGGCGGCCATTCACCATCGCTTGCGAGATGGATGCCTCAAGCTCCAGCTCTTCGCCATTGGCGCGCAGGCCTTTCACGCGGCCGGCCCCCATGGCGCGGCGCGTCACCCGTGAATGCACGAAGCCATCCAGGTCGCTGCCATGGCGCGCGCGAAAGCGTGCCGGGATCAGGGTATCCAGGGCCTGGCCGACCATCGAATCGGCACTGCGGTCGAAGATGCGCTCGGCCGCGGGGTTGAACAGCACGATGCGCCCCGTCGCGTCGCAACTCACCACGGCGTCGCTTGCGGCATCGATCACGCCGGCCAGGGTCTCCTGCTGCTCGCGCAGACGCTGCTCGGCCTGCACGCGTTCGGTCACGTCGCGCAGGATGACGGTGAACAACTTCTGCCCTCCAATGTCCACCTGCGAGATCGAGGCCTCGATCGGGAACTCCTCTCCGGTGGCGCGCAGGCCGCTCACGCCGCCCATCACGCCCATGCGCCGCGTCGTCGTGCCCGTCTCACCGAAGGTCGCAACATGCGCCTGGTGCCCCGCGCGAAAGCGCGCGGGTATGAACTGCGTCAATGGCTGGCCCAGCGCCGCGCTTGCCTCGCAGCGGAACATGCGCTCGGCCGCCTTGTTGAACAGCACGATGCATTGGGTATGGTCGACCGTCACGATGCCGTCCATGGCCGACTCGATCAGTGCGGCAAGGCGCACCTCGCCATCGGGCAGGCCCAGCACAGACGCCGGGTGGCCATCGTGTTTGCGCTCGGGGTCGGGCGAAGAGAGCGTATCTTTGGTGATAGGAGCCCTCGCTTCCATGGAAACACACCAGCGGGAATGCTGAGTACTGTTTCACTTACAGAACATGTTACTTAGCGTATTTGATCTGGATCATAGCGTTTTCGCTAAGGTCGACGGGCACGGTTATTAGTTTTTCAGTGCCGTCAACACCCGACAGCGCTGGCACGGCCTCCCCTCTCGCGGGGTCGAGAACTCCCGACATCGACGACGCCGACCCATGCCTAAAGTCTCTCCAACACCACGGAGGACTCCATGACCGACAGCGTACAGACACAGATTGCGGCAGTGCCGCAGCCCCTTCCAGCCGGCAATGCTGCCACGGGCGGTGAGATCCGCGAGTTCCTGGCCTTCCGCCTGGGCGATGAGGAATACGGCATGGACATCCTGCGGGTGCAGGAGATCCGCTCCTACGTGCCGCCGACCCAGCTGGCCACCGCGCCGGACTTCATCCTCGGCGTGATCAACCTGCGCGGCGTGATCGTGCCCATCGTCGACATGCGCCGCAAGCTCGGGCTTGCGCAACAGCGCTTCGACGCATCGACGGTGGTGATCGTGCTGACCTTTGGCAACCGCGTGGCCGGCATGGTGGTGGACAGCGTGAGCGACGTGCTGACCCTCGCACCCGAGCAGCTGCACGCGGTGCCGGACCTCCACGCCTCCGTGCTGACCGACCATCTGCTGGCCATCGGCTCCATCAACGAGCGCACGCTGCTGCTGCTGGACATCGATGGCCTGATGCGCAGCGCGGAGATGGGCCTGAACGGCTCGCCCGCGCGCACCGCGCCGGCACTCCACTGAACGATCACGCAACTCCCTTTCATGCAGAGGAACCATCATGTCCACGTTTTCCACACTCAAGGTCTCGACCCGGCTGGCACTGGGATTCGGCATCTCGGTATTGCTCGGCGTGTTGATCGCCGCCTACTCGATCGTGCAACTGCGCACGCTGGCCGCCCACCTCGACGAGCTGGCCAACAACCGCATGCTCAAGGTCAGGGAGTTCTCAGGCGTGATGAACAACCTGAACTCGATGGCGGTGTATGCGCGCAATGTCGTGATCAGCGCCGATCCGGCCTTCCGCGACGAGGAGATGCGCAAGATCCAGCAACTGCGCGCCACCAACGTGAAGCTGCTCGGCAGTCTGGACAAGCTGGTGGTCTCTCCCAAAGGGCGCGGCTTCCTCACCACGATCGAGAAGACGACCCCGGTCTATGACCAGGGCGTGGACCAGGCATTGGCGATGGCCAGGCAGGGTCGCACCGAAGACGCCGGCAAATTGCTGGCCGGGCCCGTGCGGCTGAGCAAGGATGTGCTGTTCAAGGGTGTCGAGGACTCGATCGCCATGCAGACCGAGAGTGCCGACCGGCTTGCCGACGAAGCCGCGGTCACTGCGGCAAACGGCATCAAGCTGCTGATGGGCCTGCTCGCGGCAATGGCCGCTTGTGGCGTGCTGGTGGCCCTGGGCATCACCCGTAGCCTGACACGCGCACTGGGTGCCGAGCCGGCACAGGTGAGCGAGGCCGTGCAGCGCGTTGCCGATGGCGACCTGACCACGGCCGTCGCGGTACGCAACGGCGACAGCACCAGCACCATGGCCGCAGTGCAGCGCATGCAGCAGTCGCTGGCCGGCATCGTCGCCAGCGTGCGGCAGAACGCCGAGGGTGTGGCCTCTGCGTCCGAACAGATCGCGCAAGGCAATGCCGATCTGAGCCAGCGCACCGAGGAGCAGGCTTCGGCACTGCAGCAGACGGCTGCCTCGATGGAGCAACTGAGTTCCACCGTCAAGCAGAACGCCGACAACGCACGCCAGGGCAATGTGCTTGCGCAAAGCGCCAGCGGCGTGGCCACGCGCGGCGGCGAGATGGTGGCCCAGGTGGTAGACACGATGAAGGGCATCAACCAGAGCTCGGCCAAGGTGGCAGACATCATCTCGGTGATCGACGGCATCGCGTTCCAGACCAACATCCTGGCACTCAATGCCGCAGTGGAAGCTGCTCGCGCCGGCGAGCAGGGCCGTGGTTTTGCGGTGGTGGCAACCGAAGTGCGCAGCCTGGCCGGTCGCAGCGCCGAGCCGCCAAGGAGATCAAGGCCTTGATCGGCGCCAGCGTGCAGCGTGTGGAGCAGGGCACCGCACTGGTCGACCAGGCAGGCGCCACCATGCAGGAGATCGTCCAGTCGATCGCGCGGGTGACCGACATCATGGGCGAGATCAGCAGCGCCAGCGCCGAGCAGAGCGTGGGCGTGTCGCAGGTCGGTGAGGCCGTGGCGCAGATGGACCAGGCCACGCAGCAGAACGCCGCGCTGGTGGAGGAGAGCGCCGCGGCCGCGTCGAGCCTGAACACGCAGGCACAGCAACTGGTGCAGGCGGTTTCAGTCTTCAAGGTGACCGGCGGTGGTTTGGGCATGCCCGCTACGCCACGGTTGCAGGCCGGACAGATCAAAAAGCCGTCGCGCCCCGCACTCGCGCGGGTCGAGCCGGCCAACACCGCAAAGGCGGCAAGGCCCGAGCGAACGCTCGCCCGCCCCCCCATGCGCCACGTCGTTGCTTCAGGCCCCAAGCTGGCATTGGCGACCGACAGCGGCAGCTGGGAATCGTTCTAGACCACAGAGTGCGTGGTTGTCCCGCGCACCGATACCCCAATCTTCGAAGGAGCACACCGTGCAAACAAATCTTCCCGTAACGCAACAAGAGTACGAATTTCCCGACGGCGAGCAACTGGTGTCCACGACCGACACCAAGGGCATGATCACGCACTGCAACCCGGCGTTCACCCGCACATCCGGGTTCGGGTACGAAGAGCTCATCGGCCAGCCGCACAACCTGATCCGCCACCCCGACATGCCGCCGGCCGCCTTCAAGGACATGTGGCGCACCATCGGCAGTGGCCAGCCATGGACCGGCATGGTCAAGAACCGCCGCAAGAACGGCGACCATTACTGGGTGCTGGCCAATGTCACGCCCATCGTGGAACACGGCAAGCCGTGCGGCTACATGTCGGTGCGTATCAAGCCGGCGCGTGAGCAGGTGGCCGAGGCCGAAGCCCTGTACAAGGTGCTCAACGCGCAGCGCGACCCATCGCGCCCGCGCTTCGTGCTGCAGGGGGGCCTCGTGCACCGGCGCGGCCTGGCGGGACTGCCCGCGCGGATAGCGCGGGCGCCGTTACCCTTGAAGCTTGGCGTTGCGCTGGCGGCGGTCGGCCTGTGCACGTTGTTGCCCGATGCGCTGCAGTGGCAAGGCGCGCAAGCGCTTGGCGCGCGCACGGCCATCCTGGCTCTGGGCCTGGGCGGCGCATTCGCCTGGTTCAACGCACGCCTGGGCGCCGGCATGGCAGAGGCGGTGCGCTTCGCCGGCGAGCTGTCCAGCTGCAACCTGACGGGCCGCGCGCGCACCGACTATCCCGAGCCCATGGGCGCGCTCATGCGGCGCCTCAACCAGATCCAGATCAACCTGCGTGCGGTGGTGGGTGATGTGCGCAGCGAGATCACGGGCTTCACCAATTCGGCCAAGGAGATCGCGCAGGGCAGCCTGGACCTGTCGGAGCGCACCGAGTCGCAGGCCAGCAGCCTGGAGCAAACCGCTGCCTCGATGGAAGAGTTGTCCAGCACCGTGCGCCAGACGGCCGACACCGCCGCACAGGGTTCAGTGCAGAGCGGCAACAGCACCGAGGCCGCGGAGCGCGGCGAACAGGCCGTGCGCGACGCCCACGTGGCGATGGACGCGATCGAGCAATCGTCGCGCAAGATCGGCAGCATTACCTCGGTGATCGAGGGCATCGCCTTCCAGACCAACATCCTGGCCCTCAATGCGGCAGTGGAAGCCGCACGTGCGGGAGAGCAAGGCCGCGGCTTTGCGGTGGTGGCGACCGAAGTGCGCGCACTGGCACAGCGCAGCGCCACGGCGGCCAAGGAGATCCAGCAGCTGATCGCCGAAGCCGCGCAGCGCATCGAGCAGGGCAGCCAGCGCATCCAGGGCGCAGGCACCACGCTGAAGGATGTGCTCGATTCAGTGGCTAAGGCCGGCACGATGATGCGCCAGATCACCGATGCCACGCGCGAGCAGTCGCTGGGCATCTCGCAGATCAACGAGGCCGTGGTGCAACTGGACACGGTGACGCAGCAGAACGCAGCGCTGGTCGAAGAATCCGCCGCGTCTGCCGGCGCGTTGAGCCACAGCGCGGGCACCCTGCAGAAGGCAGTGTCGGTGTTCCAGATGCCTGCGGTGGCACTGGCTGCGGCAGTCACAGTGCCTGCGCCGCGGCTTGCGGTTGTGCCTGCTGCGCGCAAGGTGCTGGCGCCCAAGGGGCGCCCCGTGGCTTCGGGACGGCTGGCCAGCACAGCTACGGCCAGGGCAACCATCAGGCTGGCTTGAGTGCACTACGCCGCGCTGCACTTCGCGGCGCGCCCGTTGTCCTTCTCTCAGGCAATACGTGGCGGAACCCGCCGGCAAAGCGTGCAGCCCGTCAGGGCACCACGCACCAGGGCGCTCGCTGCAGCGCCACCGCACCCCACAGCACCCAAGCCGAACTGGCCGCCAGCGCGAACCCCGCGATACGGGTGCTCCATCCAGAGGGGCCCACGGCGCGCAGCCACAACATCGGCCCGGCGACCAGCGAGACCCCGGAGCCCAGCGCAAACAGGGCCATCAGCATCGCGCCGGATGTGGCGCTGCTGGTAAGAGCCGCGGTGAACAGCGCGGCATAGAGCAGGCCGCAGGGCATCAGCGCCCACAGTGCCCCCAGCGTCAGTGCCGAGTGGCTACCACCTGAGGCCGAAACCCGCACACGCTGCCAGATGGCGCGTCCGGCGCGCTCGACCACGGCAGGTTGGCGAGCATTGAAGAGCAGCATCAAACCCACTGCCAGCGCGCCCGCGTGCAGCAGCGTCCACACGGGGCGCAGTGCCGCTGTGGCGGTGCCCAGCCAGCCGGCGGCCTGCATCGATGTGGCGGCCACGGCGCCAAGCGCGGTGTAGCCGGCGATGCGGCCGATATGGAACATGGTCAGTACGCGCGCGCCGCGGCCCTCGCCTGCGCGGCCGATGCCGGCGCAGGCCGCACCGCACATGGCCACGCAGTGCGGGCCACCGGCCAGGCCCATCAGCAGGCCCGACAACACCAGTGCTTCCTGTGCCATGGGTATGCGCCGGTGCTCGCGGCCCGTCAGGCAACCTGCGAGAAGCGCTCGCGCTGGCCGCGCTTCAGGTGTCGGTCGAACACCATGGCCACTGCACGCACCAGCAGCCAGCCGAGTTCGGTCACCGCCAGCGTGCGCCCGCCATTCGGCGCAAAGCGCACGAGGCCATCGAGTTCCAGCGTGCGCAAGGTCTGCAGCTCGTCGGCGAAGTAGCGCTCGAAGTCGATGCCGTGCTGGCGCTCGACTGCGGCGAAGTCCAGCTCGCCACGGCACATCAGCGACATGATCACGCTGCGGCGGAGCTGGTCGTCTTCGGTCATGACAAGGCCCCGCGCCACGGGCAGACGGCCTTGCGCCAGTGCGCCGTAATAGTCGTCCAGCGTCTTTGCGTTCTGGCTGTAGATGCCGCCGATCTTGCCGATGGCCGACACGCCCAGCGCGATCAGATCGCAGTCGGGCTGCGTGCTGTAGCCCTGGAAGTTGCGATGCAGGCGCTGCTGTCGCCGCGCGATTGCCAACGTGTCGTCGGGCAGCGCGAAGTGGTCCATGCCTACGTGCACGTAGCCTGCCTCGCGCAGCACCGACAAAGCCTGCGCCAGCATGGCCAGGCGGGTCTCGGGCAGCGGCAGCTCCTGCGGCACGATGCGGCGCTGCGGCTTGAAGCGCTCGGGCAGGTGTGCGTAGCCGTAGAGGGCGATGCGGTCCGGGCGCAGTTCGACCAGTTGCTCGAGCGTGCGCGCGAACGTGGTGGTGTTCTGGCGCGGCAGGCCGTAGATCAGGTCGACGTTGATGGAGTCGAAGTTCAGAGCGCGGGCAGCGCGCACCAGGTCGAACACCTGCGCTGCTGGCTGTACACGGTGCACGGCACGCTGCACGTCCGGGTCGAAGTCCTGCACGCCGAAGCTCAGGCGGCTGAATCCCAGCGCGGCCAGCGTCTCCAGGCGGTTCGCGTCCACGGTGCGTGGGTCGATCTCGATCGAATATTCGCCGCCGGGCGCCAGCGTGAATTGGCGGCGCAGCATGGTCATGAGCGTGGCCAGCTCGCGGTCGTTCAGAAAGGTGGGGCTGCCGCCGCCCAGATGCAGTTGCGAGACGATGCGGCCGATGCCGAGCTCGGCCGTCACGAGGCTGGCCTCAAGCTCCAGATGACTCAGGTACTCGGTTGCCTTGTCGTGGTGGCGCGTGATGATCTTGTTGCACGCGCAGTAGTAGCACAGCGAGGCGCAGAACGGCACGTGGACGTAGAGCGACAGCGGTTGTGAGCGATGAGCGCCTGCGCGGATGCGCAGTGCGCGCACCAGGTCGTCGGCGGTGAAGTCTTCGTTGAAGCGGTCGGCCGTGGGGTAGGACGTGTAGCGCGGGCCCTGTGCGTCCAGGCGCTGCAGCACGTCGGTGCCAACTGCGGTCATCGTGGTGTTCCTCTCATGGTGCCCGGGCATCCGGGTGGCCGGTCTTCGGGCAGGTGCCGGCAGCGATTGACCTCGAAGGGCGACTGCGAGAGCAGGGTGGTCAGTGCCCCAGACAACGCGGCGCACGCCCAGAAGGCAAAGAAGGCCAGCGTGTAGACACCCTGTCGCGACACGGCCAATGGCGCGCCGAACCAGTGCAGCGCCTCGGGGTCGACCAGCGCGAAGACCAGCGTCTCCAGCAGGCAGGCCACCAGGAAGGCCGGCCATGCGATCCACATCCAGCGTTGCTTGTCCATGGTGTTGCCTCCTCTTTTACTTGCTGGCTGGCGACGTGCAGGGCTCAGGGCTTGACGCTGGCGCGCGGCGCGGGCACCACGCCGGTGGCGGCGTGGTTGCGCGCCGCGATGGCGGGTGCGCCGCTCGGCTCGGTGGACACCAGCGGGTCGCTGCCGGTGAAGGCGATGTACGCGGTCACGAAACCGGCTACCGCCACGATGAGTGGCCCGCTCATCACCAGCCACAGCATGCCGTAGCGCCACCAGGGGAGCTGGTCTTCCTTGCGGCTGACCGGGGTGTGGACGGTCGGCGCGGGTGCGAATGGCTGTTGCATGGCGGGTCTCCTAACGCGGGACGAGGAACACGGATTTCTCTTGCACCGCAGCTTGCGCATCGGGTGCCTGGATATGGAATGCGATGGGGTGCGAGCCTGGCTCGGCACCGGAGCCATGGGGCAGTTGCAAGCGCACGGCCACCCAGCGCGACTGCGTGGGAGCGACGGTGGTGTCCTGCTCGGTCACGACCTTCAGACCCGGCAGGCCACTGGCTTCGATGTGGAAGCGCTGCGTGGCCTCGGTGGCGTTCATGATCTGCAAGCGGTAGACGTTCTCGACCGAGCCTTCACCGACGACGCGCGCCAGGCTGCCGCGGTCGCGCACCACGTCCACCTTGAACGGCGTGCGCAGGGCCAGGCTGGTGGCCAGCGCGATCGAGATGGCGGCGAGCACGGCCGTGTAGACCAGCACGCGCGGGCGCAGAGCGCGGCGCCACATCTGCGCACGGTCCAGGCCCTCCGCCAGGCTCTGCTGCGTGGTGTAGCGCACCAGGCCGCGCGCGTAGCCCATCTTGTCCATCATGCCGTCGCAGGCGTCGGCACAGGCGCCACAGCCGATGCATTCATATTGCAGGCCGTCGCGGATGTCGATGCCGGTCGGGCACACCTGCACGCACAGGGAGCAGTCGACGCAGGCGCCCAGGTTGAGCTTCAGCACGTCGGCATTGCGCGAGCGGCCACCGCGCGGTTCGCCGCGCGCGGTGTCATAGCCGACCACCAACGTGTCGCGGTCGAACATCGCGCTCTGGAAGCGCGCATAGGGGCACATGTACTTGCAGACCTGCTCGCGCATGAAGCCGGCATTGCCGTAGGTGGCAAAGCCATAGAACAGGACCCAGAACACTTCCCAGCCGGTCATGTGCGTCTGCAGGAAGGCCAGGGCCAGGTCGCGGATCGGCGTGAAGTAGCCGACGAAGGTGAAGCCGGTCCATAGCGCGACCGAGATCCACACGACGTGCTTGAACCACTTCTTCACGAGCTTCTCGGTGCTCATGGAGGCGCCGTCCAGGCGGATGCGTGCGCCGCGGTCGCCCTCGATCTTGCGCTCGATCCACAGGAACATCTCGGTGTAGACCGTCTGCGGGCAGGCATAGCCACACCACAGGCGCCCGGCCACGGCGGTGAAGAGAAAGAGCGAAAGGGCGCTCACCACCAGCAGGCCGGACAGGTAGATGAAGTCCTGTGGGTACAGCACCAGGCCCAGCACGTAAAAGCGCCGCGACTCCAGGTCGAACAGCACGGCCTGACGGCCCGCCCAGTTGATCCAGGGCAAGCCGTAGAAGAGGGCCTGCGTCAGCCACACCAGCGCCCAGCGCCAGCTGGTGAACCAGCCGCTGACGGTACGCGGGTGGATGGTCTGGTGCGCCTCGAACAGCGGCACCAGCTCCGCCGGCGTAGCATCATCCCCGGCGGTCGACAGCGCGACGATGGGGATGATGCGGCGTGCGGAATCGGAAGACATTGCGAATCGATGGCAAGGGAGCGGCGGCGATCAGCGCGCCGGCGCGTTCGACATCCCCCATACGTAGGCTCCGAGCACGCGGATCTGAGCTTCGGTCAGCCGCTCGGCCTGGGCCGGCATGCGGTTGGTCTTGCCGGTGTTGACGATGGCGATGATGGTTTCCTCGCCCCAACCGTGCAGCCAGACCTTGTCGGTCAGGTTGGGCGCACCCAGCATCTGGTTGCCCTTGCCGTCGCTGCCGTGGCAGGCTGCGCACACGGTGAACTTCGACTTGCCCAGGCCGGCCCGCACGGAGTCGTTCGGGCTGCCCGACAGGCTCAGCACATAGTTGGCCACGTTCTTCACGTCGTCGGGTGTGCCCACGGCGGCGGCCATCGGTGGCATCGTGCCCACGCGGCCCCCGGTAATGGTCTCCACGATCTTTTCGTGCGTGCCTCCGTACAGCCAGTCGCCATCGGTCAGGTCGGGAAATCCCTTGCCGCCACGCGCGTCGGAGCCATGGCATTGGGCGCAGTTGTTCATGAACAGGCGCTCGCCGATGGCCACGGCCTGCGGGTCGCGTGCCAGCTTGTCGGGCGGCATGCCGGCAAACCTGGCGTAGACGGGTGCGGCGTCCTCGTTGCCCTTGCGCACGTCGGCGGCGTGCTCTTGCACCGAGGTCCATCCTAGTTCGCCTTTGTAGGAGCCCAGGCCGGGATAGGCCACCAGATAGCCCAGGCCGAAGATCACGGTCAGCACGAACATCCAGACCCACCAGCGGGGCAGCGGGTTGTTCATCTCGCGCAGGTCCTCGTCCCAGACGTGGCCGGTGGTGTTGTCGCCGGTCGCCGCCACGCGTGCCTTGCTGCTCATCCAGAGCAGCACCACGCAGGCAACGATCCCGATCAGGGTGACGGCCGATATGGCGATCGACCAGAATCCGCTTGTGAAGTCGCTCATCGCATCCTCTTGTAGTGTTGTGGTGACTCAGTCCTGCTCGAACGGCAGCGTGGCGGCCTGCTCGAAGCCGCTCGCGTTGCGGCGAGACCAGGTCCAGGCGCAGATGCCGACGAAGCAGGCGAAGGAGACGACGGTGACGGCGATGCGCAGAATTGCGATGTCCATGATGTGACTCTTGCGTTGGATTGGTTGTCCGTGCCGCTCTACTTGAGCGCCAGGCCCATCGATTGAAGGTAGGCGATCGTGGCTTCCATCTCGGTCTTGCCAAGCACTTCCTTGCCCGCGTTCGCGATCTGCTCGTCGGTGTAGGGCACGCCTACGCGGCGCAATGCACGCATGTGGTCGGCAATAGCCTCGGGACTCACGGTCGATTTCTCCAACCAGGCATAAGCAGGCATGTTCGACTCGGGCACCACGTCGCGCGGATTGAGCAGGTGAGTGCGGTGCCACTCGTCGCTGTACTTGGCGCCCACGCGGTGCAGGTCAGGGCCGGTGCGCTTGCTGCCCCACTGGAACGGGTGGTCGTAGACGAACTCGCCGGCGACAGAGTAGTGCCCGTAGCGCAGGGTCTCCGCCTGCATCGGCCGGATCATCTGCGAGTGGCAGTTGTAGCAACCCTCGCGCGTGTAGACGTCGCGACCCGCCAGCTGCAGCGGCGTGAGCGGCTTGACGCCCTCGATCGGCGTGGTGGTCGTGCGCTGGAAGAACAGCGGCACGATCTCCACCAGGCCGCCGGCCAGCAGCACCAGCAGGATCAGCACGATCATCAGGAAGTTGTTGGTCTCGATGCGCTCGTGCGTCGAGGGCTTGTGGTCTGAGTTGGAAGACATGTCTTGCGGCTTTCAGGTAGCGGCGGCAGCCTGCGGGATCGAAACTTGTGCAGGCCGCGCGGACAGCACGGTCATCGCGACGTTCCAGGCCATGATCAGCATGCCCAACAGATACAGCAGACCGCCCACCAGCCGCACGACGTAGAAGGGATAGGTCGCCTTGACCGATTCGGTGAACGTGTAAGTGAGCGTGCCGTCGGTGTTGATCGAGCGCCACATCAGGCCCTGCATCACGCCGGCGATCCACATGGCCGCGATGTACAGCACGATGCCGATGGTGGCCGTCCAGAAGTGCACTTCGATCGCGGGCACGCTGTACATCTTCTTCTGCCCGAACAGGCGCGGGATCAGGTAGTACAGGCTGCCCATGGTG
>Ga0307515_10013495_pt1 | contig 15263 bp, 11 predicted proteins | sample 17_EM_MG_FD_194513 | JGI IMG/M metagenome (GOLD analysis project Ga0307515, IMG submission 194513) | Populus trichocarpa ectomycorrhiza microbial communities from riparian zone in the Pacific Northwest, United States - 17_EM | ecosystem: Host-associated > Plants > Roots > Unclassified | place... | reverse complement strand
TGATGGGACTCTTGCACTATAAATATAGATCTCAGTGCATGCAGAAGAGGAAGTGGAGGAAACCCAAGGAGAAGGTCATTACCAGAAACCCTACAAAAAAATAAAAAAAGATATTTATAAAAAAAAAAAAAGAGGGGGTGCGGCCAAATCCTAGACTAGCCGCCGCTGCCCTCTCCCTCCAACTTTTTCCTCTTTTCTTCCCTAGTCTCAAACCAGCCATGCCTTCCCCCTCCTCAGTTTTTTTTTTTCATCCATCCCACTCTCTGCTCTCTGCCGCCACCCCCCTTTCATTGATTTTCTTTCCTCCTCTTCTTCCCCAGTCACTAAGAACAGACAGAGCAAGCCCTCCGTGGCTTCTCTTTTCCTCTCTGGCTTGAGACCAAGACCTCCACAACACCAGCCTTGGCCTTCCCTCTCAGTCGAACGAACATCACCAACCTTCAGCCTTCACCCCTAGATTTCCCTCAACACACTCCAGCCCCCCTCACCTCCAGACTGCCAAAGAAGATAACGTTCAAGAAGTTTAGTTTCAAAGGATGCTATCTGAATGGTCTTTTGGACAAATCTACTAACAAGCTTGTCAAGCCAGCAACATCACATCTCCATTGTCATCATCCTCGTCTCTGGTTGCACCACCCCTCAGTAGCAGCAATAGGGCGTGGTCACTTCCATATAAACAGCAACAATGGAGTCTTCATCGTCCCAGCTGAAATCAGCAGCAATCTTCCCTTCCTAGCAGCAGCAATGCTGTCTTCAGCAACACAGCAACAGTGGTGGAAGATCTTCCTGCAGGAAAAAAACAGCACCTTCTTCTCCAGCCATCGACAGCTGCAAGATCAACTTCTCAGTAGCGGGTAGCATTGGTTAAGTTCCCCTCTCCAGCCGAGCACCAGTTTTCAACCGGCGACAGCAGCAACTCCAGCACAAACTCTTCTCGCCAGCCCTTGCACCAGTTGTGAACAGCAGCAGACTACAAGCTCCAACAGGCACTCCTCTCTCCCCACCGTGCTCTTCCTACCAGCGTCCACTAGTTCCTCGATCGGGAGAAGATCCTGCTCCACCGTGGTCAGCTTCCTCTTTTCTCTTCCGGCCGTGGCTCCAGCCATCGCCAGTGCCAGTGAGTCGCTTCCCCTCCTGCATTATAATTCACGTTAGTAGCTGTGAATTATAATTCACTTGCTACTGTAGCAAGTGAATTATAATTCATTTGTTTCTGTAGCAAGCGTGCATGACTCAATCGGGTCACTGGCTTAGGCCAGTGACCAGACCGGGGAGGTTGGGTCTGCCCAGCCATGCAGGCTGGGTCAGACCAACCAAAATAAATAAATAAAAACATAATAAAAAATAGTTTTTTATTCAAATTTTTGTGGGTTTATTCATCGACGCCAGAGTCAAGAATTACCGTATTTTGTGGATTGCGCAATATTTACCAACGCCAGAATTTGAAATATTCATAGGTGAATATTCACTGACGCCAGAGTCGGGAATATTATAGGATGACCATAAGAACATAACACAAACAAACCTTTAGCAATTTTAGACAAATCAGCAATGTAGTCTGCCTCATGTAGGACGCTTAAGGGGTGATATCATCTTTCCTTTCACGTAACCAGTCCCGAACCATAGAATCTATGTTGACCAGTTAGGGTTCCTAATGACCATAATATTAAGTGGCGACTCTTTGAACAAGACATTTTCCCCTAAAAAGAACAAGATGCCAGATATCTGTTCTTTTTCCACAAGAGATTAATTTTTTAATTGGTCGTCGCGATGTCTGGGTATGACAAGTTTCATGCATACATATTTAAATTTGAATAAAGTCTTTAATTCTGATTTGGTCTCCTATTATTTTCTTGTAAATTAATAGTCCTCCCTATTAATTTAGGAAATCTTACTTAGATTTTTCTAGTGGACTAGGATCTCATTTAATTTATTCAATCCTCAGTGACTAAACAAATCAAAATAAACTAAATTAGATAGATAACATAAGTTATCAATGACATTTCTATGTGACTCCAATATCAGTTAGGTGGCAATTCTTTATCTAAACATATCTTACATGTTTTGCCTAACCCATGCCTCTAACCTCATATGATTATGAGTGACTCATCCAAATCATATAGATTAGTTAAGTAGAACCCAATTTTATAGCATTAAACATATTTGATTAACGATAACCTTAAGTGACTCAACAAGTTATTTATGAATAAAACTCTGGTTTTATACATATAAAATTGAAAAACAACTTTTCATGTTCTTAACATGTATTTAATATTTTAATGAGGGATTTAATAATTAAACATGTCTCATTCAAAACATGACATAATAGATATATATTTCATTCATAACAATTTATATATAAACATACACCTTTATTGTGTCATTCTAATTGGATAATTATGGACATATCTAAACTAATTCTCTCGAACCAATGAATGGAATTAGATGGTTAAATCCTAAGTAACTGCTGCAAATCTTCATAAGTCCTTTGCAAACATATCAGTTGTAGCCTTCATCGTCATTTCTTTCTTCATTTTGGATTACAAAATAATGTCATTTCTACATTTCTAAATTACATAACATTTATACAATTAATTAAGAAACCTCGAGTTATATTCGAGGAGAATTAGATGGTCAAAGAATTTATAACCTAAAAGAAAATAGAGATAAGGTATGACACGCAGACTTTATTTAATAAAAATTACAACCATTCAACCATCAAATAAAAACATTTTAATAATTATCCATCATGCATAAAAACATTTTAATATCACGATAAATTACATTACATGTTTCCAATTCTAATTATTGGTTTTATGTGCTACAATAAAATAATAATTCTAACATTTAGAAATATTCAATCAAATCTAATTTGATAATTTCCTAAAAAACAAATTTTATTTAACATAAATTCCAAAATTTAATAAGAAAATTAATCACATTAAAATTCTTATTAATATCCTAAACTATTTTAGGATTAATTAGGATTAATTAAATAAAGTTTCCTAGCTTAAAAAACTCTCATTACTTTATAAAAACCATTTTTCTAAATATTATTTAATTAAACCATTTAATTAAATCATAATCCTATTATAAAGTTATTCACACGTTTCTTGGTAACATACCCAACACATTATTCCACTTCAACCAAAATTATATTCATCATAATACCTTACATATCCCAATGGTTACCCTAACCCGAAACCCTTCATACTTACCTCATTTTTTACTCAATATCCCAATGGTTACCCTAACACTTATACAATTCATTTATCTCCAATATAGACATAAATCACGATATTGTATTTTTATTATCCGTTTTGAATACCATACACAACTATTCTTCTTTGTATACTCACTTTTATAACCAAGTGCAATACTACCTATTCAAAATGACCAATTTTTTAACTATCAAATGTGATGTTTCACCCCCAGAATCCAATGTTCATATTATGAATACACAATTTTCCTTCATCATATATGCACACATTTCAATTCTATAAATCGATACTTTTTTCCACTTTCACCAATATAACTTATCAATACCATTTCAATCATGACCTTTATCATCATGTTTTAACTTTTCACCTCGTATCACAACCAATGCTTACTTTGTATTTTTCAATATTCATTAACTTGTTCTTTTCACAACACAATTATTTCATTATTCATAAACAATACTATTATAAATAACAACTACTCAAATGATATTTAGAATTTATGAGAGTCAAGGTATTAGACACCTACCTGGAGCCTAAGTACGTCATGGTGCCTTAATTTGTTGTCCAACTCTAATAGCCTTTCTTATATCAACATGATTACAATCCATCATAACCACACTAATATGAACTAAAGACTTTATTTTAAATCCCATTTAACTCAAGTTTATAAATCAATAACAAAGAAACTCATAGGATTTAATGTTCACTATTACTTTTCAAATATCATAACCATCTTTAAAGGTCTAAATCTACCATTTACTTAAGATATGTTCCTTCATTCAAACAATAATGCATACCAAAGCATTCAAACACATCAACTAACATCAACATATCCAAATCTAACTAATTTCCATACTTAACATATCCTTTTTTTCCTTAAATATAAGAGTTCATTAACCCAATCTTTTTTACCCAAGGTTATATCATTATATAACCTTGGTCGTTAGCATACTTTCGCATACCACAATGATTCTTATCATTCTTTTTTTTTTATCAGGTATTATTGGCCAAAAATTAACATTTATGTTTACAAGACATCATTTCAATTTCATCATTCTAAAATTATTTTAATAGGTTTGAAGTCAGGTTTTAACATAATTGAAAACATCAAATCATATTTATGAAAACCAATTTTCCTACCTTTATCCCTATGTGACCGAAGGTTGTCAAGTTTCCCCAACCTTGGATTTCCTTCTAATTTCTTTCTAATTTACCAACATTAATACATTAATATACATTTTAACAATCACACAAATTCATTATATTACAATTCAATCCTCAACCACTCTTTTTTGGCTGAAACCTCACTTTCAAAGCATAAATGGTGGAATGGTCTCTTTAGGTATCTTAGGTTAACCTTTGTTTTTCATTATGAAAATTGATTCTAATGTGATTGAAACACATTCTAAAATATGTTTAAACACTAAAAAACACAAACTAACAAATTCATCTTTTTTCCCCTAACTTAGTTGGAATCATAAAAGACTATTTCCTTGAATTTCCATTTAATTCCTTAAAACTTCATTAAGTTAACCATTTAGACACCATACACAACAATGAATCAACAAAAATTCTTTATTCCTTTTTCTCACTTAGGTCGAACCTAGCTCCAAGTGATGGCATGGTTTCCTTTCAAAAAAATGTCACAATTCACACCTTGCCCATTTGTTTTTCATGCCCAAGAACATAATATTACATGAAAAACCTCATTCCAATCAATCCAACACATTAAACCCTAAGTTCCATAAAGCAAATTCAACATAACATGAATTAAAACATATTTTAAACTTCAATCAATTCTTAAATAAGGTTTCTTACCTCTTTTTAGCAACAAATCAAAGGTTTTGAACTTTCAACCCGATCTAACGGTCGGATTGAAAGTTATGTGTGATAGCATAAAATTAGTCGGTTTGTGATTTTTCATTAAAAATTCAAATTTTATTGTTCAATCCTTACGTGAATCATATCAATTATTCCTTTTAACCCTCAAAATCATTTTATTACATCAAAATATATTTATTTTATTTTTTCCCACTTTTATTTCTTCATCGGGTTTATTATTGTTTCACGATAACGTTACCAATTTTTTAATTGGAGCTTGCACCTTCACTCTTTCCTTTTTGTTGTACTATTCTTTATTATAGTTTATTCTTTATTATTTCATTAATTATTTGAGATTATTTTCTTATTTTCCTTATTCTTTTATCCATCAAAACTCATTACCGGTTTAGCCGTCTTCATAAATTTTTAATTTATAACTATAATTCATGTAGGAACCCCATCTATACTTTTATATTTAATCATGGAGACCATTCTCTCCATTTCACTTCATATTCTCCATTATTTATATCGCTTAGTCAATTTTCTTTTCATTCCCGAGTTTCTATTACTCATCGAGTTTTTTCTACATTTGGTTTTACCTTTACATGGGGGTTTACAATCATATTTTATACAAATTAGTTTTTGACATAAATTATGACATCATCATCATCTACTATACATGCATATCCAATTTGTATAGGATCTTTTAACTAAAATATTAAGTTTATCTAGTTGAATGAAATTTTGGCAAAGTTTCCTCTACATGGGAATGCTATCTAAAATTTTATCCCGCATTAAAAATATCGTCAAACACATCACCAATTCACACCACATTCATTTCATTTAAACCATATTCATATGAAAGCGCTCTTAAGTGCACCAATTGTTATTTCCACAAAATACAAGTATATACTTTACATCATCAATTATAAGGGTTATAACATCACCGTATATTTTCAGTCATCCATACATTAAAGTAGCCATTTTTTAAAATATAACATAGTAATATCTTCACTTAAACATAGAAAACCAATATCTACATAATAGATATTAATACAAAATTCTACCTAATATAATATTATGACTAAAACTATGATGTCAGCCATCAAGGTTAGGGCAATATAAGCGAGGTACTTGCATGACACACACAAATATAGAATTTAATACATTCATAAGGTTTAAGTTGATAATTCACCTTGTTACTTAATTTAAGAAAATCCACGTAACTATTAAATCATTTTACGAATAGATATTAACCATATTTATCTATTTAATCCATATATAACAATTTATCTATGTCATTATACATTTTCATCCTTCACATATATCAAGTTCCTCGTATACTTGTTTGAAGAACAATACTTTATTAACATTCACCCTTACTAAAACACACTTTTTTAATCTCAAACCCATTCCCTAGGTCTGACTAGGACAACATCTATCATCCTCACCGCAAAGATTTATTCCTTATTTGATCATTTTCTCCGCCCCGAAGGCATAATTTAATCGATATCACCCGATATCATTTTCCCTACTTTAAAGGCACAATTCATTCAATATTTTTTTCCTACCCTAAAGACATAATTCATACGATATTATTTTTTCTATCTTGAAGGCATAATTTATTTGATATTATTTTATTGCTCTTAAAACATAATTCATAAGTTATCTTTTTCCCGACCCAAAGGCACATTTTATTCAATATCTTTTTTTGTATGACAAACACTTGTATATAGGCAATTTGTATTTTAACATATACAAAAATAAGTTGGAAAATTAAAGAGATAAAGGTGAACCCTTACTTGGAGCTCCTGTCGTATGTGTTTTTTAAAAAATGGATCTATTCCACACGTTTCCCTTATAAATTCCAAACGATAATAAATCAACATCCTATTTGGAAAAGCACATCTATATTCATTCATTTAGTAATCAATCTAGCTCAAGTACATAAGTACATGATTTTCATAAAATTAGCACAAACTTAGCTAATTTGACCATTACAACCATACACAAAATCATTATATTCTTTAACGATAACATAAGCATATTTGACCATTCATTCCATCAATATACATACATGCTATTAGGTTTAACAACCACAATACACATATATTATTTCAGCCATAACAACCCACACTCACACTCATTCATATTTATCATACAGTCCATAAATACACACATTTATGGTTGTCATTGTAGCCCGCACACACACCTATTCGGGCTATCATAACAACCATATTTTCCCACCCTCAGGCTGTTATAATAGCCTTTATCTTTCACATGTTTGGGTTGTTGTATCAACCCTAATTTCCCTATATTTAGGTTGTCGTAACAATCCATATTTTCATGAATTTAGGTGGTCTTAACAACCTATTTTTCCTACACTAGGGCTGTTGTAATAACTCTTATTTTTCAAGTTTTGGGATTGTTGTAACAACATTAAATCTCTATCATCTCAAATGTCATAACAAACCTTAATTATGCACCAAAACACTACCAAAAAAACTCTCATATGCTCATTGATTCATACAACACATCCTTAAAATCTAACAAAATCCCAAGTTTCCTTTACCCCCAATCTTAACCAACATATTTGGCCCAACAACACACACATACACACACACTTATATTCCAAACACAACAACTTATTTCATCAAACACATGGTATGCATTCTATCAAAATCACTTTTTACATAACAACACACTCACACACACTTATATTCCAAACACAACAACTTATTTCATCAAACATATAGTGGGCATTCTATTAAAATCACTTTTGACATATAATTTAAATCATTTCCACCTTCCCTGAAATACACTACACATAACTCAAACACAACATAACCATCCTTCAAGGGTTGAAATCAAGCTTAAACCATTAATTAAATATCATCATATAGTATTAATACAATTTCATGTCAAATTCCTACACTTCCTTCTTTTCCTAACATGGCCATAATAACTAAATTCAAGACAAACAAATTTTCAATATTTCCAACCAAATTCAAGAATTTTCTTGATGGATCGCACATAAACCTAATTTAAATAATACTCAAACCAAGCAAAAACTAGCCCAAACTAATTAAAAATAAAGAAAATAAAAAAGTATGAAACTTAAACAAGTATTGTCGCACAAAACAAATATAGATCAATAGCCCAACTAATTAAAATAAGACAATGTTAATTTTTCTCGTAATCTACTGGTAACATCAAAGCCCTGCTTCAAACGAATGGTTCTCTCTCATCTTAATGAATTAAAAGGTGTGTCATATATAATTGGAAAGGTATGGAAGTTTAGTTTCCCACCCAACTAGAATCGCATCACAATTTGACCTATAGCTCTAGTTATGATCAAAATAATAGGGAAAGGTCAAACTATCCGATTTAAGTCTTTGTATCTCAATCCTTGTGTAATGGCCTTGGTTCCACCAACAAGACCTTCTTGAACATGAATCGGATTAATCTAGGTTTGCTCTTTATTATTTATTACCCTCTTGAAGTCCACCTTAGCCTATTTATTTCGAAGAAGTCCATTGAAAGCCTCTTTAAACCTCTTAGCCTAAGCCTTGTTACTTGACCCATTAGAACCTCCAATGGATCCTTTGGTGTTGTTTGGATCGCATCACTTTCCCCCATAAAATTTAAAAATAAGATTTCAAATTACTTGAGATTAAGCTCATTACCTCTGCCAATTTAACTCTAAATAATGAGTTCTTGATGTAGAAAACTTTAAAGTCCTTTCTCCCTTCACTTTACAGACTTTCTTTCTCTAACAACACAAAATCCCTCAATTTCTCTATAGGTTTTAAGCTAGGATTGCTTTTTAGTGAGTATCACATGAATTTCCACACTAACTTACTTTTCCTAGGATTTTCTATCTCCCATAATTCAATGATTTTTCTCAAAATTTATTTTTTAGGTTGGGAACTACACTATTAATGGGGTTTAAATTTATTAGGGTTGAGGTTTGCAACCTGGGTAGCTAAACATAAAATACTAGAGTAGTTGTTTGCTACGCATGAGGAGTCCTTTCAAATGTTATTTCTATTAGCTCTCAAAGTATTAGATCCATGTACAATTATCGATTAGGATCATAAGAAGGTTTATGATAATAAAGCAGTCATTGGGAGTGTATTTTAGGCATTTGGAGCTTCAATTGATGGGCTTTAATATTATCGTCCTTTGATTAGTATTGACGACACTCACTTATATGGGAAGTACAAGGTAACGTTGTTGATTGTAATTGCTTATGACATAAGTAATAAGGTTTATCCGTTATGTTTTGCTATGGTTAAAAATAGATAAATAATAATTGAAGATGGTTTTTAGATTTGTTTCATTGTTATGTCACTAGAGGTCACACCAAATTGTGTATTATATTAGACACACATACGGTGATTAAGAATTTTATGACATGGATATTTCCCAAACTAGTTGGGTATCATTCTTATCTTCCACGATACTTTGTCAATAATTCCAACACTTGTTTAAAAAATGATGCCTTGAAAATTATGCTACATAGGATGTGTCGAGAACCTTTGGAATAGGAGTTTGACACTTTTTATAATGATATGATTGAGATGAACAATGCAATCAAATAATAGCCAGAAGTTAAACCTAAAGAGAAATAGACACTCTCGTATGATAATGGTTATTGTTATGGCATTATGACTAATAATTTGTTATAGGTTTTTAATAATATATTGAAATGTTTTTGTGGCTTACCTTAATGGTTATGGTATAGATGACTTATTTTTAGGTCTAATAAATATATTATTTACCAAGAAGCCGATGTTAAAAAATTCTTTAAGGCATGAGGTATTGTGGCCTCCAGCAGTATTTACTGAACTACTTGTTGATATAATAATATCATTAACACATGTGGCAAGTTTGTTTAATCTTGCAAGAGGCTTATTTCAAGTTGAGCTTAATAGTTGGTGTTTAAAGCAAAGTACATGAAATAATCAACATTGATGAAGGAAGTTGCAGTTGTGGTAAATGATAACTATACCATCGACCATGTTCACATCTTGTTATATGTTGTAGTTTGTGAAATATTGATCACGTTCAATTTGTTGACCTTTTTTCTATAATAAAATGTATAAAAAATGCATATACTCTTTATTTCTTATCCTCATATAAAACACTATTGTGGCCTGAATATATTAGGCTAATGGTATACAGATGTCCAACTAGATGGTGAGTGAAAAAAAGGTTAGAAGAGATCCGCTCATTTATATAATAAGATGGATGACAGAGAGAGGCAAACACAAAATAAATATGGCATATACAATCAATGGGGACATAACAGGAAAACATGTCAAACTAAACAACATATGTGAATATTTGCAGTTATATCAAATTATTAATATGAATTTATTTTTTTACATATACATAAATTAAGGTTTAATTTTATTTCAATATACTTATTTTGACAGGATTGCAAGGCAGACATGATTCAAACTAGAGAAAGTTCCTCAGCTTTTAGTAGTGCCGATCAACATGATAATTTATCATTATAGATAGGTCCCAATGACATGTTAGTTTTATACTTGCAGAACCAACATCACTCTAATAAGATTTGGAATGAGCATGTAAGTTGACTTGTATACAAATATAACACTCATATTTAAACTCATTATCATTTTAATAATTATGTATAAATTGATTGATTTTTAAAGTGATTATCATGTGACACATCGTTAACATGTCCTTATGGATTTGCATGAGTATGTCACTCGTATATTATTGAGGCTGATTTTTATGAGATTAGTATGCTTTTTGGCATCCATCTTGATCATAAATTGATTGGAGAATTAGTTGAGCGATGGAGATGCAAGATCCACATGTTCCACAACACCCATATTGTAGGATATCACCAAGTTAATTGCCATCTCTATAAATAGAGCCCCAATGACAGGACCTAAGGGATTATATAGTCATCTACTGAGTTGTGCCTCTAACCACTACTTTTAGATGCGACAACATTAAGAGGGCATGGCTGGACACTTATTTTAAGACCCCTTCAGAGGATACAATAGAGGATCAATTAATTATGTATGCTTGAACATAAATAATGTACATATTTTAGAGTATTATATTCATAGGAATTGCAAAAAATGCAATGCTAGTGTTCTTTCTTACTCTTTTAGAGAATTTTTAGGTCATTCCTAACTACAGCTAGGGGTGGCCATGTTTACATATCTATACCAATAGCTATGCAAATCATGTATAAGAAAAAAGACAAATAGTCATGTTTCTCTTGTTCCTACATATATAATTATTTTAAATATTTTCAATGAACAATTTACTTTGTTAATATTGGTTTCTTTTTAAATACTACCTTAGAACTATCAATGTAAATACATAAGCCTTGATAATGAGAGCATCTCCATATTGCTCGTCTAGAGAGTTGGGGGAATAATTTTCTTGACATTGTTGCATAGAAGCAACTCTCTATAGGAGCTTAGGAATAATAAAATTTAATAAATTTTGAAAAACACGTTACATATATAAATTACATGTAAAATTTTACTAATTTTATGGCTTATCATGCTAGATGGTGTATGTTGGACATTTCACTTTAAATCCTACTCATGTTCACTAGTTTTATTGAAATGAGTTAGATGCATGACAACCTCACCATGTATGGGTTATAATTTTTTTTTTTTGTTATTTGTGCCATTATTGTTTTAGTAGTGAATTGTTTTCTAATAGATAATTGTCTTGAATTAAGGATTTAATATTAGCATATTCATTGATATTCTGATAGGGAGATGATTTATGGCTAATGACACGATCAAAAGATTGATGTCTTATCCCAAGTGTAGGAGTGTACCGGGGTCGAACCACAAGGAGGTGAACTATATAAATTACAAATAATAAAATGATATTGATGTTGAAGAGAACTTTTGAGATGTGATATTGATGTGAGTATTAATCAAAGATAAAAGCAATTGTCAAGGTTAGAGGATCCACTAATAGTATTAGAAATAAGTATAGTATACACTTTTTTTATTAATCAACTGGAAATCACACACAAAGGAGGTTCCAATCGGATGATTTATTCTTAATAGTTTATTATAAATTTTTAACATGATCATATTAATTATCTTATTTTAGTAACACTATACTTTTAAATATTATCAAGAATTCATGATGTTAACTTCTGTTAACAATAAATCAAGTTCCTTTCATAGCACAAGTGTCGGTTATACCATACAGTAGGCTATGAAAAATGCCAAGTATTTGTTGTACCAATGATTGTACAACACAAATCTAGATTAATCATTTAACAAGTAAGGTATTAAGAATTAGTAAGATAAAAAGATAAGACATGTTAATAACAAACTTTCTTGGATATAAACATTGAAGTTCATGTTGAGTTTATATTATACATATTCTAACACCATTAGTGTAACATTTTCACCTTGATAAAATTAACTTAGCTAAACATTATGAAGAAGAGAAATATAAATAAACAACATAAGAACATAAGTATAGTAAAGGAAATGAAAAGCATAAACAAGAGATTAAGAAAAATATAACATGAAATAAAACTTAAACATTACAAAAATATAAAGAAAGAAATAAAGAGCATGATCTTGATCTGAAAACCAAGAAGTCTAAATATATGGTAAATGCCACCTTTTATAGGCTAAAATTCGAAATTATTGATTTGATGACTAATTATTGAGTGAGAGGCCACCTTTTGACTTGGTGACAACCATTATCTTCTTGTCTGAACAAAACGTCATTGCTAACATCATAATTTGAACAGATAGTCTTCATGGAAGTTCTAGGCATTTGTCTCAGCTTTCCAACAAGACATGAATAAGCTCATTTCGACTTTTAGAACTCGAGATATGTGCTGAACACTGAACAATGTCTGGGTTGCAGGACAGATTCCGACTTTTCTTTTGTTGCTACAATTTGAACTTGAAAACGGTCGTTTTGAATCTTGGACTGTTCATGAAAGTTTTAGGCCTATGTCTTAGCTTTTCATTCATATAAACCAAACCTAAATCCATGTTCTACAGCTCCAGTTATGATCCAATAACCGAATAATGTTCCAGTTTGAATTGAACCAACATCTCTTATTTAAGCTTAGCCCTCTCTTTGTCTTTTCACTTTCAATAGTTAAACAAATCAATCAATCATTTGAATTGTGAAACATGCCTGTATTTGAAATGAGCATTTACCATAAATTAAAGATTTCTTATGTTATTAAACTTGTTTATAAAACATGCTCAAGTTAGGGAATTTAATGATAATTTGAGTGCAATATGATGATATAAAAACTTGATAAAAATGCACTTTTAAGTACTAATCAGCTAACACAGGTCTCTACTGCATTACTTTGATATCGTTGAGATACATTGCCCTATCAAATAATACGACAATTTGGATTGTCTCAACACATCCCAGATTATATTGATACTAGTAACAAGTTGCATGGTATTAGTCGTTTGGGTAAGCGGGAAAGGAATAGGTTGGTGATTGATGTAGCTTGCCTAAATATTTGGCATGCTAGAAGAGATTGAATATTTTTGGAGTGACATCCGATAATTGATATAGAAAACTATGTGAGATGGTATTTGCTTATAACACACCAGTTTATTATACATACACATCATATTGCACTCAAATTGATTATATCTTAGATAACGAGGCCCATAATGCATTGAATTATATGGACACTTCGGGAAATGTAATATGATGATATAAAAACTTGATAAAAATACACTTTTAAGTACTAATAAGCTAACACAGGTCTCTATTGCATTACTTTGATATCGTTGAGATACATTGCCCTATCAAATAATACGACAATTTGGATTGTCTCAGCACATCCCAGATTATATTGATACTAGTAACAAGTTGCATGGTATTAGTCGTTTGGGTAAGCGGGAAAGGAATAGGTTGGTGATTGATGTAGCTTGCCTAAATATTTGGCATGCTAGGAGAGATTGAATATTTTTGGAGTGACATCCGATAATTGATATAGAAAACTACGTGAGATGGTATTTGTTTATAACACGCCAGTTTATTATACCTACACACATTTCCCGAAGTGTCCATCTAATTCAATGCATTATGGGCCTTGTTATCCAAGATATAATCAATTGGTATGTGATAGTTTTTTTATATAACATTTATTAAATATCTTGTTCATATTATTATAGATGATGAGTACTAAATTTTTTTTATGTATATATTAGATGTATTGTTTAATACGAAAGGCTCGAAGAGCAACAACCGAGCTCCATGAAGAAGGTGATGAGATAAGATGTGCCTTGGTCAACGATAAGCTCAATTTATGTTGTGGTAGACTTCTAGAAGTTAGGGAGGTTAAGTGTTTCAAAGCAGCATTAACAAATGATGAGATCACTTTTCATGAATGGGGACGTGTAAAAGGGGAGGCAAGTCCATCTACAAGCGATTCAAGCCTATTCACAAGCGTTCTAAGCTCATCTACAAGATGAGGTGATTTTTGTGTTGACCCCTCCATGAGCACTATAGGCATGTCTACGAGTTGGGGTGGTGCAGGCCCATCTACGAGCGCTCCAAACCCATCCACGAGCCGAGACAAGTTTTAGATACAGTTATAATATATGCTTTAATATTATAAGAAATATAAATTTAGTTTAAATTTAATAAAACATCATGTGAATTGTGAATTGAAAATAATATTGATTTTGAAATTTAAATTTTTAGATTAGTATTTTTTTTTTTAGCAGAGGGGTTAAAAGGTTGAAAAAAAAATTCTATCTATTTTTTTTTAATAAGTTGAATATAATATTTATGATTCATGAGTCACAAATATGATATTTTTTTTTTAAATAGTAGATTAAATTATATTATTTTTAAAAATATTTTTTAAAAGTGTTTTTATATTCTCTTTTAATAATTGTTTTTTAAAATCATTATATTGTATTCAACCACACGGCCCCCTCGCAGGCATAAAAAAGTTTTCTCGACTTCCCAGGCTACTGTTTACTTTTTTTTGTTTTAAAGGGCAAAGGCAAAGATGATGGAGAAATGAATAGTAAATTGGTGTAGAAAGAACAAAAAAGCACTCACAAGCCGACACCAAACTGGGCCACCTCCTCTCCACAATCTACTGTTTCTGTCTATTTTTTTCTTGTCTATAATCGATAGCCACCCCATTTGCATTTGCATCACTCTCTCCTGTACCGTACTGGGGGGGGCCCCCCC
>Ga0307515_10013494_pt1 | contig 15264 bp, 11 predicted proteins | sample 17_EM_MG_FD_194513 | JGI IMG/M metagenome (GOLD analysis project Ga0307515, IMG submission 194513) | Populus trichocarpa ectomycorrhiza microbial communities from riparian zone in the Pacific Northwest, United States - 17_EM | ecosystem: Host-associated > Plants > Roots > Unclassified | place... | reverse complement strand
AATGCTCATGACCTCCTTAGTGTCATTGCCTTTTACCCTCAAGGTGTTAATGAAGATAACCTTGACTGGTTGTTCCCCACCCTCTCCAATGTAATGAACATCTTTGACAAATTTTGTATGCTTTCTCTGACATACAGAGTCAATGGCTTCATTACCATGTTGGCACCACTCAGAGACTATCTTGGTCCTAAGGATCCAAAATCCCCTCCACTCCTCTATAAAACCAGGGAATGTTACCTCAGCAAGTTACAGGTTCAGGTTAATCCTAGTAGGCCTGGCTTTGAAAAATCAAAATGGATTGTGTCAGAGGATGTAAATATTGAACACCTCAATATCCTCACTTCCACCAATAAGGATTCAACAGATGTCTGGAATGCCTGTTCTTCTTTCATCAGACACCTCTATTGGCACAAAAAGCAGCCAGTTATGCTGGGGCCCAAGATTGAAAAACTCCCTGATAACCATTGCTCTAAGCTAGAATGCTTAGTCCAGCTCTCGTTGTTGGTCAGCTCAGTTGGAAATCATATAGAAAGCAAGAGGCTCCTTACTTATGCCCTAAGACTCTGGAGAGAGCAGAAGGATCTCCAAAAGGTTGCTGACTCATTGAGGTTCCTAGCTACTACAAACAAACTATTTCACCTCCCCAAGGAAGGGATACCACAGGCAGAAGAAGCTTTTGGGATCTATGGACAGCTGGGGAATGTAGGCTGGCAGGGAGATTTTTTGTGTACCCTTGCTTTGTTATTACATGATGACAATCAGCTTGATGCTGCAGAAGAAGCTGTATTTTCTGCAATCACCCTCCTCTCAGGAAAAGAAGCACAGTTTAAGGTCTGCAAATGTCACTATGCCTTTGGCAAGATATATCATTCCAAAGGCAAAATAGAGGAGGCAATTGGTCACTTTGAGACAGCCCTTAAAATTGCATCCCCTCACAGCTGGCACTACCAGCTATTCTGGATTCACTATGCCCTAGCAAAGCTGTTTTCCTAGGAAGGCAAGCCTGGTGGTGCACATCATCATATTGGACATGCAAAGTCACATGCAACCAGTGAGGCTGACACATACTCTCTGGGTTGTACCATGAAGCTGCATGCTCAGATTTGGTATAAAGAGCATAGGCTTGAAGAGGCAAAGGCTGAGGTTTTGTGTGTTACCAATGTTTTTGAGAGGCTTGTGTCCACAAAAAATGTTGAGAAATGTAGGATAATCCTCCAGGATATTGAAGAGGAGGAAAAAAAGCTGGTTGCATCTGGCGAGTTTCTGGAAACAGTGCTATCTCCTACACCTGTTAACTCTCTATTCTTAGCACATGGTACTGAATAGCATGTACAATGTCCTTCAAATTTATTCAATGTATACTTTTGTGAACTATCTAACTCATTGCATTCCATGTTGTATCCACCCTGCTTTCATATGTGGTAGACCACCTGATTTGAGTAAAATATAGTCTGTGGATGCCAATACCAGGGATCTCATGGTCCTCAATCAAGAAGCTAGGGCACCAGTAATAGTAACATCTTGTTCCCAGGGTTTTGAGGCCCTACCACACAAATGCAAAGGTAGTCTGTGAATGAAATATAACTCATGGAGGAATTAACATAAACCACACCATGGGGAGGTACTGACATAACAATGTAAGCGAGATATCACCCCAGTACGACGGATCATCCGTTATGTAGCGAGGGGTCTCGTTCGGGAAGAACAAGATAATAATATATCAATTCGAAAAGAACATGATGAGGGGAAGTACAAATCTACTCTCCGTCCGCGCCAATGAGCCATCCGATACCTTTCTGGAATACCCTGCTCGCCTGCACTGAGGGTCTGCTGTCATCCTGTTCCAAGTTCACCCGGTTGATCATCGGGCTGGCGGGACTGGCAGATCGCTGACTTGCCCGACTGCTGCTTCGAACCGAGAACGGAAAGCTGGCGGTAATGTGGCTGAAGGTCTTGCTCGCTAACAGCGCCGCGTCGGGGGTGTGAACTAACGGCGAAGGTGGTATGTGCTTTTGAAGCCGATCCGCGATCGACTTGAGTGCGGCTCCTGGTTCGTTTCGCCCCGCTCGACCGCACCTGTCTGTCCTCGAAGGGAAGGGATCGGTGCTGCTCAATTCCTCAGTACGGGCCTCGAGATCCTCTTCGTCGAGCCTGCGCCACGCGGCGAGGATATCGACTACCCGTTCCGGAGGGCAAAGCTGAAGTGCGTATCCGAGGAGGTACAGCTTTTTCTGCACGTCTTCAAACTCGGGTTGCCTTCCAAGTTGATAACATGCAACCCAACAAACCTCCTTTACCTCCGCTCCGACATCCGTACTACCGTCCTCCAAACCTGTGACGAAATCGATGATTTGTTTGTCGATTTTGTACGCCCTGTCAAAATCTTCATTCTGCAGAGCAACGTCGGAGATCATCCCGAGCGTTTTGATTTCTGCCGTTGAGTCACCCTTGAAGCCGAGTTTGCGGACGAGGTCAAGGATGACTTCGGTGTGTTTATAAGCCTCATTGTTGCTAGAAAGAACCCGCGAGACTAGAGAGAGACGGTCCTTGGTTAGGCGGATCTCAATTGGGGAGATGGGGATCCCTGGACGTGACGTGACGTTGAATGAACAGATCCGAGAAGTGGCTTCAATGAACTCCTGTTCCTTAACAATTCGATTCGAAGGCTTTGGGACGGTCAAACTGTGATGAAATGATCAGGTTACACGCCAAGTTTTTTGCAGCATCACCCACCAGTTATAGGCGATACTCATGTCGCCGACCTTGTAGTTGCCATCTGTGGCGTTGTCGTAAAACTCGCGGGAACACGACAGACAGATGTCTTCGATGGAGGTCGGACTCAAGGTGATTTTACTATGCGGCGTGTGGAGGAGTGTTTTGGCAATCTGGAATTCTGAGGAAGCCGTCCAGGGTTAACCACCATGAAATAAATAGCAAAAGATACACTCACTCCCAGAATTCAGCAATCCACTAAGGAAAATCGAGGTAACTTCATCCTTGGGTATGAGGCCAAAAGCGCTGCGCAAACCACTTTCGCCCGTATTCGACAGCTTAATCATATCCTCCAACAACCATTCGTATTCTTCTGGGGAGTCAGGCGCGTCCGAAGGTCCTCCAGCGCGACGAGCCATCCTCCTCGCCCATGATCGTTGCTCGTTTCTGTCATTGGTGCTCTGGAGGAACCAGCGTAACCTTGCTGGAACGTTCCATCTTGAGAGAATCTCTCCCGACTCAAGGTGAACATCGAGGATGTCGAGGGCACGCGAGAGAGATGAGGCGTGCAAGGGTTGGAAGAAAAGCAGGAGGTCGGAAGGAGTAACGCGGGGTTGTGTGGTTGAGGGCGCGACGAAAGAGCCAAGCGATGTGATGGTCGTATCCGCCTCGTCCTCCTCGCCTGCGTCAGCCACATAACTGGAGTCCCACGCAGGCATGCACTCAAAGATGCGACTCATGGTGGCCCACTCGTCCAGGCTATCGCTCCCGTACAGGAGGGCGAGGGCTATCCGGGCGAGATCTTCGTCGTCTTTGATGAGACGTTCTACCATAGGGAGGATTGGCTTTGATGCTTCGAAGATGAGGGCAGCAATCTCGAGCGGAGCATTTACAATGTACTCGTAGAGAAGCCTGTTTCGCAAGGAAGGGTCCGGGTTACCAGTACGTTCCGCACGGGATTCAAGGACGAAGAGGTAAGGGATGACCAATCGTTGGACGTTTTTTACAATTGTTGCGGGGGTGGAGTGAGAGAGGTATGATCGGATAGCCTCTGAGGGGCTCATCTTGGACCAGCCGCTTAATGTATGATCGTCATCTTCCGTTAGGGGTCGAGGGGCGTCGTAAATCAGGCGGGACAGTAGGCTGAGATCTTCCCCAATCTCGTCAAGCCCAGGAAGTCCAGAGGAAGCACCGTGCTGTGCAAGGACAAGTGCGGTGTCGACTATCCCGGTCCGCGAGATGATTCTATCGATCTGGTCACGATACCATTGAAGGAGAGCAGGAGAAGAGAGTGGTGCCTTGACTGCGCCTGTGATGTGTTCCTGGGAGACGACTGGCTTGATCCCAGTTTGCTCCAGAGCGGATTGTACATTGGGGTTATCTGTCCAATCGGTGTCTGACTGGGAAAGGTCGGATGTCCATTGGTGTTCGGAGTCCCTGAAAGGGTCATACGTCGGCAAGAGTTGACGATAGTCGGAAGGGGATGTGTGCTCGGGAATGGATTCAAGGATTGTGAAGCGGTGGGGGAATAAGGTGGTTCCATAACGTTTCACCATAACGCCTAGAGCAGGGAGCTGCTCCTGCGCGGCGAGAGATAACGCGGTGACAAGTATATCATCCGTCAAGAATTCCGGCAGAGGGAGAATGGCCGATTTATCCACCGGGCCCCCCTTCTGTTGCGGGTCCTCCTCGTCCGCCCACGGGTCATCCTCCCACTCATCATCGACCTCGTCGTCGAGACCCTTCACCACAAACGCCTTTTGCAGTTCAACGTAGGTGTTCAACCTATCCAGCCGCTCCTGCAGACAGGCTCTGATGTGGCATACTTGGGCATCGAGTGGCTCCCTCCGGAAGTAATCGAGCAGGAAATCCGTGTCCCCTTGCGACTTAGAGGTCGATGCAGCGTTGGAATAGATGTCGTAGGTCCGTGTCAATGCGGATGCTGACCGCTGGAGGCCGACGTCAATGAGAGTGCGTTGTGTGGCAATGTCGGATACGAGTCTGTCGAAACAAGCAGCAGCGACCCAGTGGTCATTGGTAATAGAGTCCAAGTGGGTATGAACGGATTCCGGGGTGAGGTCTTCATCGGCTAACGTAGTCCACGGGTTTGCCATGACGCAGGGGTTCGGAGAAGGTGTGAGCGTGGGAAAGCTCGGAGGCGGAAGCAAGGGCTGCGTCGCGCGCGGTGGAGGTGTGATGTAGCGAGTGGCCGAATTCTTGCCGCTAGCTCTGATCACCTCACCGGCGGAGGCTCGCTTACGGTGGCTCATTGCAGCTTTCATTCGGAGACCTCTGCATGAACCGAGATGGAGGTGGATAGTGAAACCCTGGTCACAATTCCCTTCGTGATCCAACTCGCGAAGGAAAGGCTGTGGGCATTCCAATGTGGATGGACTCTCAAACGATCCGGACGAACTCCTGGAGGTCCCTGTAAAATTACCCTCAACAGTTGGGATAGCCTGCGACAGGTCAGTGGCCCATCTATGCGCGTCCTGGGAACCATCCACTGTCTCACCCAAGGCACGACGTTGTACGGTGCAGCATATGTTTACAGCTCATTGTCGCTGGGGCGAAACTGTGGGTCTCACTCGCTCAAAGTTATTTCCGAATTATTAACTTCGGTCTAGGAATGCAAATTATCTGGGTGTAATCTGCTTATTAAGACCATGCAAGATACGGACGAACTCCGCGAACACGTTCTTACTGGACACTTGAATAATCTTAAACTTCCGTGTCCGATTAGAGGTGCTACTCACTTCTTTCACCTGCGTCCTTCCGACTGATTGCTTTCGATTTGAGGATGCACCGATGTCCTCCGAGAAACCCGACTTGGACATCATTTTCGGTCTGAACATGACGCTTTCTTAGATCAACCCTTCTCGCAACTCCAGGGCGAACTTCAATCGATCCACCCCTACAAAACGGAAGTCGCTCCCCTAAACCCACTGCCCTCAGGATCCATCCCAACCTTTGCCACTCGCGGCTTGCCCCTTCATCCCCATAAGCAGCACGTTCAGCCACCCGAGGAAGCGGAGACCTCCGGGTCCGAAGCGGATGAAGAGATGCGACAGCTTACGCTCGGGATGGGGGATCAGAATATCGAATTCCAGGAGAAATTGACTGTCGAAGAGGCTGAGTTTCTCTCCATGCCTTTCGATCCGCATGGCCGCATACCATCAACCAAATGGCCCCTTGAGAAATCCATCGGTTACGAAGCATTTGCCAAGAGGATGGCAAAGCTGCACCCGAAGCCGAAGGAACCGGCGGATCAACCACAACAGCGGGGACAAGATCGACTCCAAACGCAACCCGTGGAAGAATCGCCAACCTCTGTTTCCGGCAGGCCATTCTCCACCGGTCAATATGCTCGGAAGACCGGGGTACCCGTCCGTGGCAGTTCCAGAACCACCAGGATCCGAGTATCAAAGACAGCTTGATCATCTCCTTGTACACTCCCCTCTCCACTACTTGCATCGTGCATCATGTTGTTCCTATCCTGTTTCCAGTATGCTCTCCAATTTGTACCTCTTTAGTTCGAACTGTTTTCCGCTGATTTTTGTAAGTAGGTCCTACACTAAGTCTGAAGTTTGCTCCCGTTAGATCTGGGGTACTGCGTGGCCGTCCGCGCGAGGATCAGATCCAGCGGCCCAAATCAACCGACCTTTGGGGTCGGGTCTCTTCTGGATGATTTGCCCGCGGCCAAACCGAGCCCTTGAACTTCCCGTCAAATACTCGACGTGGTGTCCGAGTCCTACTGAAGTTTGTGAATTGTTGTGGATTCACCGCTTATCAGGACGACTTACTCGCTAATCCATCGACGGCATCCGGAGAAATGCCCTCCTCAAGGTATACTTTAGTTATGGAGCCTTCATAGCCCATTGGCTCTGCGTCGATACAAAACCTCGGGGCGTCCAATGCGGCTTGCACGTTGAAACCATGCAATATGTTCAACAGAACCTGAACGTGTCCCTGCGGTTGCATGAAGCCCCCCATGACTCCATAAGTCATAAAGAGTTCATCATGGTGTGTGACCAACGTGGGGATAATCGTATGGTATGGTCGTTTCCCACCCTTATGGCCAGTCAAGCAAAAATGAAAAAAATTACCGGATAGGAAACAAAGTCACCTCAAGCGCATTCGGGTGTCCTTCTTCCAACACGAAACAGGAGCCACGGTTTTGAAGGGTGAATCCACATCCGCTAGGAACGGCTACGCGAATTTGCTTTTGGCCAGTATCCCTTAATTAACAAAAAAAGCACATACCTCCTGTACCAAAGCCTGCGCGAGTAGTCAGAATCAGTAAGCGACGAAACCACATCCAGCCAGATTTCTCGCACGGACCCTCGTAGTTGCTCTGAATAAAACTACAAGCGTTGCCCCACTTGTCGGTGACTTAGTAAATGCGTCAATACAACCGACAATCCATCCGCAGGGAGGAACCTCACCCGTGAAATACACTGTATCCGATGATGCGATAGGGTTTCCCTAGAAAGTTATGACTCAGCATTCACAGAGAGTCGGATTGTGAGTGATTCTCACATGTTCAAACCGAGTGGCCCTTGATGGGTCAAAAAGTTTTGCACGTTGGGCCAAATACCCCTAAAAGTGTCTGTGAAAGAAGCTGGGAATGCGCGTGTGAATGAGTTCGTACCTTCTCATATAGTTCTTGGATGGGGATTTTTCTCTTGTCTGGGTCCGAAACGTACCACAAGGAATCTACTCTGGGTTAGAATCGAATGAACGTTCAAATGGTCACACTGCACCTGCGAACGCAAGGCTGTAACGATGATCTAACTTAGCCTAAGAATGAAAGTGGACAAGGCGTATCCACGAACCGCAAGGCTTCAATTAGGGTGTGAAGGTATTCGGCAGAGTTGTGAACCATCTCATCTAATGGTCTCGTCAACCCTTGGGCTTCCAGTTGTTCAAGGATTCCCAACGCTATCAAAGCAGTGATTCCTAGACCCCATACCGTGAATACGTGCCATATTTGGGGTTGCGGATGCCTGGGGAACTGTACCTTGCCCGTTCGGAGGGCACTGGTCCCATCAGCGGGTAAACGCGTCTCACAGAATCATAACACTCGCCTCGTACACGGTTATCTCATTTTTATACGTATACTTGATTGGCACCACGACCTCCGTCTTGTGTTTAGCCAGGTCTTCAAGTTCCATGACACCACCCTTGCTCTTCACTAGTTTTATGATCTCCTCGGCGATCCGCCCTTGATAGAATCCATTTTTCCCATGTGTTGCGATTTCGCGGAAGGACTGCGCAAGCGTAGGGAACGTCACGAACTCTCCCGGAAGTGGAGCGCGTCCATCGAGGAGCATTTCGTTTCCGTCCGGTGATGCTTCCTTGATGATCTTCTCTGATTTCTGCCACTATAGTGCTCCGATGTCAACCCATCGAAAATAGTACCCGACGCTTGCACCTACCATGCCACTATGTATTTCCGAGACTGGGACTCTGGGGGCGACATCATGTAAATGAGGCAAACGGTAAAGCAGAACGGCACGAACCCTCCTTCCGCTAGTTGGATCGCAGGTTCCAAAACATCTGTGATCTCGAGGGTTCCGAAAGCCTCAACGGTGTCCACCCACAGGCCGGCACATCCTGAGGTCTGTGGTCAGGAATTGCGTAAAGCCTTCGGACGTGAACACACCTGGAACTGTGACCGAATTTAAATCGTGAGAAGGGATGCGAGGACCCGCGATGCCCCGTTGTCGAATGTAATCGATGGTGAGCTTCCCAGGCGAGCGACCAGAACCATTTAACGCGTTTACTTCCTTCGTTCTAGCATTATAGAACAAGCAGAACCCATCCCTAGTGGAGATGGGGAGTAAGGTCACATGGTATCACGCAGGGATCTTACAGATGACATGAAACATACCCCCCAAGCCCACAGGAACTAGGCTCGGTTACGTTCAACGCGGCGGAGATCGCAACAGCGGCATCGGCTTTTGAAGCAGAACCAGGGTCCATTTCGATACCTGCGCCTGATCAGAGGGACGATGCTTACCTGCATTACCTCCCTTACGAAGAATCTCCAATCCGGCCTCGGCGGCCAACGGCTGAGAGCAGGCGACCATTCCTGCAGGCCGGAGGTAAGAACGAGTCGTCCCCGTAAAGGACTTGATCCACCTTTCGTCCCGTAGACAACGGACCTCCTGCTAGGATGCTGTTGAAATGAAACATACGGTTGGGTGATTTTATCCCAGTTGATGCTTTTTGTTGTGAATGTATTTTCGCTTGAACCTTGTCCGTTTGTGAGAAATTTCAGTGACCTTGGCCATGATGATGAAATTGACAGAAGCACTCATTCTTCCGTGGAATATGGAAGAGCGACCTCGTCACCCTCAACTTCGGATGAGGGTATATATAAGGCCTTAGGTGTCAACGAAGGTCATCCCGGATGTCCGTCGGATTGCAGGGGGTCAGCAGACTTGATCGGCACCGTGGGCCGATTACTCCGCTTGCTCCTGCTCCGCCGCCACCATACACAACGTGTCTCATTCACCTCGGTGTTCAATTAAGGGTCCGCCGCATCTGCATCGACGATGGATTTCACACAAGCGTACAAACAATCCAATTCTCTCGTGGAGTTCAGCAAGGGCGCTCAATGGATCCTGACAGCAGTTGACGACAGACTCATCGTTCGGCGCGCCGATTCTTTCCTCATCGAACGGACTTGGTCGGTCGAACCTGCACCGATCACTCATATTGGGTGGTCTTGGGACTCCGAATACGTGTTTGGCGCAAACTCGAGGCAGGGTGTCGTCAATGTTTTCAAGATTACTGACGAAACGTGGAATGCACGGATAGTGGCCGGCGTAGAGGGACTGGCAAGGGTGGAATGGGCACCAGACGGTCGATCCATCATCTGTTTTTCTGAGTGGGGTGTAGGTCAATGTATTTTACTTACCCATGCGTACGAAGTTCAACGTTCACAGCTTAGAGTTACAATCTGGTCGCTGGCAACCGGCTCTGCGACGTATATTCAGTTCCCAATCCACCCAGATAAGGGTAAGTTGGCCCCCCTTCATCGAATTTTACCAGCTCCATGGGTTGTAAGGTTACTGTTATCGTGCCGATGGGAGGTACTTCATTCTGGCTGAGCGCCACAAATCAAAGGACACGATTGGCGTGTACGATACCGAGGGCGCGTATCGGGTAGTGAAAGTAAGTGCCAGGCTATTTCTGCCGCGCGGCACCGGCACAAAACCTTCACAGCATTTTCCTGTACCAACGTCTTGTCTAGCATCGATATCACTCGCTCCAACCGGAAACTACCTTGCCGTCTGGGAGGGTTCGCTGGAGGTGAACGTCAAATAACTGTCCACCTTGATACATATCCTAATGTGCCTCGGTAGTATAAACTCTTCATCTACACGTTAGCAGGCACGCTACAAGGTTCGTTCTGCCCAACGGAAGACCCCGGATTTGGAATCCGTTGTGTTTCCTGGCACCCCACTGGTGCTTATCTAGCTGTCGGCGGCTGGGATGACAAGGTAGGCGAGAATCCTTGTGGCAGAACAGTTGCCTGACGAGAACGTGGTCAGATCTATATCCTGGACAACCTTACTTGGAAGCCTGTCACGGTCTTCGAGTTTCAGGCCCGAGTCCTGCCCAGCGTTGTGAGTGAGCTCGTGAATTGAACCTGTTCCAATCTCAATCCAATTCATAGAATGTGTGGAGAGAGCCTGCTGGTTGGTTGGAAGCAACTCATGGTCGTGGGTTCCTTTCCTGTGAGTGGTAACTTGTCGTTCCCACTGCTTACCTAATCTCCTGTGTCAGACGAACGTCCAAAAGTGGCGTGGCTCCCTACGAAGAAACCAGACCTAGCTAAACCGAAGCCAAAGCTCGGTACCGTCCAACTGGAATGGAACAAAACAGGGTCTCTGCTTCTCGCAAGATATGGTCAGTGAATTTCATGTGTCGACATGCGGTGTTCTCAACAGGGGAATCATAGAAAACGCGCCAACGGTCGTGCACATATACGAGTTTCCTTATACATTATCAAAGGAGATAAGCCTGAACCTGACAAATGTTCCCCGGTTGCGGAGTTTATTGATCCAGCAACAACCGGTGGTGCAGGCCTCCTGGAACCCTGTGCGAAAAGGTGTTCTTTCACTTTGTACTGGTGGCTCTGGCCTCTACACATGGAGTGATGAATGGGTTGGGGAAGATGGTGAAGAAGAGATGGCTGAATGTGTCGGAATTCCAGCCGGTGGGTCTCAATGGTGCTTACTAGTTGTTTCGAAGGTGTTTGACTGATCATGCGACTTGCCAATGATAGTGCAATTTGAAAACAGGGCAATCCGCTGGTCCCCAGATGGAAAGGGTGTGGCGCTATTAGGCAGGGACACGTTCTGCTGCGCGTTTGAGGTCATAGACTCCGTCATGGCGGATGATCAATGATCGTGAAGATCACAAGGTATAAGACCGAATAGCGGCAGGTCACGATGGGTATACCTTTGTCAGACCCACATGGCGACTTCCACGATCTCAATGGACTAACCCGGGCGCAGGGAATAGGGAGCGTTGATATATTGTAAGATGCAAAATATTTCCTATTCACAGGCAATAAGGCACCCCTTCGAAGTTATCTCAAGTAGTTCGAAGCTCCAACGGAAGCAGAGTGGACAGAATGGCGCAGGTCTGGGTTCATCATGTGAAAGATTTCCAGAAAGAATGAAAAAGGAGGGAAACTGTTTTATGGCGTAGCCTGTTTCGCCGACGGGTTTGGGACGGCCCTCATGGAGGGTCGGGAGGGGCGGAGGGATCGGTACAGACGGGTAAACACAAGCGAGTAGCTTATACGAAGGCTCGAGTAACGGGGACGTCGAAATCTCACCGAGTGTCGTGCAAGTTGTGGTCGAGGTCGGCCTCACGGTGGTCCGGCGAATTTTTGCAAAGACACTGCGTCGCTAATACACTGTTCGATCACAAGGGGAGGAGAGTACTACATATCGTGCTTCCCCATCTGCATTACGGGTTCTCTGGGGTGGATCTACGGTTGCTAGAGGATTGGTGGATTGAAGCGGAAGCACAAAGGTGAGCAACTAAGCCTAAGATGAGATATCATCGACGAAAAATACTGTTTATACCGTCGTGTGGTGGAATAATTCGTCGTGAGCTCGAGATGGACACACTCATTCTGCGCTGATGGGGTAGTAGCAATCGCTGATAGTAAGGGCGATAAATGTCCCGTGTATATCCGATGTCCTGATTTCGCCAGGGTGGAAGTCAGTTCTAGGTATCTTTGACTCTGGAGATGAGGAGCCGCGCAAGGGATGTATGAAGGTTATGCATGCTTGTGTGGAGCCAGCAAGTACGAGCAGGGCAAAGAGATCCCGAATCCAAGTGGAAGCCAAAGGATCCGGACGTGAAAAACTGCCGGACTACGATTGGTTCCTAGAACTATACCCCGCCGGTGTACTGGCCGCGATTTGTGAATTGCACGTATACTGGTAATTGCACAGTCATGGCGTAATTCATGACGTATCTCACGAGCCTGGAGTAAGTTTATCCGGGCTGTTATTGATTCTGCGAGGTCCAGTCTGAGCAGGTGATGCCAGAGTAGACCAATTCGCGTACACGCTTACTCACTTCTTGTGGGTTCTTTCGTCTTGGAGTACTCCTTTCAGCTTGCAGTGATCAATGGGATCAAATCTTGCACCACAATGTGATCTCGACGGTGAACCTGCGGGGCTCGAAGTGCGGGGACACAGGACGTATAAATGTTCTCGAGCTTCTGGAACCTTTCACTTGACAACGCACTTACCGTCTACTATCTTAATATTTTTTCCTGCTCGCTGGAGCCATGGTCTCTTACGTCGTCACTGGAGCCAGCCGCGGCATCGGCCTCGCGTTTGTCCAGGCCCTGCATGTTAATCTCGCACCGCACGTCCCTTATTCATGGGCCCGCACTGACGTTGAGCGCATCGCTTGTAGGAACGCAACCCACAGGACCATGTCTTTGCCGTTGTCCGCAATCCGGACTGGTGTGACGAGTTGAGGAAGCTTGCCGGTCCTAATGTTCACATAATTCCGGGTGACCTGGATCGGCCGGAAACTCTTCATGTAAGGACTCTGCGCTGTCTTCTGTTTCGAACACACACCGAACAAAACCTTAGTCCGCTGCAGCCGAAGTTGCTAAGATTACCGGTGGATCATTGGATGTCTTCATCAACAATGCTGCCCTTATCCCCTCAGAAAGGAAGGAATACACCTTGACCAGCTAGTACGTGTCCTATGTCCCGAGTTTTGACATTATCCGACGTTGGCCAAACAGCATTAACAAGGACGATCTCTTGATTAATGATCTGAATACCTACGTGAGCGAACTGCTTTAACCTGGGATAATTCACACCTGATCCGTGGAACAGTACAGAACCAATGTCGTGGGAGCGGTCGTCGTCACCAATGCCTTCCTTCCGCTGATCGAAAAGGGCACCCAGAAGAAGGTCGTCAACATCTCGAGCGCTGCTGGTGATTCAGAGTTCGCCGAGAAGTTCGGATACGTGACTGCGGTGCCGTATGGAATTTCCAAGGCAGCCTTGAACCTCATCAATACGAAGTATGCCATCGAGTTCCGTGGAAAGGGTTACACCTTTCTTGCAATCAGCCCTGGTTTCGTCGACACTCGTGCTGTTACTGTTACCCGTAAGTCGTTGCTTCCCCGAGCCCCACAAATATGATCGGCTAATATGCTGCACTTCATAGGCACTGTCGAGGAAGAAGCTACACGGGATGCTATGATCAGAGTGTTCAAGGCCGGCGACCCGGACTGGAGTGGTATCCCATTGCTTCCGAGGCAGTCTGCAGATCTTGTGCTCAGAGTCATCGATAGGGCTACACCAGAGGAATCCGGGAGATTTGTTTCACAATACGGTGACAGGCATTGGCTCTAGGTGTATGGTTGAATGTTTGTATTATTAGCAGCAGAATCGCGCCTCGCCTCTATGAGAGCACGCAACAACGTGTGAGAGCTACAGCCTAAAAATTTGGGCTCACAGGATGATCTTCGAGCCGTCAAAAGTAGCCTACAGATCGAGATCGAGCGGGCCGCGGGACGGCTGCGATGACACGTGTGTGTGTGTGTGTGTGTTTCTATTATACTCCATGCTGCGATGACACGTGATTGACGGATGCCACCGCCGACGGGTCACCGGCATGTATTCGTTGTAAACCACCATCCTCTCTAATTTCCTCCCATCCCTTCTCCCGCTTTCACACCTAGAGAGGTAAAGTCTTCTTCATCTTTACTTTTGTTTAATGGGTATTTTATAATCAGTTACATTCAACGCGGCGGAGATCGCAACAGCAGTATCGGCTTCTGAAGTAGGGCCGGAGTTCATTTCGATATCTGTGCCTGATCAGAGGGATGGTGCTTGCCTGCGTTGCCCCCCCGTGGGGGACCTCTATTCCGGCCTCGGCGGCTATCTGCTGAGGACGGGCGACTATTCCTACGGGGCAGAGGTAAAAACGGGTTGTCCCCGTGGAAGACTTGGATCCGCCTTTCGTGCCGTAGACAACGGACCTCCTGCCAGGATACTGCTGAAACGAAACACACGGTTGGGTAATCTTATTCCAGCCACTACATTTCATTGTGGGTGCACTTTCACTTGAACCTTGTCCGTTTTTGAGGAATTTCAGTGACTTTGACCATTATGATGAAATTGGCAGAAGCACTCATTCGTCCGTGGGGTATACAAGAACGATCCGACTTACCAATGGCAGTACAATTTGGAAACAAAGTAATCCGCTGGTCCCAAGATGGCAATGGCATGGCGTTATTTGGCAGAGATACATTCTGCTGCACGCTTGAGGTCACGGACTCTGTCATGGCGGATGATCGATGAAATGGAGATCACACGAACTTGGTATAAGACCGAATAGCGGCGGGAGGGACGGGAGTACCTTCGTCGGACCCGCACGGTGACTCTCACACAGTCTCAGCGGACTAACCCGGGCGCAGGGAATGGGGAGCGTTTATGTATTCTAAGGTGGAAAATGTTTCTTACTCACGAGATAAGGCACCCCTTCAAAGTTATCTCAAGTATTTCGAAGCTCCAACGGAGGCAAAGTGGATGGAATGCCACAGGTCTGGATTCACCATACGGATTGTTGCCATGTCAAATGAAAAAGGAGGGAAACTGTTTTATGCAACGTCTTTCGCTGACGATGTCGTGGGAGGAAGGGCGCGGAGAGACCGGCTACGAACGGGTAATCGCGAGCGAATGCCGTACAGTTTGGTCGAGGTCGGCCTCACGATGGTTCGGCAATTTATTGCAAAGGCACTGCATCGCTGGTACACCATTCATTCATAGGGGAAGAGAACACACCTCGTGTTTGCCCACCCGCACCGGCGCAGATTCTTTGAGATGGATCTGCAGTTGCTACAGGGGTGATGAGATCGTGAAGCGGGAGCACAAAGGTGAGTAACGAACCCTAAAATGAGATATGACTAAGGGACTCTACCCATAAAGTATTGGTTGTGCTGTTGCGTGGTGGAACGGTTGATGATCCCCGGTAGGCACGGATGCC
>Ga0307515_10013493_pt1 | contig 15265 bp, 14 predicted proteins | sample 17_EM_MG_FD_194513 | JGI IMG/M metagenome (GOLD analysis project Ga0307515, IMG submission 194513) | Populus trichocarpa ectomycorrhiza microbial communities from riparian zone in the Pacific Northwest, United States - 17_EM | ecosystem: Host-associated > Plants > Roots > Unclassified | place... | reverse complement strand
CGGGTCCACGCGTTCGTGCGCTATCCCGGCGCGGCGTCGCCGGGGGAGCTCGCCGCGTGGCTCGCGCCGTGGCAGGCGCTCGGCCCCGGCGGGCCGGCCGGGCCAGGCGAGCTCGTCGCCGACGTGATCGCCGCGGCGCCGGGCGAGCCGGCGTGGCTCGGCCTGCATCGCCACGATCGGTTCCGCTCGCCCAACCCCGGCGGCGCGTTCCCCGTGGACGTGCCGGACGACGCGCCGTCGCGTGCCTACGCCAAGATCGAGGAGGCGATCGCGTGGGCCGATCTGACGATCGGACGCGGCCAGGTCGCGCTGGAGATCGGCGCGGCGCCCGGCGGGGCAGCGCTCGCGCTCGCCCGCCGCGGCCTCGAGGTCTGGGCGGTCGACACCGGCGAGCTCGCGCCGCACGTCGCCGCGCTGCCCGGCGTCCACCACGTCGCGAAGAAGGCCGGCGCGCTGCGCTGGGAGGAGCTGCCGGCGCGGGTCGACTGGCTCCTGGTCGACGTCAACCTCGCGCCGCAGGTCGCGCTGCACGAGGTCGCCCGGCTGATGCCGCGGCTCCGGACGACGCTGCGTGGGGCGGTGTTCACGCTCAAGCTCAACGACTGGACGTTCGTGCCGGAGCTGCCGGTACTGGTCGAGCGCATCCGCCAGATGGGTCTCCCGGACGTGCGGATGCGGCACTTGCCGTCCAACCGGAAGGAGATCTGTGCGGTGGCGCTACGGGCTCCCGCGGAGTTGTAGCGCCGCCCTGGTCCGACGGGCGTCCACCTGGACAACTCGCGCGGTTCCCTGTCGGTGTCCGAACCGCCCGCAAACTGTCTTCGAAGCTCACGTTCGCGGTTGCCGGCCGAGCGTGACGAGCCATTCGCCGTGCCGAAGCCGGTTCGCCACAGCGGGCACGTGCGATGCACTCGTAGCTCGCATCCACGATCAGCGGTCGTAGCTCGCCTCGTGCCTGGTGGCGCGTCGAGCGGCGTTCGCGATGCCACGGAGCCTTCCTTTGACCAACCAAGATCCAGCCTCGCATCTCTACGCCGTCGAGATCTCCGCGCTCGTGCGCGTGCTCGGCGACAAGGTCCGGCAGCGGGTCTGTCAGCTGCACAACATCTCGCTCGGCGGCACGTTCCTCGAAGTCGGCCGGTTGCCGATGGGTACGCTGGTCAACATCACGTTCGGCCTGCCGTCGCTCGGCGAGCGGCTGTCGCTCGACGCGGTCGTGCAGTGGAGCACCGACGACGGCGTCGGCGTGCAGTTCGAAGGCATGCGGGCGCGCGAGGTCTGGGCGCTGTGGCGCTACCTCGAGTCGGTCGCCGGCGCCGGCCCCGATGCGCTGATGTGCGAGAGCGTCGGCAGCCTCGCGAACTGACGGTCGGCGCGCCGGATCAGCGCGCCTGGCATGCTCAGCGCACCGCGCCCGCCGCGGTGCTCGCCCGGCCCGGGCGGCGATCGCGCTCGGCGTACGCCTGCTCGAAGTCCTCGGGCGTGTAGCGCGCCCCGAGCGGCGGCGGCGGATCGATCTGGATGAACGCGTTGTCCCGGATCCGGAGCGCCCGGATCCGCGCGAGTACCGCCTCGGCCTGGGTCGCGCCCTCGGTGCGCTCGAGGATCGCGACCGCGGCGTCGAGCGCGCGCGGCGACACCGGGATCCCGCTCTCGTCGTCGCGCCGGACCTCGCAGGCGGCGAGCGCGACCCGCGCGATCGGCCACGACGGCGACGTCACCGCGGCGATCAGCGAGTCGAACTTGCCGGCCTCGAGGTCGTCGCACGCCTGGCGCTCGAGCGACAGCTCGACGCTGTCGCGGACCGGCGGCGCGTCCTGGCCGACGATCCGGTCCATGGTGTCGGCGAGGTCGGCGGCGAGCTCGCCATCGATCACACCGTCGATCTCGCCGCCCGGCGCGAGATCGTCGGCCGCCTTGGCGTAGCGCAGCGCCTCGACGTGGCGGCCCTGGCCGGCGAGCGACCGCGCCATCGCGTGCAGCCCGGCGAGCTTCGCGGCGCGATCGGTCTCGGCGATCAGCTGCTGGGCGAGCTGCTCGCACTCGACGAACTCGCCGATGCGGTACAGGCTGGTCGCGAGCGCGGCGAGCACCGCGGGGTCCCTGGTGCCGAGCGCGACGGCGCGCCGCCCGGCCATCGCGGCGACCGCGTCGTCCTCGGCGCGATGCGCCGCGGCGGCGAGCATCGCCCAGTCCTCGGCGGTGCGGAACCGGCGCGCGGCGTACGCCAGGACCCGGACCGCGTCGGCGTCGCGGCCGGCGTCGACCAGCACGCGGCCGATCTGGCGCGGCGCGTCGCTGCGCTCGTGCGGCGACAGCGCGCGGATCGCCTCGCCGGCCAGGCCGAGCCGGCCGAGCGCGACCGCGAGGCTCTGCGCCCGCCGGGCGTTGCTCGGATCGACCGCCGACGCCCACCGCAGGTGATCGGCCGCGACCGCGAGCTGGTCGTCGGCCGCCGCGGCCACCCCGAGCTCGAACGCCTCCACCGCGTCGATCGGGATCGCGAGCCCGGCCGCCGCCCACGCCGGCGCGAGCTCGGCCAGCGCGCGGGCCCGGTCCTTCGCCGCGGTCGCCGCCAGGCCCCGGCACGCCGCGGTGAAGCCGTCCGCCGCGAGCCCAGCCGCGAACAGCCCGCGCGCGAGCGCGAGCCACGGCTCGGCGATGCCGGTCGGGTTGGCCAGCGCCGCGGTCCAGTGAACGTCGAGCGCGCCGACCGGTGGTTCCGGCGCGCTGGCCGCGGCGACCGACCACGCGCGCAGCGCGATGCCGGCCTCGACCGCGCGCGCCGAGCGCGCGAACAGCATCGCGGCCGGCTCGTACTGCGACGGATCGGCCGCGAGGTCGTGGGCGAGCCGCAGCTCCCAGCCGGTCCGCTCGTCGCCGCGCAACAGGCGCTGCACCGCCGGCATCCCTGCGACCATGGCCTCGAGGTAGGCCCCGTGCTCGGCCTCGAGATCGAGCGCGCGCTCGACCCGGAGCAGCCAGGTGTCGAGCAGCCAGTCCGGGGTCTCGCCGAACCAGTCGATCATCCGCAACAGGCCGGCGATCGCGCCGGGGTCGATCTGGTAGCGCGCCCGGCGCACCAGGTGCAGCGCCTCGGTCGCGATGTGGCGGTACGCGCCGGCGATCGGCGACGGCGGCCCTGCGGCCGCGACGAGGTAGTTGGCGATCGCGAGGCCGAGCGCGAGCACGGCGCCGGCGGCGTGGGCGTCGCGGTCGCGCGCGGCGGGGACCAGCGCGGTCCACCACTCGCCGGCGAGCGCGTCGGCCGCGGCGAGCGTGGCGTGCTGCGGCGGAGCGAGCCGGGCGATGATCGCCGCCGACGAGCCCTGCGCCGCGGGCACGGCGGCGATCAGCTCGGAGATCCACACCGGATCGATCGCGAGGCTGGGCCGGCTGCCGAGCGCGCGGCGGGTCACGGCGGTGTCGAGCCCGGGCACGAAGTCGCACAGATCGCGCGCCGCCATCCGGGCGAGCGTCACCGCGCCGCGCTCGAGCCGGCGCTCGATCACCGCCTCCCACTCGCTGGCCGACCGGGTCGCGGCGAGCCGCAGCAGCCGGTTGATCTCGGCCTCGAGCCGGCTCTGGCCGCGGCGGAGCTGCACGATCTGGATCTGGTCCAGCGCCTCGTCGAGCTCGCCGGTCAGGATCAGCGCGCGGGCGGCGGACAGCCGCGCCTTGCCGTCGCCGAGGATGCCGCTGCCCTCGAGCCCGGCGCACTGCCAGAACGCGGTCACCGCCTGGTCGGCGCGGCCGATCGCGCACAGCGCCTCGATCAGCATCATCGCGTCGTCGTCGTCGGTCAGCCGGCCGCGGTGGAGGCCGGCGAGCACCCGGCCGACGTCGCCGCGGTGATGGCCCTCGCGGGCGTAGGCGCGGGCGAACACGCCCGGATCCGCCTTCCAGTGCGCGATCCGCCGGACGGCCCAGCCGAACGCCTCGCGGGTCGCCGGATCGTCGGGCAGCCGCACCATGACCTCGTCGGCGAGCTCGATCGCCTCGGCGATCCGGCCGACGTCGAGGTGGACGAACGCGATCAGCAGCGCGGCGTGGTGCGGCGCCTGCCAGTCGTTGCCCGACAGCTTGCCGGCGTCCGAGCGGTCGAGGATCTCGCGGCAGCGATACTGGGCCTCGGCGAACGCCTGGCCCGGCCGGCCGACCTGGCGCAGCCGGCGCACGCAGTCCAGGTGCGCCGCGCCGAACTGCGCCGCCGCCACGGTCGCGCGATCCGCCCAGCGATAGCTCTCCTCGCGGCGCAGGACGTCGGCGAGCTGCAGCGAGTAGTTGTGGCAGGCGTACGGGTTGGCCGGCATCAGGCTGGCCGCGATGCCCTGGTGCCGCACGCCCATGTTCTCGAGCGGCCGGTCCGCCGCGAACGGCTCGCCCCAGACCGAGAGGTGCGGCCTGGCGTACATCGGGGCCTCGGCGATCAGCGGCAGGATCGCGCGGCGATCGCCGTCGCCGATCGACGAGCCCGGCTTTGCCGGGGGAGGCAGCACTCCCGGATGGGAGTGCGGTGCGATCGACGAGCCCGGCTTTGCCGGGGGAGGCAGCACTCCCGGATGGGAGTGCGGTGCGATCGACGAGCCCGGCTTTGCCGGGGAGGCAGCACTCCCCGGATGGGAGTGCGGTGCGATCGACAGCCCGGTGACGTAGCAGTTGCGCCGCGCCACCGGGTGCGTCGGATCGACCTTGAGGATCGCCGGATCGATCGTGCGCGCGTCGTCGCGCGACAGCTCGGTCAGGACGCGCAGGAACGGCACGGGGAGCCGCGGCGGCGGCTGGGTCAGCGACCGCGGCACGATGCCGAGGTCGCGGCCCTGGATGATCAGGTCCTCGGCCATGGCCAGGCGCGCCGCGATCTCGCACACGTCGTCGAGCGTGAACCCGGGCAACGGGCCGACCGGCGGCAGCCGCCGCGCCGCCAGCCACTGCGCGAGGCACTGGCCGAGCTGCTGCGACATCGCGAGCTCGGTGCTGGATCCCCACTCGTCGATCAGGTCGCGGCCGCGCGGCCGGCGCGCGCGCAGGACCGCCGGCCGCGGCCGCGCCGGATCGAGGCTGAGCTCGAACCACAGCACCTCGTGCCGGCGCGACACCCGGAAGAACCAGTCGATCGACTCCTCGAGCTGCGGGTGGCTGGCGTCGAGCAGCCGCCCGGCGTCGTCGGTCAGGCGCTCGTCGTCGTGATCGCCGAGCGTGACCACCGGGTGGCGCACCAGGTGGTCGAACACGATCACCGAGATCAGCCGCGCGATGTACGGCGCCAGCGCGTCCTGCCCCGACGGCACGACCAACGTGCTCGCGAGGAACGTCGCGCGATGCGGGTACGGCAGCGCTGCCATTGACCGCGCACAGGATACGGCAAGACCCTGATCGCGGCGCGCCGCGGCGCGGTTTGTCGGGCGGCAGGGACGGCCGAGGCTAATGCGGCGGTCCGAGGAACGGGAACGACTCCTTCACGTCGCCGTGCACCGCCGCGTTGTCGTGGAGCCTCGGCGCCGGGCCGTTCTGGCTGCGCAGGTCGAGGCCGTTCACGCCGCCCGCGAGCACCGAGTAGGTCACGTCGATCGCATCGTGGGTCAGCGTCCGGCCGCCGCACGTGGTGTGGATGGTGTCGCCGAAGCTCCCGTACTCGAGCTCGAGCGCGAAGTACCCCGAGCAGATCGGCCTCAGCGTGTCGACGTAGAGCTGGTCGTCGGCGAGCAGGTCGGCGGCGCTCAGGTACGACGTCGCCATCGCCGGCGGGCTGTAGCGGAGCGCGTTGCCGCAGCCTGCCATCGGCACGTCGGACATTCCGATGTCGAGGCTGTCGAACACTGCCAGGTTCTTCTCGATCTCGAGCTCGATGCTGACGTTGGTCTGCAGCATCGTGGTCCGCCACGTCGCCGCGTCCGAAGCCTGGCTGTACGCGTCCTTGAGCGCGGTCCGGGCGGGCTCGGCCGCGAACGTGCCGATCAGCAGCGTGGTGACGCCGGGGCGGCCGGCGCGATCGAGCTGGGCACCCAGCGCGGGCGGGTCGGGGGGCTTGGCGCCGTCGGGGTTGCCCCCATCGTGGAAGACCGACCCGTCGGAGTTCGCGCCGCCGCTGCCGCAGCCCGCGATCGCGGCGACGAGGGCAACGAGGCCGGCAACCGGGACGGCAAGGACGAGGCGCGGCGGGGTCGGGCGCATGGCTGGCTCACGTTCCCGCATGGGTGGATCCCCAGACCGCCACGACCGTGTTGCCGGTGGCGTTGACCAGCGACTTGTCGAGCTGGACGACGATCGCCATGACGTTGCTGGCTGAGAAATTGTCGGAGCCCGTCGACAGCGTGGTGCGAAGCCCGGTGGCCTCCGCGCCGGTGATGGCGGTGGGGCAGCCGGCATTGTCGGGGGCCCGGGCGAGATAGCTCGCGTAGGTCGAGACGGCGGCGTTGAAGCCCGTGAGGTTGAACGACGCCGGATCGGAGCGGCGCCCGGCGAACACCTTGACCTTGCCCGACGGCGAGGTGACGCCGGCGGGGTTGCTCGGGTCGCCGGTGACATAGTCCTTGAGGCCGCTGGCCCCGGCGACCCAGCACTGCACGCTGGTGCTCGAGGCAAACCTGCAGATCACCTTGGCCTCGGTGCCGCCCGTGGTGTTGACGCCGAGGCCAGACTTGCTGGTCAGGTGGAAGACGTACAGCACGGTCGGATCGAAGCTGTGATTGCCCGCGTCCTGCGGGGACACGTCCATCACCAGGGCCAGGGTCGTCGTCGACGCCATCCAGGCATAGACATCGGTGATGTCCGCCATCGGATTCGCGATTGCCAGCGTCGAGGAGGCCACGCGGTCGGCCGCCTGTCCCCTGCTGGCGAACACGGCAGCCACGACCAACCCGGCTACCCCTCCGACAGAGGCTCGTTTCTTCAAGGTATCCCCCTAGACCGCCGAATCTAGCCCCAAACGTCACATCCGAGACAGTTCCTAACCGGGGGATGTGATCTGTACGCCAGGCGACGTGATAAGCTCGGGAGCGGGCGTGAGGTGGCTACCAGTGCCGCTGCCCAGCGCTCATCAACAACCCCGTCGAATCGCTGAATCTCCAGGAGACCGTCCGTGGGTACGAAGCTCTACGTGGGCAATCTGAACTACAACACGACCGAGGGTTCACTTAGAGAAGCGTTCGGGGCGAACGGTCGTGAGGTGACGAGCGTTTCCATCATCATGGACCGTGAGACCGGGCGATCCCGCGGATTCGCGTTCGTGGAGATGTCGACTTCCGAGTTCGCGCAGCAAGCGCTGCAAGAACTCGATGGTCAGGAGCTCGACGGCCGGATGCTTCGGATCAACGAGGCGCGCGAGCGCGAGGCGCGCGGTCCAGGTGGGCCACCCCGCTCGTTCGGCCCGCGGCCAGGTGGCCCCGGCGGCTACGGCGGCGGCCCTGGTGGTCCGCCGGGTGGCGGCGGCTACGGCGGCGGCCCGGGCGGCGGCGGCTACGGCGGCGGCCCGAGCGGCGGCGGCCCGGGCGGCGGCGGCTACGGCGGCGGCCCGAGCGGCGGCGGCTACGGCGGCGGCCCGGGCGGCCCGCCAGGCGGCGGTGGCGGCTATGGCCGTCCTCCGGGTGGCCCGGGTGGCCCCGGCGGCCCGGCTGGCGGCGGCTACGGCGGGCGTCCCCCAGGCGGCGGTGGTTTCGGTGGCCGGCCCCCGGGCGGCGGCGGCTTCGGGGCTCCGAGCGCCCCGACCGGCGGGGACGGTCGGCGAAAGCGCAGCGACAAGGACAAGGAGAAGGAGCGCGGTGGCGGCGACGACGACCGCAAGAAGAAGCGCCGCAACATGGGCGACGACGGCGACGATTGGTAGCCGCGCCCGCTGAGCACCGCGGGGCGAGCGGCTCATGATCACCAGGTTTGCGGTCGCGGCCGACGAGGCGGGCCTGCGGCTCGATCAGGTCGTGCCCCGGCACGTCGCCGGGCTGTCGCGGCGCAAGGCGCGGGCGGTGATCGACATCGGCGGCGTGGTCGTCGATCGCGCGCGGGTCAAGGTCGCCGGGCGCCCGGTGCGGGCCGGCCAGCTGATCGAGGTCAACGTCGGTGGCGCGATCGAGCGCAGCGCGCCGCCGCTCGAGCCCGAGATCGTGTTCGCCGACGACAGCGTCATCGTCGCCGACAAGCCAGCCGGCCTGGTCACCGCGCCGACGCCGGAGAGCGATCGCGGCGACCTGCTGGACCAGCTGTCGGATCGCTACGGCGAGGTCTACCTCGTGCATCGCCTGGACCTGCCGACCAGCGGTCTGCTCGTGTTCGCGCGCACCCGCGACGCCAACAAGCGGCTCGGCGACGCGTTCGTGCGCCACGACGTCGATCGCGAGTACCGCGCGGTCGCCGTCGGCGAGGTCGCGCCCGGGACGGTCGATCGGCCGATCGGGGGCAAGCGCGCCGTGACCCACCTCGGCGTGATCGAGCCGCTCGTGGGCGCCACGCTGGTGTCGGCGCGGCTCGAGACCGGGCGGAGCCACCAGATCCGCATCCACCTCGCCGGCCTCGAGCACCCGGTCGCGGGCGATCACCAGCACGGCGGCGAGCTGTCCCGGACGTTCGTCCCGCGCGCGCCGCGGCTCGCGCTGCATGCAGCGATGCTCGGCTTCACGCACCCGACGACCGGCGAGCGCGTGCGGTTCGAGCGCCCGATCCCGGCCGACCTGGCGAGCTGGATCGAGCGGTTGCGCGTGCCCGCCGCGCCGCCCGGCTGACGTACAAAACTGACGCTCAGGGCGCCGGGGACTCGAACGTCCACGCCTTGATCACGGCGGCGCGGTCGGCGAGATCGTCGAACACCTCGGTCATCGCCGGGGCCTGGGCGAGCGCGTGCCAGGCCTCGAGCGACGCCGCGGTGATCACGATCGACAGGTCCCAGCGCGCGGCGCTCGCGTCGGCGGGCAGGCCGACGACGGCGTCGGCGCCGGCCTCGCGCAGCTGGGCCGACAGGCGCGGCGCGAGCTCGCCGCGGGTGGCGACCTCCTCGTCGTGCAGCTTGACGAAACAGAACCGCTGGATCACGGCGAGATGGTACCAGCAGCTGGTTCGGCGCAACGTCCGAGGTGGCGATCCACGCGGGCATCACAGGCAGGTGCTATACGCAGGCCATGCGGCCGTACCTCGATCTCCTGCGCCACGTGCTCGAGCACGGCGAGCGCCGCACCGACCGCACGGGCACCGGGACGATCGCGGTGTTCGGCGCCCAGACCCGGTACGATCTGCGCAGCGGCTTCCCGCTGGTCACCACCAAGAAGGTGCTGTTCCCGGCGGTGGTCCGCGAGCTCCTGTGGTTCCTGCGCGGCTCGACCAACATCCACGACGATCTCACCGAGTACACGCCGATCTGGGACGCCTGGGCCGACGCCAGCGGCGAGCTCGGCCCGATCTACGGCCACCAGTGGCGGAGCTGGGGCGGCCGCCCGGGCCCGGACGGCACGCCGGGCATCGACCAGATCAGCGCCGCGATCGCCACGATCAAGCGCGACCCGTCGTCGCGGCGGATCATGGTCAGCGCCTGGAACGTCGCCGATCTGCCCGAGATGCGGCTGCCGCCGTGCCACGCGCTGTTCCAGTTCCACGTTCACGCCGGCCAGCTCGACTGCCAGCTGTACCAGCGCTCGGCCGATCTCGCGCTCGGCGTGCCGTTCAACATCGCGAGCTACGCGCTGCTCACGGCGATGATCGCCCGGGAGTGCCGGCTCGAGCCGCGCTACTTCATCCACACGCTCGGCGATGCGCACATCTACTCGAACCACGTCGAGGGTGTGAAGCTCCAGCTCGAGCGCACGCCGCACCCGCTACCCCGGCTCGTGCTCGCCGACAAGCCGGTGCTCGAGCAGCGCTACGAGGACATCGCGCTCGAGGGCTACCAGCACCACCCGTTCATCAAGTTCCCCGTCGCGGTGTGACGCCGCGGCGCACGCAGTAGGCGAGCACGCCGAGCGAGCCGAGCGCGACCGTGGCGATCACGTAGGGCCAGATCGCGATCCCGCGCCGGCGCGCGTCGCCGCGCATCCAGCCGACCGCGAACGACAGCCCGATCACCAGATCGATCAGCATCTGCAGCGCCCAGCGCTCGCGGCCGGCGAGCTCGACGAAGCCGGTGTAGCCCCGGGTCACGACCACCCACATCGAGAACGCGCCGAACCCGGCGAGCAGCACGGCAGCGAGGATGGCGAGCGTCCGGGTCGGGGACAGGGAGGAGGTCGAGGGCGTTGCGGCGGTCATGGTCGTCATGATCGAGAGCTAGCCGCGGCTGCGCGGCGCCACCATTACCTCGCAGGTAAGAGCCGGTCGGCCGGGCCGCGGTACCGTGGGGCATGCACGAGCGCAGCGAATCGCCGCGATCCTCTCGTTCCGACGCCGGCTTCGGGGTCCAGCTGCGCGCCTGGCGGCAGACCCGCCACGTCAGCCAGGAGGAGCTCGCGGCGCGCGCCGGGGTCTCGGCGCGCCACCTCAGCTTTGTCGAGAACGGCCGGTCGCAGCCCAGCCGCGAGCTGGTGCTCGCCCTCGCCGGCGCGCTCGACGTGCCGCTGCGCGAGCGCAACACCCTGCTCACCGCGGCGGGGTTCGCCGCTGCGTTCCGCGCGTCGTCGCTCGACGCCGAGGTCATGGCGTCGCTGCGCCGCGCGATCGATCACGTGCTCGCGCAGCAGGAGCCGTTCGGCGCGGTGGTGGTCGACGGCGGCTGGAACCTGATCCGGATGAACCGGGGCGCGGGCCGGCTGTTCCAGCGGTTCGCGATGACCGCCGCCGGGCGCGAGGCCGCCAGCAACCTCGTGCTCGGCACCGTCCACCCCGAGGCGCTGCGGCCGTACATCGTCAACTGGACCGACGTCGCGGGCCACCTGATCGCCCGGCTGCACCGCGAGGTCGCGGCCCGGCCCGGCGACGACGAGCTGTCGCGGTTGCTCGCGCGGGTCCTGGCCCAGCCCGGCGTGCCCGCCGAGTGGCGCGCGTTCGCGCCCGGCCGCAGCGCGGCGCCGTTCATCCCGGTGCACCTGCGGTCCGAGCGGCTCGAGGTCAAGCTGTTCACGATGATGACGTCGATCGGCACCCCGCTCGACGTCACCGCCGAGGAGATCCACATCGAGACCTACTTTCCGGCCGACGACGCGAGCGAGGCCGCGCTGCGCGCGCTCGAGGACTAGCGAGTCAGCGGCGGCGCAGCCGCTCGATCCGGTAGCGGACCTCGAACTCCTCGGCCGCGCGCTCGCCCTCCCAGGCGTCGCGGACGAAGTCGCGCGCGTCGAGGTTGGGCATCTTGACGTCGCAGTCGAAGCGCTGCTCGATGCGGGTGAGGTAGACGAACCGCAGGTCGTCGCGCTCGATCACGGTGCGGATCAGCCCCGCGCCGCCGACCACGAACACGGACTCGACCCCGCCGACCGCGAGCGCGTCGTCGATCGAGCGGGTCGCGATCACGCCGGCGGGGACCGCGAGCTCGCCGCGCGACACCACGACGTTGAGCCGGTTGGGCAGCGCCCGGCACGCGACCTCCTTGCTCTCCCAGGTCTTGCGACCCATCACGATCGCGTTGCGCTGGCCCTCGCTCGCGGTCGAGGTGATCCGCTTGAAGTGCTGGAGATCGCCGCGCAGCTTCGGCCACGGCAGGGCGTTGGCTTTCCCGATCCCCCAGTCGAGATCGGCTGCGACGACGATATCGAACACAAAAGCGACGCTAGCACGCTGCGGCTCAGTTGAGCAGCGCCTCGGACTCGTCGATGACCTTGAGCGCGGGATCGGTGGTCGGCTGCTTGGCCGCCTCGGCGGCCTTGAGCGCGGCCTGCTCGGCGAGCCGCCGGGTGTTGCGCTCCATGATGAACTGCGTCACGTAGGGGAAGCCGACGTGGATCCCGTTGAGCCGGGGCGCGAGCGTCGACGATAGCCCGAACATGATCACCGAGGCGCGCTCGACGTAGAACCAGCCCTCGGGGTACGCCACCGACTTCATCAGCTCGCGCAGGTCCTCGCGCTTCATGTGGGGATCGGCGAGTTGCTGGGCGACGGCCGGGTCGATCTTGCCGAAGTCGGTGATGTGGATGCTGAGCAGCTTCTCGAAGTAGCGCCGGACGGTGCGCTCGAGCAACGCGCGGTCGCCGCCCTCGGCCATGAACCCCATGGTGTCGATGCCGCGGACTACCAGGTCGTCCTTGCGGGTCATCAGGCCCGACAGGATGTCGAACATGCCGTCGGCGAGGTTGTCGCGCAGCTCGGTCGCCGAGCCGAGGTCGAGCACCACGATCCGGACCTGGCCGGCCGGGCCCTTCTGGACGAAGAAATTGCCGGGGTGCGGATCGGCGTGGAAGAACCGGTCGACGAACAGCTGCTTGTAGAACACCTTGATCAGCTTGGTCGCGACGTCGTACGGATCGAGCGACAGGCTGGCCAGGGCGTCCTTCTTGGTGATCTTGACGCCGTCCATGAACGTCATGGTCATCACCGTGGTGCTCGACCACTGCGGGTAGACCACGGGGAACACGACGTCGGGGTCGCTCTCGAAGTTCTTGGCCATCCGCGCGATGCAGCGCGCCTCGTTGGCCAGATCGGTCTCTCTCGCGAGCATGTCGGAGAGCTGCTCGTGGACGCGCTCGATCTGCTGCAGCGGGACGAAGTTGCGGTAGATCCGCAGCGCCCAGCCCAGCACGCGGAGGTCGACGTTGATGATCGTGATGACGTTGGGGTAGAGGATCTTGACCGCCAGGCGCTCGCCGCTGGCGTTGCGCGCCTCGTGGACCTGGCCGAGCGAGGCCGCCGCGATCGGGACCTGCTCGAACTTCGCGAACACCTCGTGCGGCTGCTTGCCGAACGACTGGACGAAGGTCTTGCGGATCTTCGCGTACGACTGCGGCGGGACGTCGTCCTGCAGCGCCTCGAGCTCCTCGGTGTACTCGCGGGGCAGGAACGTGCCCATCACCGAGAGGATCTGCCCGAGCTTGATGTACACGCCGCGCAGCCGGACGAAGCCCTTGAACATCCGGCGCGCGTTGCGCCGGTTGATCTGCTTCCAGCGCGTCCGGGTGTCGTACTGGCCGGGCCACAACCGCGCCCAGGACATCTGCCACATGTAACTGAGGAAGATGACCACGAACACCCGCAACGCGCGCACTAGGCGAATAGCTGCTGACATCAGTCCAGGCTCGGCCGCTCTGCGATGGTAGCATGTGGTCGTGTCGGATCTTTTCGAACGCGCGGCCAAGTTCTTCTCGGAGCTCCAGACCGACATCTGCCGCTCGCTCGCCGATCTCGATGGCGCGACGGAGTTCGGCTCGGACCGCTGGGAGCGCCAGGGCGGCGGCGGGGGCGTCGCGCGCGTGCTCGAGGGCGGCGCGCTGTTCGAGAAGGCGGGCGTCAACTGGTCGAGCGTCGACGGCGAGCTCCCCGCGGAGCTGGCCGACAACATGCCGGGCGACGGCCGGGCGTTCCGGGCCAGCGGCATCTCGCTGGTGCTGCACCCGCGGTCGCCGATGGTGCCGACCACGCACGCGAACTTCCGCTGCCTGACCAAGGGCAACGCGCTGTGGTTCGGTGGTGGTGCCGACCTCACGCCGTACTACTTGTTCCGAGACGACGCGGTGCACTTCCACACCGTGCTCGCCGGTGCCTGCGATCGCCACCGGCCGGTCGGCGACTACGACCGGTTCAAGGCGTGGTGCGACGAGTACTTCTTCCTGCCGCACCGTGGCGAGACCCGCGGCATCGGCGGCGTGTTCTTCGACTACCTCGGCGCCAAGGGCGAGCATCCCGCCGAGCAGGTGTTCGACCTGGTGTCCGACCTCGGGCGCTCGTTCGTGCAGGCGTACGTCCCGATCGCACAGCGCCGCCACACCGAGCCCTACGGCGAGCTCGAGCGTGCGTGGCAGCTGCGGCGGCGCGGGCGCTACGTCGAGTTCAACCTGATCTACGACCGGGGCACGCTGTTCGGGCTCAAGACCCAGGGCCGCGTCGAGTCGATCCTGATGTCACTCCCGCCGCTCGTGCGCTGGGACTACGACGTGATGGCCACTCCCGGATCTCCCGAGGCCGAGCTGCTCAAGCACCTCCGGCCGACCGACTGGCTCGGCCGCGCCGGCTGAGCATTTTCGTCGGCTCGATCGGATTCTCGATCTCCGAGTGATCCTGACCGGTTCGCATCGGCGCGTCGCCGCGTGGTGGCGCGGCCGTCGCTGCGGGTGCAGTTCGCTGTCAGAGGTGGGTGGTATGGCTGTACGCACCGAGAGGGGTCAGGGCTAGTATCTGCGCCTTGACGATACCCTACCCGTAGCGTAAGGATTGGATCATGGCCAAGAAGCAGACTCGACGGAGCATCAGTGTGAGCCGGACGACGTACGAGCGGCTGAAGGCTTTCTGCGAGACCAACAACATCTCGATGAGCCAGCTCGTCGAGACCCGGGTCAACGACTTCCTTGGCCCCGACGCCCCGGGAGCGGCAATGGGTACTGGCCTGCCGATGACCGCCGCGGCCCCGTCGCCGATGGTGCCGCGTCCGATGGCGCCGATGGCGCCGCGGACCACCCTGTCGAGCGCCACGCTGAGCAGGCCGGTCGAGCCGCGGCCGCAGCAGGCGAGCTCGCTGGGGTCCTCGTCGGGCGCGCCGGGGTCCTCGTCGGGCTCGTCGTCGTCATCGTTGTCCGGCGGCTCGAGTTCGGGGTCCGGCGCTGGTTCCGGTCACGGCGCTGGCGCTGGGGCGCAGCAGTCGCCGATGACCTCCGCCGCGGCGCGGTTCGCGGTCGATCCGCCGCCGCCGATCATCAAGCCTCGCCAGGACACCGCGGCCCCCAAGCCCGCCGAGAAGCGGCCCGAGCAGATCTTCACGTTCTGAACGGTCGCCCCTCGGCTCGCCTCGGCCTCCGGATCGCCGCTCGGTCTCGGCCCGTTTGCTTCTGCCACAGCGTCGCTCGCGCCTCCCGGTGCCGGCGACGTTCTTGCGTTGGGGCGCCGCTCGCTAGGTACCGACCGACTGCAGCGCGGACGCGTCCAGGAACCACTCGCGCTGCGCAAGGAATCCCTGGTGGGCGGCGTGGAGCACCTGGCGCTTGCCCCACGGCATCTGGCTGGCCGCGTCGAGCGCGTTGCCCAGGGCGTTCCAGCGCTCGGCCGCGACGCCGCCTCCGGCGGACAGGTAGCTCGATGCGCCGGGGACGTCGGAGATCTGTTGCACCAGGAAGCGGCGGACCGTGCCGTGGAGCAAGGTTGATCGCTCGGCGACGTACATCCAGCCGAGCGCCTCGGCGGCCGACGAGAACGCCATGAAGCGCTGCGGGAG
>Ga0307515_10013492_pt1 | contig 15265 bp, 13 predicted proteins | sample 17_EM_MG_FD_194513 | JGI IMG/M metagenome (GOLD analysis project Ga0307515, IMG submission 194513) | Populus trichocarpa ectomycorrhiza microbial communities from riparian zone in the Pacific Northwest, United States - 17_EM | ecosystem: Host-associated > Plants > Roots > Unclassified | place... | reverse complement strand
GGGAGAAAAGGAAAGAAATTATCTAAAGAATAGTATGATGACATGGTGACAAGATACACGGACGAGACAGAACAGTTAATAACCAGGCAAAAGGTGTTGTTTCACCTGTCAAACATTTGACCTAATGAACGATGGCAGAAACCAACTCCATATATTTGGTCAGAAATAATAATCTTTCCGAACGTGATGGCGAATCATCAGAGACCAGCTTGAAAGACTCGTATGAAGAAAGCTAGAAATCATGCTAACATGATATGGGTATGGGCGCCATGTTCTACCAACTCTTTTGGAAAAGAACATGGAGCTGTTCTCTACAGACACTTTTACCTACCAGATTGTGAACATCCACTTGACATTTCAGTAATCTTCTATCCAAGACAAGTTTCATTGAAACAGAGAAAACAATAGTACCAAAATAATCTAATACAGAAAACTAAAGGAGACTAGGTAGCTTGTTCGAATCAGAACCCCCATGTTGCAGTTGTATTTCAACTTAATAGAGAGAACAAGCTTCAATTTTCTTTTCACTATGAGCAAAAAGGCACAAGCTTAATCACGTCCTCTGTGTAAGGGTAGCAGTGAGCTTCTAACAGTAAACTACATTGCTGCAGCCTCCTACCCACTTGATTGAACAATCAATCATCTTCTAAAAGCATGTCAGTGTCCAATTGTATTAGCATAGAGAGGATGATATTATACAGTGTGGACCAGTAAAATATTGGTTCTCCCCCATGGTTGTCACTTTCCTGCCCCTCTACTTTATGTACAGAACAACGAAGTTAAATGCCGATGTGGACAAGTATGCCACGAGAACTATCCTCGCATTCAATCAATCATATGGTTGATGCTCGTGCACGGTTAAAAGGCATTATCTATCCAGTAGCTGGAGTGGAAGCGGATGCGTTCATGGAAAAAGCTGAGGGATGATCCTTGTCAGCATCTTGATGGCTGCTGCCAAGCATAATGACATCACTGACCTTTTCACGTGTCCCCCCACTTGACAGCATGTGATTACCGGAAGGGTTATTGTCACCATCCGAGCTTAAGAATCTTTGCATCCTGAGGTATGTCTCAGTGGCATCCTGGAGCATCCTCATCATGCCTCCAGAATCTGAACCAGGTGACAATTCATCCTCCCTCTCTGGCTGGATATTCAGGTCTATTTGGCCTTTAAAAGGTGAAGTTGAGGATTTCATTCTGCTAGGATCATCATCAGAACCTTCACTGACTGTCTTTTTCTTGTTCGGACTGCCACTTTCACTCCCTGTGTTGCTAGATGGTGAGGGTTCATCATCAAGCAATTTCTCAGCAGAAGGCTCCTGCTGCCTCTTCCGAGTAGTTTCTGCTTCCTTCTCTGATTGCTTCGTTTCTGCTTCCTTCTCTGATTGCTTCTTCTCACGCTTCATCATTAGGGTCTTAAAACGGCGCTTTACTGTTTGGCAAACATTACATGTACAAGTCTGCTTGTGTTTGGGACCCTTCCCACTTGGGGGCTGAATGCACACAATGCAGGAGCAGCCAGGTCTGTGTCGGGGGTGCTTTGTGGTGGCCTGGGATGAAGCCGGGAAAGCCTCACCCTCTCCTAAAATAGCTAGGTTGGCAAGAGTGTCAAGCCCCTCCAGAGCTTCGACCCTATCAATATCCTTCTTAGCATCCTTCGATCTCTTGGAAGTGACTACTGCTTCACAACCATAACAACAGATTCAAATTGGGCAGTTGAGAAGGAGATCATCGCCATTTGAACGAGATTCCATAAAAATCATTAAAATGCACATATACACAGCAACAGCAGTGAAAATTAGATCATGATACTTGGTGCCACGCTTGAGGATAACTTAATTGCCTTGCATGACCATAAATTACCGAATCATAAATTACCGAATTTCAATTACGGAGAAACAACAAAATGAAGTCACTATAAGCAATTTATACCTAAATTACAGGATGGAAGAAGATCTTCAAGCTGCTCTGCTGTCAATTCTTGAGCCACGGAACATGATGATCTGACAGCAGATGTAATAAAAAATGTTAGCAAAATGCAAGAGCCTGCAATTAACATGTATACAAACAACATTCAACGTTTATATAACTAGTCTATTTAAGAGACAAAAGTGAGGGCACTGCCTCGGTTCATTATTTACCATGTAAAGAATGACAAAGTTAACCGAACAGGCACCAAAGCTAGTAATTCTGGGACCTCAAATGTACGTTTGAATGTTGTAAAGAAATTAAAAGAAAATACATTGGTTGCACCCTAGAATAATTTTGAGATCCCACGGGCTATCAAACAGGATCTGAAGGATAAACCCAAGCCTGAATGAATAAATGGATTCAGATTATACCTTTCAGGATCCCATGTATTACTAGAACATGCCCATTTGGAGGGAAGAAGAGCATTGGCAGGCAATTTGCGCCACTTAAGACAATCTTCACATTGAACCCATTGAATCTTTTGACTGACAGAAAACACATCATATTAGAACTCTATATACTCAAAGAGATGAAAGGACATCATGAGTCCATTTTAATCATATGAAGCATTGTTATAACTACGAAAATTTAGAGAGAGAAAAAAAGGATTATTCAGTTTACCCGGGCTGAAAAGGTAGGAAACATATTAATATTGAAGCATCATCCTAGGTTTACATCAGTGTTCCGTTAAATGGCCCACTATCGTAAAGTACAAATGGATTTACATAAAAACTTATAGGTTGGAGAAATCATATATTTCTCACGGCACAACCTGCTATAGTTATTCTAATACATACAAACTTCTAGGACAGTATATTTCTCCTAGCACAACCCACTAGTGTGAAATGTGAACAGATTATAACACATACAGGACAGATAGATGTCATATTCTCCTAGAAAAAACACCCAAACCACTAACATCTGTCATGGGAGACCTAAACATGTAAGGTGGTTTACGAATAGTGTGTAGGTAAATTTTTGAGAGAGACCTACAAGCCAAATCATGATGAATTAAAAAAAAAAAAAAAAGAGCCCTAGCACAGAAGGTATAGTTGCAAGCTTGAGCACTCAGGATAGGCAATTTACCCCACATTATCCGTTGCAAAAATTGTAGGCTTCCCAAGTACTGGCGCATCCTGTTATAGCAGCACACTTGTCATAATCATAAAAAGTAGGACTTAGGCCTCCTATCCACAATAAACTTTAGCCAACTCTATTCAGAGTATAAAATATATAAGAAAATGCATCACAAGTCCAATAAAAAACTTCAATGCAAACTCGTTAAATGATAAAATAAAAATAATGAACGATAACATCTTAAACAATGTTTATTTAAAATCACACATGGCATTATATCAACCAATTATATCAGTCATGATCATACACAAAAAATAAAAAACCCAAGCATCTTTGTAAGAATTGGGCATTATTACGCAGGCATTGTAAAATTGAAAGTCTTTCTGTGGGAATTTCATATTCCCTTGCAATTTTATATGTCAGAACCTAAAATTCAATGAGACTAAAGAAGGCAAGTTTCTACCAATAGAATAGCAACTCATTACTATTACTGGACCTTTCAAAGCACTGAACAATGCACTCCAAACATTCTCCCCTAAATGCTATGTAGCTAAATTCAAGTGGCCTCGCCCCCCACCAAAATAGTAGCCGTGCTCTGGTAAGCTAATAATCAAATTGTATCACAAAAGTTCTGTAAATGCTATGTAACTACTGCAAAGGGACAAATAAGTAAATAAGCCGTTAGTTGACGGTATCAAAGTAGTGAAAAACAAGCAACCTCTACCTTCACAATGACTTAAACACAAGCACATTGGAAGGACAGATGTCAGAATAAGGGATATCAAGGGTGGCTAAAGAAAGAAAACCACTCATTGGCATAAACTTATTTTGAGTATGGAAACAATCAAACCTCGTATTCCTCAAACTCAAACCCTTCAATCGCCACAATACTGGGAACATGGTCAGGAGGGGGACGGAGCAATCCTTGTGCTTCTTCCCATGTTAGCTTCAATTCAATCATATCCTCATTTTCAATCCTCAGGCGCTTACTCTTGGAACCCAATGTGCTGCTCTTCCTCTTTCTGATAGAAGATTTTCCTTCAAGAACTTCTTTTGCTATGTAACCTGATTTGTCGACTTTAGACCAAGGACTAGGATCCAATTCAGCCTGGTAGATTGATGAAAAGCTAGGTGACCTTGTGTTAACTTAAAAAAGGCAATGAAGCAATTCCACTAGTATAAGGTTTGTAATACTAACATCTCCTTTTGTAGAAACACCATTACCAGTCTGACTTGTTTCATTGTCCTGCAAAAATAACACATATTTTAGAATTTATTTTGTTGGATTAAGTGTTGAAGTTGGCTACAAATTGAAAGGGCAACATTTGACAAACCACAATTTTGTAGCAAAGCATTTTACTTGACATAACTAAAAGCAACAAACCAAACTTTGAAGCACATTGCAATCACCCTAATGAAACTATGTACCGTCGTCATATTTTCAAGTTATCTCTTGGCTTTCTCAGATTAAATGCCAAAAACGAAACACGATGAAGGTAACCAGAAAAGGAAAAAAATGAACTGAAAATCTCACTTCATTATACCTCAGCATTCTTCCTGTAAAATAAAGTGCTATAGAAATATTAACACGCTACAAACTTCCATTTCATCACATAAAATTTCATTCATGCATTAACTTCCAGGTTTTTAAAGGCATGGAAAGTTCCATGCCCACTTTTAAGGTAAATTTAGGCTATGATGCAATGAATTTGGAAGAAAGGACAGTAAATTTAGTACCAAATTAGGACTTAACAAGGTGATATTGGAATATAATATCATTGACCTTGGAGAGGTACCAGCAAGGATTCAAGTCTCTGGTATCACCCATATATAATGTGTTGTTGATACCTCATTGAATTCAGAAACATTATCCTTACAAATTTCCACATAACCTATTGTTTGAGCTCCAGCAAGTATGAATGGATAATCTAGAAAAAAAGTGTTCAGCAATTGCACTAGGGCATACCTGATCAGAAGGCGGAGCAGAGGTGGCCTTTCTGAATCCCATAACCAATTTGCCTTCTGGCTCTAATCGACTGAATGTTACTGAGGAAACAGAATTAAATTTCAGATCCAATATCATAAACCCTAAAACCATGATGCACTAAAGCATAGGAGGATGGCACCAAATCACATGGAAAATGAATTGAAAGGCATGAAAGAAGACAGAAAAATATCAAAACTACAAAGCAGCAGTGGGATGATTGACCAGATCCAAAGCCATGACATTGACAAATCTAGCGGACAGAAATAAACCGGTCTAACAAAACTAGAGAGAAGAAAAATGAAGACATAACCCTTGCTGCAATTAACAAATTAAGAATCTTCTGAACATAATTTCACATAATTTGGCGGCTACCTATATCGCCTGCTTGCAATTGCATGTTTTGTATGCAAGGAGTAACTCCCTCCAGAACATACATTCTACTATTATTGTTAGGCCAAAACCGAAATTGAAAAATCCACTCTTTCCCTTTAGAATCTTGGACCCTGAGAGGTAGACCTTCAGGCTGCGAGATGGGAGGAAAATAGGCCTGTGTCATGGCAAGCACAATGTTAGTGTTGATGAAATTATAGAGTGCCCACACACAAAGGGAGAGAGTTAGATATTAAAACCGTGCAGAACTCCTCAATGAAATTATATATTTGATATACGAGCTACACCATTAATGTGGCAGCATGACTATTCTCCAACTAAAAATGTTTCATAGGAGTCAAAACTGCAAATGCACAAAAAACATGCATGTATTTTAACACGACAAATTGCATTCAGAAATGTTCTTTCCATACTTCTAAAGTATTTTCAATAAGAAGCAGCCAGGAAAATCAACAAAAAGAGTTGTGTGATTCATCACCATTTTGGTGAATCATCTTTCAACTGACCGTGCTGGGACAACACTCTGAGAGAATATGAGGTATGCAAGAATACACAACTCTATAGTGGAACATCCATAGTATATGAGGGTGTTATCACAAGCAGTCTTGACAGTAACCACAGTCACCCATCAGCATTATTATCCATGAGGACCATGACCGTGACTTGAAAACTCCTTGGTCCATAAAAAGAAAAATAACACCACAACTATAAAGCATTGCATAACCAAGAAAAAGAAAATATCTGTAACTGATATATATTGCTCAGACTAATAAACTTTTCTTTCTATTATCACTTTGTCTTCTTTTTTTTTCTCATTTTTCTAAAAAAGAAAAAACAAGAATACATTCTTGGTTCCTCCAAAATCCAATATGCAAAGCTTTTAGAATAAAACTGATAAACAAAGTGAAAGGTGAAGCTGTGAAGCATGAGTACCAACCTCTGCACATTTTTTCGGCAGCACCAAACGCCCAATTCGTCCAGCATCACTAGCACTCAGCATCTTCTCAAACAAAGGTTTGATCACAGAATTAGAACTTAAATAGGGTTAAGGTTTCAGGATCCATAAATGCAAAGAGGACTAGGAAGATATAGTTATCACAAACAAAATAGAGCAGAACCATCTTGCAAAACCTAACTCATCTTCATAAGTCAGAAAATCAAATGTGGAGAAGACTAGAAGATTGTAATTTTTAAATACAAAACTGCCTCCAAACAATATGGCACAGATTATCTAAAATGATAATTTATTTTTTGAAAAATTAAAATATAGAGAAACCATTGCTGACATAAAGGATACTTTCCAGAAATTTGTTGTAGCTCTCCATCAGTAAACCTTGGCCAGTACCGAGGAAGTAACTGGCTTCTTCCACGGGCATCTGTTCTAGGCTTCCCATTGCGTATGTGACCATCAACTGATGAATCGACTCCATTATGTAAACTCCCATGAAAATGCTTTGTAAACGGAGGTGGAGGGGCTGGCTGTAAAGCATTTACAGAGCCCTCAATTTGACTATTTGATTCGCTTATAGATTTATAAGGTATTGTTATTCCAAATTGTTGGCCCGATGCATCCTCCATTAAAGATGATGATGGTTGTGGTTGCTCCTCACCAATGATTCCTGCAACAAATAATTAACTTACAGTTGTTTCTATAACACTCCCAAGCATGGCAGCATGAAACTGCCAAGTCATCGTGCACTTCTTTCCTTGAAACAGCATAAAATGTAGGTAAAGCATCTGTACCTGCATTCCCATTCTCAACTATATCCTGTAAGCGAATCCTCAGGTTTCCATTGATAAATTTTTCAGAAAAATCCTCAACTTTCCTTTTCTCTAGGGAAGGGGCAGAAAATCTTTCACCGGTATTAAGCCTGTCAACTTCATAAGGCATCCTTGTTTGCAATTCAGACTGTGCAGCAGAAGGATTAAACAAACTGGGTGCTTGACGCCATGGTACAGGACCTGAACCAGCTAATTGACTCCAACTTTTGACAGAAAGGTCTTTGAGTCTCTCGGGGAAAGGTGCATGGTAAAACAAAGGAGACCAGGCAGGGTTTGACGTCTGAAACACAGAATATAAAGCAAAAATAAATCTATCACAATTAAAATTGAACAAGGTTATGTACCACATCAGCAGAGGTTGCAGTCAGAAGAATTTGTGGATTACTCTCCTACAATAGCAAATTTATAAGGTGCTGGCAGTAATAGAAGGAACATATTTTCCATTATCCAACTAATGGCGTATGAATCACATATTTGATCAGAGAAACCATCAATGGTCATAATAAACATAAAATGACTATGATTCAGCAGTAAGAGATGAATTTTCCCTTACCAAAACAAAACTCTTCCTCTCACATGCCATGCACGCAATACCTCCAGCATCCAACAATGTGAAAGTTTGAATTGAAACAATACATCCACAATGAACCCCCTGTAATGGAAAATTAAACTTGGATGATTTACAATAAAATAAATGGCAGCTGCATACCATCCATTATATAACCACATAAGCACAGACAGCATATAAATAAACCAGAAGAAATTTCATCTTACCTTCCCACATGACTCGCAACACCTCCAACCACTGGCCCTCAAGTGGAAAGTCTCACAGAAACTCCCCTCCTCATAAGCAGAACTAAGTCACACAAGGTTGAGTCAATTGTAAGTTAATGATGATGATGATGATGGCGACGATGACATTGCAGCCATGAAAACAGATACTTGGTTAAGTATAACTACGAATATGCCAGTAAATTGTCTTGATAAGACCTGTTTGAAGGTTTTGCCAAATGAATTCTTTCCTCTCCTCTACTCTCAAGAGGAGAGGCCAATTCAAGCAACACCAAAAAAAGAGGAAAAGAAATAAAAGAAATTCCACTCATAGTAAGCATTAGGATCTCAACCAAATGACAAGTCACCAATACTTCCGTTTCAGGCCTTGCTAAAACCATAGTCAGAGATTTTAACGGAACCTCACTGATATATCACTCTCTAAAACCATTCTACACAAGAAAACATTGCCAAATTTTTTAAAAGTTCAAAAAAAAAAAAACGTGGTAAGAAACCAAAGCGTATCATTAATGACTCATAGAAACTCATTATTCAAAGTATAAACGGTTACAAAATACACAAAAACTTAATTTTTCTCTGCCAGTGTCTCGATGGTTTTCTCCCACTGCAACTGTAAACTAGCCACTGCCAATAGACCAAAAAGGCAATAACACACCAACATGAACAGCCAAATCACAGCTACAATCATTAATTAAAAATTGCATTAAAGTTTAACTCCAAAAAAAACCCATTAACAATACGTATTCACTAAAAATAAAATGACCCAGAAAAGAAAAACAGAAGAAACCATTGAATTTCACTCTTTCTAGTTACACACAAGACTGAGAATTGATAAATGTTGAAATTATATTTTTTTCCAAATTTAACACAAACAAACAATTAGGGAAAAAAATAAATTATTTATATCAGCATTGAATTATGTCCTATCCAATTTACCCAAATTAACCTCCAATTTGTTAGCTCAACATCATAACCACTTACTAAATTTAATAACAAGAACACAGCCGCCGCCACAACTATTCTCTCGAAAATTAACAAAATAGAAACAAAAGGTTGAGTACTACTCACGCGCATCGATCGCAAAGCTCGGCAAAGTCACCGGAACGGAGCCTCCAGCCTTTTCGAGATTTAAAGTCCGTACAATCAGAATTGAAACACTTTCTTGACAGTGCCGTTGAAGAAGAAGAACATGAAGTATTATTATTATTTGCAGTAGTAGCCGTTGTTGAAGTGGGAAGATGAGGAGGAGAAGACGACATTGAGATTTAAAGAGGAAAAAAAAAAAACTTTTGAAAGAGGAATTATGAAAGGGAGCTGAGAATGATGATAAACCCTAGAATTTGAAAATTTGTAGGGCTGGATTGATCTGTGGAAAAATCATGGAGTCATTGAGCGAGAGAGGGTTTTGTAGAGAGAGAAAATGGAAATGGGCATGTGTGTGTTTGTTTGTAGAGAGAGAGAAAGAGGGAAAGGAATAAAATAAAAAAGGGTGTAGGATTCTGGGTATTTATATATGCGCGTGGGGGTGGAATTTTTGTTTTTGTAGTCGTAGAGTCTTTTTTATTTTTCGTCGTCGTTTCTCTGCGTTTTCTGTTTTTTAATTCCAGTAAATAATAAAAATATCCTCCAATTAATTTGTGTATTAATTAATGATTTTGAGTACGTATGTTTCGTATTAATTAGGTGTATTTAAATTATTCTAGAATAAAAAATAAAAAAGAGAATAATTTTTTTATCAGTTAATCTAAATTATATTGTTATATAATGATAATTTTAAATAATAACATTGATTATATGTTTTCCCGGTGATACAAGTTATGTGTTGTTATGGATATTGATTAAAAGAATATTTAGTATTATAGTAATAATTGTTTTTTAAAATGTTTTTTATTTAAAAATATATTAAAATAATTATTTTTTTAATTTTTTAAAATTTATTTTTAACATAATCATATCAAAATGATTTGAAAACACCAATAAAATTAATTTAAAATTAAAAATTACTAAAATATTATCAAATGAAACACATTTTAAGACCCATTCAGAAGCATAAATTATCACACTTAAAGAAGCACTAATAAAAGAGCCTTGTTTGGCATTACAGTCTAATCATGGTTTTAAAAAAAAATTATTTTATTAGCTTCAAATTATATTTTTTTTTGTGTTTTTTATCGTTTTGATGTGCCAATATCAAAAATAAATTTTAAAAAAATAAAAGGGCATTTTTTATGAATTTTAAAGCAAAAAATATTTTAAAAAGTAACACCTATCGCACTCCACAACATAATGTGTTTGATATTATGATGCAGAGTGTTTTTTAAAATTGTCTTCCGCTTGAAAATATATCAAAATAAATTTTTTTATTTTTTATTTTTAACATTTATATATTAAAATCACTAAAAATATTAATTAAATATTTTTTTATTGACGCAGAACATTTCTTAAAATGTATTTAAACGTAAGTTAAAATGTAATAGTATCAAACAACCTTAAAATAATGACTAATATAAACAATAACATGGGTTTTGTAATTTTGAGGGGGTATAGTTTAATTAATCAGACTCTAAGTTTGTTTTTCAGAGATTATCAATTCAAATAACATAAACTTTAGAATTACCAGAAATTTATTTAGTTATTAATTTAAAAAATTTAAAAAATTAATCGAAGCATAAAATAGTCCAGATATCATAGTTAAAAAATAATAATGATAATAACATGGGCCCTGTCTTTCTTTACTTTTTTATCTTTCCTTTCCTGGGTAAACAAACAAAGTGTAGCGTGACTGGGGATAGGATTTGAACAAGAAGACCCAGTGCGGGCGAGTAACGGCCTGATGTTGTACGTGAGAGAATAGCATTAGGAATATGTAATGATGATTTAATGCATGGCCCGCCGGCGAGAGTCATGCAATGCAAATCACGTAATGCACAAGTTCTGACAACACTCACGCGCTTTTGCTTTGCTCCCTTTTCCCTGTTCCCTTCGATTTCAAAGTTGAATTCAATTCAAAGTTCAAACGAGGAAGGAAGGGGAGGGGGTTTAGTTTCTTTTTCTGGTTTCTCTTTGTCCTTACTTGCTCTCACTTTATTAGAACAGGCAGAGTATTTTCAATATCTGGGCCAGGCTTTTCAGGTTTTTGATATTTAGTATTAATGTAGTGATTATTTTTTATTTAAAAATATATTAAAATAATATATTTTTTATTTTTTAAAATATATTATTAATATCATCACATATATAAAAACAAATTATCATAAAAAATATGTATTAATACTTATAATGCTAACCCTGGTATTTAATTTGCAAAAACATTTAATGTTGTTGTGTTGATAAAAAAAAACAAAAATTGGGGCTGAGCTATGCGGAGCGCACTCCTGAGTTAAACTTATACTATTTTATCAAGAATTATTTATTTTTTATTATATAAACTAAGAAAATTTCTATTTTTTTACAAGAGATAAAAAAAAGTTGAGTTTTACAAAAATATATCAATTAAATATTTTTTAAAAATTAATTTTTTATTCACTTACAATTTATTTTAATTATGTTAATATTCTGGACTAGTAAATTTTTTATTAGTGAACAATTTCCAACTAATTTTTAATTTTAAAAATAAATAGACCTCACTTTAAATCTAACATTATATCCATCAATCATATTTTATTAAAACAAATTCTAACATATGCACGATTGAGTTTTAATTAAACTCTTCACACATGCATTTAGACTTTTACTTGTGCAATAATTTTTTCTCTCTCGCACAGCCATCCAAACACAAGATAATTACATATATTGTTAACTTATATAAATTATATTTTATCTAACAGTTTAAGTTTTTAGAATGAATTTATTTTTTGATATAATATCAGAGTTTTAATAATTTAACGGTCACGAGTTTGAATCTAACCATCACTATTTATTTGATAAAGATTAAGTATAAAGTAGTATGGATATGCACAGGTTTCAGGTTTAAAGAGTTTTTTGCTGAATGTTTATTAACGAATAATATAAATTATATTTTAAAATTTTATTTAAAGTTTAAATTTTGATATTGAATTATTTTATTGATAAAAGTAAATCCACTTATCAGTTGAGTCAAGCCCACACAACAAAGGTCGATTGAATTCTAATTTCAACAGTACAAAATCCGTCCAATCTATAATACTGGAGTGAGCTATAACAGAGGTTACTTGTTCTATTTTAAGCTTTAACTATGTTTAGCTAACAGATTCAAGATCCAAAAATTGAGCTTCGCCCTCTCTCCTCTTGTTTTATAAATGCTATTCATTGCCGGGCTATACATGCATGCTCCCTCCGCCGGACTTCTCAATCTAAAAAAAGAGGAAGCAATTTTATCTAGATTATGTGAACAAGGGCAGGTTTGAAAACACGGTTTAACCCGTGTTTTTTAAAAATATTAATTTTTTTTATTTAAAATTAATTTTTTAGTGTTTTTAGATCGTTTTGACATGTTAATATCAAAAATAATTTTTAAAAAATAAAAAAATATCATTTTAATATATTTATAAACAAAACAATATTTTGAATCGCAATCACTGTCATCATAGATTATTAATGCACAAATCTATTTAGAGACAGAACGCTTTCAAGATCATCATGGATTATTAATGCGTGCATTCCATTAATTATCACGGAAATATTCTCCCATGGCACAGCCAGAATATGGGGCAGAAATTGCAGGCATTTACAGTAAATTGGAAAATAAGAAAGTGGAGAATCCAAAAATGTTTTTCATTATACCACAACTTATGGAGTATATGCATGTGAGGTTACACTTACAATACTGATATGGTACGAGGTAGTAAATGCAAGATTTACGACAATTATTAATTTGCCCAAAGTTTTTGGAGTACTCGAGGATTTGACAAAAAGCATCGCACATTCATCACAGCCACATGAGGTGGGGGCTAATACAATAAATAAAGGATTCACAGATGACTGCTTACGGGATGAATGAGAAGCTTTAACGTTACTGATTTGGAGGAGTTTATTTATTTTGTGTTTGGAATTACGACAGGTGTTGTTTTACATAGTGTTTTTTTTATTTAAAAATATATTAAAATAATAATTTATTTTTAATATTATTATATTAAAACGATTCAAAGAAATAAAGTAAAAATTAATTTTAAATTAAAAAATTAAATTTCACCTGATCTTCATTTAAACCACAATCTCAAACTATACTCATTAAAAATAGTAGTCGGCTTTGATTGAGGTGGGAAATGAAGCACGCAGTTTTTGGGATCTTTGTTCGGGGACACTCAAAAGAATAGTCAAAGAGGGGGGGTTTCGAGATTATTTGGTATTTTAGTCTAATTTTGTTTTTTAAAAAGTTTATTTTCTTTAGTTTTAAATTAATATTTTTAATATATTTTTATTGTTTTGATTAGGAGTGAGCAAAAAAATAAAAAAACCGATTAAACCAAGAAAATAAAAAAAAATCGAAAAAACCGAACCGTGAAAAAAAACCAATTACAATTTTGAAAAAACCGAACCCAAATCGAAAAAAACCAAATCAAACCGAAAAAACCGAGTCAAACCGGGAAAAACCAAGTCAAACCGAGAAAATCTAGCCAAACCAGTTTGAACCGGTTTTTGTCAAAAAAACCCGAGCTGAAACCAGTCGGTTTGAACCGGTTTTGGTTCGGTTTCGTTTTTTTTTTTAAATCGATTTGGTTACTTTTTTTTTATAAAAACTGAACCGAACCAAAAATGATCACTCCTAGTTTTGATATCCTAATATAAAAATAAATAGTATTATTTTAAAGTATTTCAAAAAAAAAAACTTTTTAAAAAAACATTTTCATCCAATGAGGTGACCCAAGTGTTACAATTGAATCTTGCTTGAAATTCGTTATTAAAAATACTTCAACCCAATCAAAGTGTAATTAAGACAGTGACAATGAGATATTAACATCAATGATGTAGTAGAGATCGACAGGCAGGGACATGTTTTATTTTACATTAAAAAAAATATTCAATAAAATTATATTTTCTTACCCGAGCTATCTTAACAATACAATATCTTAATTTTATAGTTAAATTCTTTTTCATAAATAGTGATTTTGAAATTTAAACTCATAAAAGAATTACACGTTTATGTATAACCTAATTAAAGCATGTTTGGGAACGCTTTTCAACCTGCGTCCTTAAAAAATTTGAATTTTTTTTTTTGCTAAAATTTAATATAGTTTATACGTTTTAGATCGTTTTAATGTGCTGATGTCAAAAATAATTTTAAAAAAAATAAAAAAATATCATTAACATGTATTTTGGCACGAAAAATTATTTAAAAAACACCCGCAACCATACTGCCAAACAAGCTCTATGACTCAATTATTTGTCCTGACTCATAAAGCCATCTTGGTTTTGCTTGTTGTCGTGTTCCAAACTCATTGCTCTCAGCACTGCAAGTTTAATTTTAGATATTCTGTAGTTATTTCTTGACATATGAACCTCAGTACTATGATAGACCTGCAAAGGTAATTATAATAATGAAATTGTTTCTTTCTGTATTTTAAAAATATATTTTTAAAAAAAAAAAATTTATTATTTTTTTCCTTAGTTTAAATTAATTTTTTGCCAATGTCAAAATTGATTTTTAAAAAATAAAAAAAATATTATTTTAATACATTTCCAAACAAAAAATACTTTAAAAAAACAATTGTTACAACACTCTCAAATATCATCAATATAATCACAATCAATTAAGATAACTATAAATAATTAGTATGATTTTGAGATGGGAAACAGGTTGAAACACTAAAATCCAAACAATTTTTTAAGTTGCGGTAGATTTAAAAGCAACTCCAACTACACCGCAATACCGAATAAATAAAGCTATTATGATTTTGTTCGGTGTTGAGTGTTTCGGACAATGGATGTTTGAAAGTGTGATATTGGTTGTATTTCAAAGTGTTTTTTGCTTTGAAATGTATAAAAATAATTTTTTTAAAAAAATATTTTTGATATTAATACATCAAAATAATATGAAAACATCAAAAAATATTAATTTAAAGCAAATAAAAAAATAAAATTTAATTTTTTTTTAAAAAAATTAAAATACAAAAATAAATAAGTCCACTATTATTGTCCTACATATGAGTTTAGTTTTAGATATTTCCTAGTAAGAATCTCAGTGCAGTAATAAACTCATGAAAGCAGTCATGATAATGTAATCGCAATAATTAAGATAACCGGAGATGATGTTGAGATTAGCGGACATTAATTAGTGATAGTATTAAT
>Ga0307515_10013491_pt1 | contig 15266 bp, 9 predicted proteins | sample 17_EM_MG_FD_194513 | JGI IMG/M metagenome (GOLD analysis project Ga0307515, IMG submission 194513) | Populus trichocarpa ectomycorrhiza microbial communities from riparian zone in the Pacific Northwest, United States - 17_EM | ecosystem: Host-associated > Plants > Roots > Unclassified | place... | reverse complement strand
GGGCCACGCTGATGCTGGGCATGCCCGGCGGCGAGGCCGACCTCATCGCCAAGGCTGCCGCGCTGACCGACACGCAGCGCCAGCAGGCGCCCATCTTCCTGCCCTACCTCAGCGGCGAACGCACGCCGCACAACAACGCCAACGCGCAGGGCGTGTTCTTCGGCCTCACCCACGAGCATGGCGCCGCCGAGATGGGCTACGCCGTGCTCGAAGGCGTCGGCTTCGCGCTGCTGGACGGCTGGCAGGCGCTGCAGGCCGGTGGCGGCAACGCCGAACAGCTCTGGCTCGTCGGCGGCGGCGCGCGCAGCGAGTGGTGGGCCAAGCTGCTCGCCTCGCTGCTGAACGTGCGCCTCGTCAACGGCGTCGGCGCCGAAGCCGGTGGCGCCCTCGGCGCCGCGCGCCTGGCCTGGCTGGCCACGGGCGGCAAGGTCGACGAGGTCTGCCGCACGCCCGACATCGCCCGCATTGCCGAACCCGATCCTGCGCTGGCAGCAGCACTACAGCCCCGCCACGCCCGCTTCAAGCGCCTCTACGACGCGCTGCGCAGCGAGTTCAGCTAACCCCTTTCTTCACCACCCTGGCTTGTGCCGCTTGACCGCGGCAGGGCCGCGCTTTGCCCAATGAACAGCCTCGACCTCCTCCGCCATCACACCACCGTCGTCGCCGATACCGGCGACTTCGACCAGCTCGCGCAATTCAAGCCGCAGGACGCGACGACCAATCCGTCCCTGCTGCTGAAGGCCGTGCAGCAGCCGCGCTACCGCGCGTTGCTCGAGCAGGCCGTGGCCGCCAACCCAGGCGCGTCGACCTCGACGGTGACCGAGCACCTGCTCGTCGCCTTCGGCGTCGAGATCCTCAAGCTCGTGCCCGGCCGCGTGTCCACCGAGATCGACCCGCGCCTGTCGCACGACACGGCCGCCTCGGTCACGACCGCCAAGCGTCTCATCGAGCTGTATGCCGCCGCCGGCGTGCCGCGCGCCCGTGTGCTCATCAAGCTGGCTTCGACGTGGGAAGGCATCCAGGCCGCCCGCGAGCTGGAGCAGCAAGGCATACACACCAACCTGACGTTGCTGTTCTGCCTGGCCCAGGCCAAGGCCTGCGCGGACGCCGGCGTGCAGCTGATCTCGCCCTTCGTGGGCCGCATCTACGACTGGTTCAAGAAGACCGCCGGCCACAGCTGGAACGAGGCCGCGATGGCCGGCCCCAACGACCCGGGCGTACGTTCGGTCGAGGAGATCTACCGCCACTACAAGCGCCACGGCATCCAGACCGAGGTGATGGCCGCGAGTTTTCGCAACAGCGGCCAGATCATTGCGCTGGCCGGCTGCGACCTGATGACCATCAGCCCCGCGCTGTTGGCCGAACTGAGCCAAGCCACGGCGCCGGTCGAACGCCGCCTGAAGCCGCACGAAGGCCAGATCGAAGCCGCACCTGCCGCGCTGACCGAGGCCCAGTTCCACGCTGCTCTCGCCGCCGACGCGATGGCCCGCGACAAGCTCACCGAAGGCATCGCGCAGTTCATTGCCGACACCGAGACGCTTGAGCAATTGATCCGCACTCATCAGGGCTAAGACATGCAAGACCTCACCCTCGCCGCCAACGCGCTGCGCATGCTCGCCGTCGACGCGGTGCAGCAGGCCAACTCCGGCCACCCCGGCATGCCCATGGGCATGGCCGACATCGCCGCCGTGCTGTGGAGCCGCCACCTGCGCCACAACCCGGCCGACCCGCTGTGGCCCGGCCGCGACCGCTTCGTGCTGTCCAACGGACATGGCAGCATGCTGCTCTACGGCCTGCTGCACCTGAGTGGCTACGACCTGCCGATCGAAGAGCTGAAGGCCTTCCGCCAGATGCACAGCAAGACCCCCGGCCACCCCGAAGTGGGCCTGACGCCGGGTGTGGAGACGACCACCGGCCCGCTGGGCCAGGGTCTGGCCAACGCCGTCGGCATGGCGCTGGCCGAGCAGCTGCTCGCCGCCGAGTTCAACACCGCCGACCAAGCGCTGGTGGACCACCGTACCTTCGTCTTCGTCGGCGACGGCTGCCTGATGGAAGGCATCTCGCACGAGGCCTGCTCGCTGGCCGCCACGTGGGCCTTAAGCAAGCTCGTCGTCATCTACGACGACAACGGCATCTCCATCGACGGCGACGTCAAGGGCTGGTTCGGCGATGACACGCCGGCCCGCTTCGAGGCCTATGGCTGGCGCGTCATCCGCAACGTCGACGGCCATGACTTCGCGGCCATAGACGCGGCGTTGAACGCAGCAACCGAAGACGTCGGCAAGCCCACGCTGATCTGCGCGAAGACGCAGATCGGCCACGGCTCGCCCAACAAGGCCGGCGGCCACGACGTGCACGGCGCGCCGCTGGGCGCCGCCGAGGTGGCAGCTGTTCGTGAAGCCCTCAACTGGCCGCACGCGCCTTTCGTCGTGCCCGACGAGGCCCGCGCACCACTGGACGCGCGCGACAGTGGCGCCTCGCGCCAGCGCGAATGGGAAGCCGTGCTGGCCAACTACCGCGCCGCCGACCCGGCCCGCGCCGCCGAGTTCGAACGCCGCGTGCGTGGCGAACTGCCGGCCGACTTCGACGCGCAGGCCAGCGCCCTGCTCGCCGCAACCATCGCCAAGGCCGAGACCGTCGCCTCGCGCAAGGCCTCGCAGAACAGCATCACCGCGCTGGCCCCGCTGCTGCCCGAACTGCTGGGCGGCTCGGCCGACCTGGCACCGTCCAACCTGACGCAGTGGAAGGGCTGCCGCTCCGTCGAGAAGGCCGCCGCCGGCGGCAACTACCTGCACTACGGCGTGCGCGAGTTCGCCATGGTGGCCATCCAGACCGGCATCGCGCTGCACGGCGGCTACCGGCCGTTTGGCGGCACCTTCCTGATGTTCTCGGAGTACGCGCGCAACGGCATCCGCATGGCCGCGCTGATGCGCACCAACCCCATCTACGTCTTCACGCACGACTCCATCGGCCTGGGCGAAGACGGCCCCACGCACCAGCCCGTCGAGCAAGTCGCGACGCTGCGCTTGGTGCCCAACCTGGACCTGTGGCGGCCGGGCGACGCCGTCGAGACGCTGGTGGCCTGGCAGACGGCCGTGCGCCACCGGCATACGCCGACCGCGCTGGTGCTGTCGCGCCAGAACCTGGCGCATCAGGCGCGCGACGAAGAGACGCTGGCCGCCATCCCGCGTGGCGGATACGTGCTGGTGCGCGAGTCGGCGGAGCACCCGCTGCAACTGGTGCTCATCGCCACCGGCTCAGAGCTTGACCTGGCCGTGCAGGCCCGCGCCAAGCTGGCCGAAGCCGGAGTCAACGCCCGCGTCGTGTCGCTGCCGTCCTGCCACGTGTTCGAGAAGCAGGATGCCGCCTGGCGCAGCGCCGTGCTGCCCGCCGGCGTGCCGCGCGTGGCCGTCGAAGCGGGCGTCACGGCGCCGTGGCGTCAGTACGTCGGCCTGGAAGGCGCCGTCGTCGGCATCGACACCTTTGGCGAATCCGCCCCGGCTGCGGCGCTCTACGCGCACTTCGGCATCACCGTACAGGCGGTGGTGGACGCTGGCCTGCGCTGCCTGGCCTAGCGGCGGCGCAAGCCGCCGAGCCACAGCAGGCCCGCGCACAGCATCAACAAGGCACTCGGCTCGGGAACGGCGATGACGCCGCCCGGGCCGTACATCGTGCCCGAGCCCGACGTGATCGTGAAGTCGGGCACCGCCTGACCGCCACTGTCGAACACCTGGATGCCCGTGAGCCGGGCGCTGCTGAGGAAGCTGATGTCAGCGCCGCTGGGGCTAGCCAGGCCGACGTTGGAGCCCGGCAGCGTGGCCGCCCAGAGGCTGAGCCCGATGTCCTGCGCAACGCCGAAGACGATGGGCACATCGAAGGAGAAGCTCGTGCTGCCCGCCACGGTCATGCCGTGCGCCAGGTCGCCGCTGATGGTCATGCCCGGCAGCGCGGCCTGGAAGGCGCCATTGGCGTACAGCGACACAGCGCCGTCGCGAATGCCCATGATGCGCAAGGCCATCAGCGTCGGGCCCGCGCCGACCGAGTAGCCGAACTCGATCTCGCTTTCAGCCCGGCCGATATTGAGGAAGGCGCCATCGAGCGTGATGGTGGCCCGGTAGATGCCGTTGCCGCTGCCGCCACCCACGGTCAGCGTGTCGACCTGCCGCGCACCGGTCTGGGCACCGACGACCAGGCTGTTGTCCGACGTGCCGGTATAGCTCGACACGGCCTGCACACCGAGGCTGCCAAAGCCGGCGCGTGCTTGCGCGTTGCCGGTGAACGTGCGCGGGTCGGTCGGCGCGCCGAAGCTCACGGCCAGCGGTGCCGCCACCTGCACCGAGCCGCTTGTCGCGCTCGCGCTGCGCAGCACGCTGCCCACGCCGCAGATGGCGCCATCGGTGGGCAGCGCCAGCTCCAGCGTCCGGCCGAACAGGGCCGAGCCGCTGTCGGGCGCAAAGGTGGAGCAACCGAAGGGGTTGCCGTTGGCGCCGAACTGCGAATTGCCGCCGGCCGTCAGCACATAGGTGTCGAGCGCGGGGGCCGCGAACGCGGCGCCTGGCAGCAGCGCGGCGAGCAGCGTCCGCCGGGTCAGCGAAGTCAAAGGGTGCATGGAAAGTCTCCTGTGATGCGGTGAACGGTTCGTCAATCGGCCTTGATGCCGTGGGCCAGCAGCACCGGTTTCCAATGACGCTGCTCCGCTGCAATGCGCGTGGCCAGCGCAGCGGGCAGACAGGACGCCGGCGTCATGCCAGCCTGCGCAAAAACGGCCACCAACGCCGGGCGGCTGATCGCGGCCTGCAGGGCGGTGGCCAGGCCGACGACCGTGTCCCTGGGCGTGCCGCGCGGAGCGAAGACGGCAAACCATTCCTTAACGACGAGATCCGGGCGGCCATGCTCTGCGAAGCAAGGCACGTCGGGCAGATAGGCGCTGCGCGTGGGCCCCGAGGTGGCCAGCACGCGCACCCGACCCGCGCCGTGGTGCTGGCGCAGCAGCCCCTCGGGCAGCACCAGCGCGGCGATCTGGCCACCCAGCAGATCGTTCACCGCCGGCGGCCCGCCGGAATAGGCGACGTGCTGCCAGGCAACGCCGGCCTCGCCCAGCAGCATGGCTTCGAGCAGATGCGGCAGCGTGCCGGTGCCCGGCGAGCCAATGTTGGCCGCGGCCGGGTGGGCGCGCAGCCAGGAGATGAAATCAGCCAATGTCGCCACGCTGGCGGGCACCGCCGGTCCGATGGCCAGGGCCAACGTCATTTCGCTGGCCAGGCTCACCGGCAGCAGATCGACCTCGGCGTCGTAGGCCAGCCTGGCGTACAGAGCCGGGTAGACCGTCGCGATGGCGCCCTGGGCGACCAGCAGCGTCGAGCCATCTGGCGGCGCCGCCTTCAGCGCGCTGACGGCCAACTGGCCGGCCGCGCCGGGGCGGTTGTCGACAATGACATGCCGCCCGAGGGTCGCCGCCAGACCTTCGCCCAGCGCGCGGGCGACCAGGTCGGGAATGCTGCCGGCGGGCCCGCTGCACAGCAGGCGCATGACGCCGTCCGGCGCCGCCCGTGCACGCCCGCAGCCCAGCGAAGCGAGCGCGGCCAGCACCTCGCGCCGTGTCGTGGCGCTGGTCATGTGGCGCCCTCGGGCTTGCGAGCCGCCGTCAGCAGCAACTCGCTCGGGCTGGCCCAGCCGGTTGGCGTGCTGAAGGCCAGCAACTGCTGGCGGATGTCGTCCCACGCAGCCTGCGCCGCCGCCTCACCGAGCCCGTCCAGGATCTGCAGCACGGGGCTGGCGGAACTGCGCACGAAGGCGAGGTAGTCGTCGACCGTCGGCATGTGGAAGACGGCGTCCATCGCCGTCGTCGCGACGTCACGGAAGCCGGCCTCATGGAACAGCGCGTCGAGCTGGCCGGGGCGGGACAGGCTGAAGAGCCCGCCCGGCACGCCCGGGTCCCGGGGTGGCAGTCCGGCGTGGCGCAGCGCCGTCGCCGTCAGCGCCGTGACGCAGGGGTTGCGCGGCGGCGCGGAGAACACGACGGTGCAGGCGCGCCCACCGGGCCGCAGCGCACGGTGCATCTCGCGCAGGCCCTGCAGCGGGTCGGCGAAGAGCATCAGGCCCAACCGGCAGACCACCGCGTCGAAGGACGCTGGTTCGACGCCCAGGTCCTCGCCGTCGCCCACCTGCCAGCGGACCTGCGCAAGACCGGCGCGCTGCGCACGTTGCTCGCCCAGCGCAACGAGGGCCGGCGACAGGTCGACCGCCACGACCTCGCCGGATGGCCCGACACGTTCGGCGATAGCCAGCGTCTGCCCGCCCGCCCCCGCCGCCACGTCCAGCACGCGCGCACCCCGCTGCACGTCGGCCATGGCGATCATCGCGTCGGTGGTCTGACCCAGCCATGCGTGGAGGGCCGGCGTATGCTGGTCCCAGCCCGCCGCAGCAGCGTCCCAGTGGCTGCGCGCGGCGGCCTTGAAGTCGGTTCCGGTGGGATTCATGCCTTCAGCCTAAGGCCCGGCCCGCGCTGCCGACAGCCGCAAATCTGCAGAACAGGAGCCGCAATGGCGCATACCCCGCCGGACTTCGACTGGGACGACTTGAAGCACCTGCTGGCCGTGGCCCGCCACGGCAGCACGCTGGCTGCGGGCCGCGCGCTCGGCCTGGACCAGTCCACCGTGCAGCGGCGCCTGACGCAGTTGGAGAAGCGCTTCGGCCTGCCGCTGGTGCAGCGCCTGCCTAGCGGCTACCGGCTCACCGAGTTCGGCCAGTCGCTGCTGCCCCATGCGGAGCGCGTCGAGGACGCGGTAGCGCAATTCAAGCAGCAACTCGTCGCCGCCACCAGTGAGGTGTCGGGTGTCATCCGCGTGACCTGCCCCGAGCCCATCGTCTTCCGCATCACGCAGTCGACGCTGCTCAAGCGCTTCAACGAGCGCTACCCGGCATTGCAGGTGCACTTCGTCATGAGCGACAAATACGTCGACCTGGCCGGCGGCGAGGCGGACGTGGCGCTGCGCTCGGGCGATACCGGGGACGGCGCCGACGGCGCGCTGGTCGGCCGCAAGATCGCCGATTCCATCTGGGCCGTCTACGCCAGCACGACCTACATCGAGCGCCATGGCCGCCCCGAGCGCGTGGAGGATCTGCAGGCGCATGCCCTTGTCGGCTTCGACGAGACCATGGCCAAGCACCGCATTGCCGGCTGGCTGCGCAAGGTCGCGCCCGACGCGGTGCTGGTTGCGCGCAGCAACAGCGTGCTGGGTCTGGTCTATTCGGCCAAGGCGGGTGTCGGCGTGGCACCCTTGCCAACCGCCCTGGGCGACGCCGAGCCCGACCTCGTGCAGGTGATCGCGCCGGTGCCCGAGCTGACGCGCATCTGGCGCCTTCTGACGACGCCCGAACTGCGGCAGACCCCGCGCGTCGCCGCGTTCTTCGATTTCATCGTCGACGAGATCGACGCGTTGCGGCCGATCCTGACCGGCTGACCGCGCGTGGCTCAGTGGTGAGTGCGGGCTCGCGCCTCAGCGTTGCGCTTGCGCGTCTCGGCACCCTTCTTGGCCGACGCAGAGCGCTCCGCCGCCGTGCGGCTGGCCGCGGCCTTGCCGCCCAGTCGACCGCCCTTGCGCGAAGGCTCGTGGTTCTCGGGCTGGCCACGGCCCGAGCCGGACTTCTTGCCGCCGCCGGTCTCCTTGTTCACCGTGGCCCAGGCGCGGGCCTCGGCCTCGTTCTCGGGCACACCGCGGGCCTCGTAGCCCTTCTCGATGTGCTCGGCCTGGCGTTTCTGCTTGTCCGTGTAGGAAGATTTGTCACCGCGAGGCATGGCGCTCTCCGGGAGTTGAAAAGCGCAACCTTGCAACCCTCGCGTTTGCAGAGGCGTAGGACGGCGCCTTGCTTACGTTCAGTACAGGCGCACCGCCATGTCGAAATGCCAGCTACGGCGGATCTCGACGACGTCGAAGTCCTTCAGGAGCGCCGGCGCAAAGGCCGGGTAGTTCTCCTGGCTGCGCACGATGCGCGTGATGGCGTCATCGACGGCCGGCACGCCACTGGAGCGCACGAAGGTGATGCCTTCCACCGAGCCGTTACTGCGCACGGCCACCGTGACGATGGCGTCGGTGTGCGGCTGCCTGGCCACCTCGCGCACCGTCTCGGTGGTGAGGTTGGACTCGATCTTGCGCGACCAGGTCTCGCCATAGGCTGCGAGGTCGGCGTTGGCATCCGTGCGGCCCAACAAGCGGCCGCGACGGCCGGGCGCCCAGTCGGGGCGCTTGCGCTCGGCATCGCGTTGGGCGGCTTCTGCATCCAGCTGACGGCCGATGGCGCGCTTGCGGGCTTCGCGCTGCTCCTCTTCGGCCCTGGCCTGCGCCTGGGCCGCCGCCAGCTTGGCCGCGTCGATGCGGCCGGCCTCCAGCCGCGCTGACTCCGCGCGGGCCGCTTCCTGGCGCCCGGCCGCCTCACGCGCCGCATCAAGCCGTGCCGCCTCGGCACGCGCGGCGTCCTGGCGGGCCGCCTCCTGCCGGGCCGACTCCTGCGCGGCGGCGGCCTGCCGAGCGGCTTCCTGGCGCGCAGCCTCCACGCGCGCTGCCTCGGCCCGTGCGGCCTGCTGGCGGGCGGCCTCCTGCCGGACCTCGTCCTGCCGCAGGGCTTCCTGGCGTGCCGCCTCCAGTTGCTGGGCGCGCTGCTGCACCTCCTGCCGGGCGGTGTCGAGCTGGGCCAGCTCGCTCATGCGGCTCCGGTCGGTGGTCACGCGCAGCGCATCGCTGGCACCGCGCAGCCGCTCCATGGCCGGGCTGGATGCAGCACCGAAGGCCGCCACCACGGCGGTCGGCCTGGCCGTGGCTAGCTGCGCCAGTTCCGCGCTGCGCTCCCTGCCCGCCGCCAGCCGCAGCACATCGGTCGGCCGGCGCAGCGCCTCGACGGCCGGGCCGGACGCGGCGGTGAAAGCCGCAATGACGGCGGTCTGCTTGCTGTCCAGCGGCGCCAGCTCGGCGACGCGCTGCTGCGCCTCGCGGTCGCTGATCGGGCGCAGGCTGTCGGCGCTGCGGCGCAGCGTTTCCACCGCCGGCGCCGATGCGGCACCCAGTGACGCGACGACGGGCGTGGGCACTGCCGATGCCGCCGGCACAGCCCAGGCCGCCGGGCGTTCCACGGCCAGCAGCGCCGGGCCGCTCTCGCGCGGTGGCAACTCGGCCGGCACACTCCGCTTGACCTCGGCAACGGCCTGCGATTCGGGCGGCGCGGGTGCGGCCTCGGGCGCCGGCCGTTCTGCGCTAACGGTCGCGACGGGCGCCAGCACCACGCTCAGATCGGGCAGCTCCAGCGCCCGCAAGCCGCCGCCGCCGCCGCCAAAGGTCAGGCTCAGCAGCAGCGCATGAACCAGCAGCGACACCGCCAGCGCCGGCGGCATTCGCCAGCGGGTCATGCGCACGCCGCCGCCCTCCTCTGTCCTGCGTCAATGTCCCTGGATGTCATCAGGGCCATTGTCAGTGCCTGGCTCGGGCGGGCAGCGTGCGCCTGCCCCCTCAAGCCGAGGTCTCAGTGGTCGTCCCCGGGCCAGCAGGCCGGGGCAGCCGCAGCGTCATCGGCCTGGTAACCCATGAGGCGCAGCAGCGCCGCCGCCGGGTTGGCCGACGGTGCGGAGCGCGGGTCCAGGGCCTTGGCGATGGTGTCGGCCAGACCCTGCAGATGGACCCGTCGCGTGCGGTCGCCACGGGCGGCGGCGGCATTGATCAGGCCCTTGAGCTCGACCAGTTCCGCCCTCACGCCGGCCTGGCCGTCGTCCTGGCCCAGCGGGTTGCCGAGGCTGAGGCGGGCGGTCAGCGTGTCGACATGGTGGCGCTGCAGGCTGCGGCGCGCCGACGTGATGGCTGCACCGCTGGCCAGCTCGGTGAACACAGCGCGGCGCAGGTCCGCCAGCAAGTCCTCTAGCCGGTAGGCCCGGGCGCCGAGCTCGGCCTCCTGTGCCACCAGGCGCTGGGTGCGCGACGGTGCCAGCAGCTGGCGCAACAGGTTGCGTTGGTTCATGCTCAGCGTCAGCGGCGCCTCCGAGGCACTCAGGCGCTGGATGATGGCCTCGTCCAGCATCCACTGCGGCGTGGCCAGCCCCTGTTCGGCCAGGAACTTCATCGCCCGCATCTGCCGCTCCCGCGGCACCGGCTCGGCGATGGCACCCGGCTGGTCGTTGTGCTTGTTCTGCATGTCATAGCCGCCCACGACGGCCACGACATGCGCCATCTCGCGGGCCCACTGCTGCCAGGCGCCGCGATACAGCCGCTCCAGCAGCTGGTCGTCCTTACCGTCCTGCGGCACGACACCGGGCAGCATCTTCATGACGCGCTGAAGGTTGAGCAGGCCCAGGCCCGTGGCCGTCACCGCGTCGGCATCGCCCACGGCCTCGGCGTTCTCGCCAACGTCCCCACCCTCGGCCTTGGGTGCGCTGAAGCGCAGCCAGGGCGTGGCCTCCTGCTCGCGTGCCCACAGGTTGAGCTGCTGGCGCTCTTCTTCGGGCGTCTTGGCGCTCGGGATGGGCATATAGCCCCAGCGGGCGGTGAAGAAGTCGTACGGCCCGATCTTGGGAATGAGCAGCGCCGGGTCGACCTTGTCCTGCGGCTGCACGACATAGTTGAAGCGGCTGTAATCCATCAGCGACGGCGTGTGCCCCATGGTCTTGAGCCATTGCGGGTCGCGCAGCTTCGCCACGGGGTACAGCGAGCTGGCCTTCATGTTGTGCGGAAAGCCCAGCGAGTGCCCCACCTCGTGCGTGACGACCATGGCGACCAGGTCGCCCATCAGGTCGTCCGGCAGCGGCAGCTTGCGGGCGCGCGGGTCCAGCGGCCCGACCTGCGTGAGGTACCAGTCCTGCTGCAGCTGCATGATGTTGTGGAACATCACGATGTTGGCGTTCAGGATCTCGCCGCTGCGCGGGTCGGCCAGGTGGGGGCCATAGGCATTGGCGACCGGCGAGGGCACCCAGCGGATGACGCTGTAGCGCACGTCCTCGGGGTCGAACTCGGGGTCTTCCTCGGCCGTCGGATAGGGCCGGGCCTGCACGGCGTTCTTGAAGCCGGCGGCCTCGAAGGCGGGGTTCCAGGCCTCGACGGCCTTCTTCACATAGGGAACCAGCGCGGTAGGCGTGGCCTTGTCGATGTACCAGACGATGGGCTTGACCGGCTCGCTGATCGCCGCGTCGGGGTCTTTCTTCTCCAGCCGCCAGCGCGTGATGAGGCGCTCGCGGCGGGCCTCCTGCAGGCCGTCGCCGAAGTCCACGCGGCTGACGCTGAAGAAGCCCACCCGGTCGTCAAACAGGCGCGGCACCATGGGCTCCTTGGGCAGCTGCACGATGTTGTAGGCGAGGTTGAGCGACACGCTGCGCGAGGGCTGCATCTGCGGCACGACCGTCACACCCGGCACCGCAGGCATGGGCATGGGCATGGGCGCGATGTTGTAGGTCTGCACGGCGTCCACCCGCACGCTGCCCGGGAAGGCCTTGGTCTTCTCGACGTAGCTGCGGCTGCTGTCCATCGAGCCGCGCACCATGGTGCGGGCACTGAAGTCGCCCACCTCCGAGCTGAACAGCCGCGAGACCTCGATGACCGGCGCGCCGCCCTTGCCGTAGGCCTCCACGGGGAACACCGCCAGGATCGCATCCCGCTGGGACTGCCGGACAGCGTCGGCCAGCACGTTGCCGGGTGCGGTCACGGCGCTGTGGGACACCAGTTGCAGCAGCACGCGGTTCTGGTGCAGCACGAAGCGCAGCACATCCTGGTTGAGTGCGCGCCCCACGTGATCCTGGCCCGCCGGCACGGCGGTGGCATTGGCCACCATCAGCAGCGGCTGCTCCAGCAGCGCCTTGGGAATCTCGAAGTAGAGCTTGTTCTTGAGGCTGTGGACCGCAAACAGCCCCTGCTGCGTCTTGGCCTCGGCGGTGATGACCTTGTCGAAAGGCTTGGGCTCGCCGGGCTCCGGCAAGACCAGGGCGGGCCGGTTTGCGCCCGCGGCGCCGGATGCGGCCGACGCAGGCGGGGACGGCGGAGCTTGAGCGAATGCCTGGCCGGCGGCCAGGGTGAGGGTCAGCAGCGCGAGCCGGGCACGGCCGCAGGTCTTGTTTTTCATCGCATCCCTGGGTTGAACGCACCGCACGGTGCGCGGCAGCGATGTTAGGGATGCCTGTCGCCCACAACAGCTCACAGGCGTGAGATTTTTTACGTCGGAGCCACCCGCCTCACCAAGCCTTGAAGCGCCCCGTGATGTGCAACATGCTCATGAACTGCAGCAGGCCGTCGTAGTAGCGCCACTTGCCGGTGGGCGGCTCCAGCGCCCAGAAGTCGTTGACGAAGCGCGTGGCCATGGGCTTGGGCACGAGCAGCGCGGCGACGGCATTGCTGGCGATCAGGCCCTTGGACGGCTCGTCGTTCAGCGGCTTGCCGTCCACTGTGTAGAGGTGGGTGTAGGGCTGCTTCTGTGCGGCAAAGAAGCTCAGCAGCCGGGTGCTGAGGTCGGCGGCGGCTGGGTTCTTGCCCCACCAGGCCTGATCCACACTCCAGTTCACCGCCGTGCGGAAGGCGTCGTAGCGGAAGTCCTCGTGGCCCTCCATCACCTTGGGGCGACCGTCGAACTCGGCGTAGTCGGGCGTCAGGCCGGTCCTCGGGTGGGCGGCCTTGTTGAAGTAGGCGCGGCTGATATCGGCGATCTCGCTCCAACGCGCCCTGTCCTCGGGCTTGGCGGCGCGCCGGGCCCAGATCTCGTAGAAGGCCGGCAGGTGGTAGGAGGGGTCGCTGAAGTCAGCTGCGTTGCCCACCGGCACGAAGACGACCTGGCCGTGTTTGGGCGAGAACATCGAGCGCGCGCCGTCCTTAATGCCGCCGTTCATCGTCTCCTTGTGCAGCATGGCCGTGAGCAGTTCCTGGGCCTGGGCGTTGTAGTCGTAGATGCCTTGGCCATTGCCCCAGCGCGCGGCGGCCATCAGCAAGGCGGTGGCCATGTATTCCTCGCCATCGGAGGCGGGCACGGCGTCCTTGGCGCAGCCGGTGGGCTGGCATTGCCAGCGGAAGTAGCTCTGGCGCGGACCCGAGCGGTAGCGCATATGCGTCCAGGTCCAGTTCCACAGCGCGTCGAACTCAGCCTTGCGGTCCATCTGCACGGCCACCATCATTCCGTAGGACATGCCCTCGCTGCGCACGTCGGCATTGCCCACGTCCAGCACATAGGCCGCCGGGCCGTCGGGCGTGGCTGCGGCGGGGTAGACGATGCGCTGGTCCGTGCCGCCTTCGAACAGCGATTTCCAATAACCGTCCAACTTGGCGGTGATGTCGGCCTCGCCGATGTCGGGGCGCAGCTCGCGCAGCAGGTTGCGGTAGGTGCCGCTCTGGGCTGCGCCGATGGGCGCGACGGTTGTGATGACGGGCTCCAGCGCCAGTTTCTGCAGCACGGCGTTGTCGTCCAGCCGCCAGACGCGGATGACGTGCTTGCCCGCCGGCAGCGTGAGGGCATCGGCGCGCAGCACGAAGTCGTTGGCGATGACGGCCCTGGACCAGTCCTTCTGCTCGCGCGAGTCGGCCGACGTGGCCGTGGGGATGAGGTTCAGCGTCAGTGTCTGCGCCGGCCGGTCGCCGATGGCCACGGCCACGCGGACGCCGCCGGCCTTGCGCACGTCGATGGTGGGCACCATGTGCAGCAGCAGCGACCAGGTGCCGGGGTGAGGCATGTCCACCTCGTACTCCAGCCGCACGTCGTCAGTCACTGTGGTGGGCGCGCGGCCCTGCGGCAGCGCCATGACGGCGCCCCGGCCCTGGCCGAGGTTGGGGATGGCCGTCCAGGTCAGGCCCTTGGCGCTGGTGGCGCGGGCGAACTGCGTCGCCTCGATGACACGCGAATCGAAGGCGCCGGCGCGCGTGGCGGCGGTCAGCTGCCGCTCCACCAGCGCAGCATCGGCGGTGCCGGCCACGCGCTTCACGGCCGGCATGATGTTCTTCTCGGGCTGCTGCCAGATGATGTAGCCGATGTGGGTCTGCAGCATCATGCCGGCCCACTTGCCATTGGCGAGGGCGTGGTACTGGTCGCTGATGGCCTGGTCGCGTGCGAATGCGGCCTCGGCACGGTCGGCGAAGACGTTGGCGCGCGCATCGCCCTTTTCGGCGAGGCGGCGGTTCCAGGCCACCGCGTAGTAGAGGCGGTAGAGGTTGGCCAGCGCCACGACCGGGTGCTCGACGAGCTGGACGTAGGCGTCCAGCTCGTCGAGCCGCAGCGCGGCCTTGACCTTGGCAACGCGGGCCTCCAGCGCCTCCCATTCGGCGATGCGCTGTGCGAAGTCGCCGCCATCCAGCGCGTCGGCCGTGGCCAGGCCCAGCCGGAAGCTGTTCGCGTCCACCAGCTCGGGCTTGCGCCGCGCCGCATACTGGCTGTAGCGCGTGACCAGCTCGCCGATCTCGGCTGCCTGTTCGGGACCGAAGGTCGCCGCCGCCCAGTCTTTCGGGTAGGCCGCCAGCGCCGCCGGCGTCATGCCCTTGGGCGACCAGGCCATGTCCAGGAAGAAGCTGATGGGGAACTCCATCGGCTTGATGTCGCCGACGTTGACGATCCACAGCGCGTCGGCGCCATGCTCACGCGCCAGGTCCATTTGCTGCCAAGTCTTCTCGATCTGGTTGGTGTTGAGCCACTTGTAGTTGCGCGGCCCGCCAACGTAGTCGAAGTGGTAGTAGACGCCGTAGCCGCCGGCGCGCTTTTTGTCCGCGTCCGGCAGCCGACGGATCTGCCCCCAGTTGTCATCCGCGAACAGCAGCAGCACGTCGTCAGGCACCTTCATACCTTTGTCGTAGTAGTCCTGCACCTCCTTGTAGAGGGCCCACATCTGCGGCGTCTTCTCGGCCGGCTGCCTGGTCACGTCGGCGATGATTTGGCGCTGGTCCTTGACGACGCCTTCCAGCAGCGCCGTCGCCGTGCCCTCGCTCATCGGCTCGTCGCCGTCACCGCGCATGCCCACGGTGACCAGGGTGTCGAAGGCCTTGCCGTCGGGCCGGCCCATCATGCGTTGGATACCGCCGCGCCAGAACTCGCGCAGTTGCGGCGCGTTCTTGGCGTAGTCCCAGGCGCCGCCCTTGAAGCGCGCCCATTCGTCGTGGGCGCGGGTCAGCGGTTCGTGGTGGGAGGTGCCCATGACGATGCCCATCTCGTCGGCCAGCACCATGTTTTTCGGGTCGTCGGCGTTGAAGGCACGCGGCGGCCACATGGCCGGCCACAGGTAGTTGCCCTTCAGGCGCAGCAGCAGCTCGAAGACGTGTTCGTACATCTTC
>Ga0307515_10013490_pt1 | contig 15267 bp, 6 predicted proteins | sample 17_EM_MG_FD_194513 | JGI IMG/M metagenome (GOLD analysis project Ga0307515, IMG submission 194513) | Populus trichocarpa ectomycorrhiza microbial communities from riparian zone in the Pacific Northwest, United States - 17_EM | ecosystem: Host-associated > Plants > Roots > Unclassified | place... | reverse complement strand
AAAAAAAAAAAATTATCATTTCTAAAATATTCTATCTATAAAATAGATTGCATTACTAATTTTGTTTAAAATTACTAAGAGTTTGTTGGATTATGCTATAATAGTCTGCTCGTAATATTCCTGACTCTAGTATTAGTGAATATTCAACTATGGATATTTTCAACTTTAGTGTTACTAAATATTATGTAGCTAAAAATACATATGGTATTCCTGACTCTAGTATTAGTGAATAAACTGGTAAAATAAATTTAAATCAATGCGTGCATATTGTTTTATTTTTTTAAGAGAAAAATATATCATATACCGGATTTGCATTTCAGAATAAAAATTTTTACATCAATTATATAGTGAAATACATAAAAAAACAAAATGTGAGGGATCTAAAAATAAATTCTAAAGAGCCCGCCAACTTTTTTGGAATTTTATGATATTAAAAAGAAGTTTGTTTGATCAAATATAAAATAAAAAGAATCGGCCGGCTGGACTTCAGCTTCAACTTTTTTTTTTCTGTGTTCTTTTTAGGGGGGTTGGGTCTAGCTCAGCCATATGGGCTGGGCTAGACCCAGCAACCCGACCTGGTCACTGGCCGAAGCCAGTGACCTGGCTGGCCATGGTCAGCAGGCGTGCGTGAAATTCACACAAGCTTGCTACAGGAGACAATTAATTATAAATCGAAATGCATAGTGTTAATTGTATTGCAGGGCAGAGAAGAAACTTACCTGGTGGAGACGAAGATGTGAGGTTGCTTGGTGCACTCTCTCCCCTGTTTCTTCTTCACTTCTTTTGTTTTTTTTCTGGTCTTTCTAACCTCGGTCTCTTCGTCTTCTCTTTGGTTCTCTCTGTTCCCTCTATGCTGTTTTTTTTCTGTGTTTTCGTGTGATCATTCTTGGTTCTGTGTTCTCTGCTTGTATGTTTTTTGGTTTCCTGGCCTTTCTCTTTGTGTTCGTTCGTCTGGTTTTCTCCTTGTTTCCCTCTGGTTTTTCTGCTCGTCATCTTTTTTCTCTCCACCATTTTTTCGTGTTTTCAGCTCCTCTAGTATGTGGCCTTTCTCTGGCTTTTATAAGGCCAGAGAATGCCATGCGGTCGTGGCTTGGTAACGACATGCATCGTGGAGGCGAGGGATAGCAGCTGGGAGATGTGGCCCATGACTGAAACGGTTTTAATGCCTTTACTGCTGAAACGGTTCTAGTACCTTTACTACTGAAATGGTTCCTGAGGAAGAAGGCGATGAATAGTTTTTTTTTAAACGGCTCCGTTTGTATCCCTGGAAATGGCTAGTTTCAATTTGCCCCCTGAACTTCTAATATTTAACAATTAGGCCACAATTCTTCAATTATACTCCTAATTTCAATAATTAAATTAATCCAACGTTTAATTAAGTTTTCAAACTTATAAATTCTTATAATTTTTTACCAATTGACTCCCATATTTATAATTCAATCCTTATTAGTCCTTAAACTTTCAATTTGTGTTGTTTTAAACCAATTCTCAAATTATTTTTTATTCATTTATTTTTTTGTTTTTATTTATTTTTTAATTCAAAAATTAGGTTATGATATTGTTATTAATGATTTTCTTATCTTGGTACACTAAGTAAAGTATAACATAATATTCTTAATGAAAAATCACATGTATCTGTAAGTAATATGATTGTTTCTTTGAGAATTTCGATAAAGATTGACTTCTCTAAAGCACTCATTAATCTATGAGTTTCTCAAGGTCAAAATCAACACAACATTAAGAATTAAAAGAAATCTTTATGTAGAAAACTATATTAGTATTATTGTCTTAGTTTACACATAAAAAAATAAATAGTTTAAAACATCACATTCATTATTTAGCAGAATAAATCTAAAAGAAAAGTTTAAAATCAAAAGTTACCTATCCTGATATAGTAATCTATTAAGTCAATATCTCTCAACAAATCTTTGAGTCATTTTCAAACTATTTAAATAATTTTCATTAATGCGGGGGAGTTTTGGAAAATTTGTTAAAACATAGTTAATTAATGTACACATTTGAGAGCAAAACAAAAAAAAGGTGTACTCACTTTTTGAGTTAATATTTTGTTGGAACTTAATTTCAAACATAAACTTTTTAATATAGAACATTAACATGATTTAAATAAATTGTGGGTAAATAAGGAATTAATTTTAAATAACTATTAGTTAGCATATTTTAGTGAAACCTAAAACCCTCTAAAAAATATATCCCACATAAGAAAGAAACAAAACTTTCTTGATATTTATAAAGTGAAAGTTGAAAGGTAAAAATTACGTCCAAAAAACGCCTAAACTTTTAGAAGTGAGATGTCCTAAGTAAAATGAGCTACGAGCTTAAACTCATGTGCACTCATATTGACTCAGTTTGACTCATGCTCGAGCTTCAAGCCAGGCTTATGATTAGGTTAAAGTTTATTGTAAAATAATATTTTGAGCTATAAAATATTATCTTTTACGAACTAAGATTTGGAGTTAGATCTAGTTCATGAAGAATTATTTATTTCAGTTTATTGTTTTATCTAGTCTAACTCATGAATATTAACATTCTTTTTTAGAAGCTTTTTTTACAATTCTAAATAGTTTTTTTAGCTTAAAAATTCATATTTATGGTTATTATATTCAAGTTTAATTCTTGATTTATGGTGGTTAATCAAATGTTGATAATGATAAAAGTTAAAAAAAATCTTATTACTTTAAACCTATGAATTTAAAATTTTTCTTAAGTATTTTTTATGTTTTGAATGTGATAAATTAAATATATTTAAGTAAAATTTTTAAAAACAAATATAATTTGGATGTTTTTATAATTTTTTATTCTATTAAAAAAACAACAACTCCAATCATAATTTTTAAAATTATAAAATTTTATAAAAATAAAAATAAAAATAATATTATATAAATAAGAGTGATTTTGTGATGTACAAATAACTAATAATATTCTATTAATTAATATATATATAACCAACTAAAAAAAACAAAAACTCATATAATTATTTTATTAACACAATAAGATTTTTCAATTAATTTTTCACATGGGCTCAAATTAATATTTAACAGGAAAAAATATATATTCCTTTTCTTTTTCCGTCCTCGCCTCCCTGACTCCATGCTAGACAGCACTCCTCCTCAACCGCGACCCACATCGCCACCATCAACATCATTAACCGTCGTGGCTTAAGCCTCCGCGCCTCTAACTACCAACCTTTATTACGAGTCGCAAAAGAAACATTTGGAGGAACCTGTGTAAATTGCTGAGGAGGTGATTCAGATTCGTTTCAGGGTTTAAATTAGCCAAAACCCGCAATGGTATAGCCTTTTTTTATTTTTACCTTCAATCTTGAAAGCTTAAATTTTTATTACTTAAATTCATATTTGAACTCTGTATCAACAAGTTAAATGGAAGACTTTGTGCGATTTTAATGCCTGATGAGGAGATTCGGAATTTTAATACGGGACTGTGTGATTGCTGTTACTAAAAACACTCTTCATACTCTTACTTTATAAAGGGCTGTTAATATAACAAAGATGGTTTTGCTTTGGTTCATGTATTTGTGCGATTTTTGGAGGTTAAAATGCACATAACTGTCTATAATATTAGGCTTCAAATGTGATTATTAATCTCCATTGAACCCACCTTTTCCTTTCCTTTCCTTTCCTTTCCTTTTTTTTTTTGTGTGTGTGTAATGAGTGAACATTGCTTGGTTAGTGTTTCGAGTTTAGGTTGCGCTGCTTTGATGTCTTATGCTTCTCATGCCATTGTATGCTTCTGTTTCGGAACTCTACTGGTCTGCTTTAAGTAAAAAGATGCAGTTTTGAGCGTGTTTCAATTCTGTGTTTATTTTCATTGTTTTTGGGATCCCTTGTTAATCTTGGTTGAGGATGGCTTAAATTAGGTTAATTTTTATTTTTCTTTAATGGTAAAAATGCTAACTTATTACTCTAAATGCTGGCTGATTTGATTTATTTTGGAGAAAATAGGAAACATGTTAGTTTTATGTGTTTGCTGAGTTTTGAATTTTTTACGAAACCACTGCTTGTTTGTTTCCCGTTTTCTTGCTGTTTCTCTATGAGTTTATGTGATTTTCGTATTCAGTCATCCATGCTGGAAAATTTAGTTAGCTTTGACAGGAATCTTGTATAACTGTCAGATTTCAATAAATATATGTGACTGCATGCTGATTTTTACCAAACAGACCTCACCTGGCGGGCATAAAGAGATGAGACCCGGTTGGTTATAGTAGAAGGTTTGAAATGAGTCCAAATAATAAATGACAAAGATTCATTTTAACTGAACATGGACAATATATAAGGCAGTGGCTAAAACCCTCCAATTTGTGTTGACACCCGCTCACAGTGACACAGGAGACTCTCTCTCCCCATTCACTTAGTGATGGTGTTACAACTGAACCCAGTTCTATTGTTTGTGGACTTCTAGGAATTTTACAGCTCTTCTTGACTGAATTTTATTTTATTGGCAATTTTCATTTTCATTCTGTTTCTTAATCTCAGACCATGTTGCCCTCTCTTTCACTAAGGTTTGGTCTTCCCTCTCTCTTTTTGTTTCACTTTGTTGATATGACATGCTAACTTGCCTTTTTTACTTGTTATCCATGAAACTACTGCTCTGCTGCTACTACTGTTGCTTTGATTAAACTTCATTTCAATCTATTATTGATTCAGATTGGGCATTTAAGGAGAATAGGAGTGGGCAGGGTGCAAACCTTGCTAAATTCTAGCTACAAAACGACAATGGAAGTTCAAATACTAACATCTAAGACACACTCTGCTGCTAATGCTGCTTTGCCTTTGTCACAGGTGCTCAAAACATTTACTATTCCTATATCATTTAATAGCAAAACTAAAATTAAATTGTTCCTTATATTCTCATTAGTTTGCTTCTTGTTTCATTTGGATTGATGTTAATCTCCTGAATTATATGCATGTAATAATATTTCAGGCAGTTTACCATGATGGAAAATCAGAGCAGAATCTGAGGCGAAACCAAATTGGTGACAATGTCTCCAAGAAGGACAAGATCAAATTTCTCATTACCACAGTAATTACCCAAAACACAAACTACTAATTGCTATCTATTGACTCCAGTACTTGGAAAAATCATTTCTGAATTTAGTGACATTGTCACTAATGCTGTGCAAAGGTTATTTTTTATTTAGTAATTAGGATAATGGTTTGCAGAGTTTTTGAGCCATTTCTGACCTGCATATACCAACAACTAGCCAAATCCCTTTTCTAATTTGGTTTGCTAACCAGCTATTTTGTCGGTCTTCCATTTATTAAATCACTAATGCAGCCTCTAGGGTTATAGAAATTGATTAAGGAAATAAACAACGAACCTACACATAAGAAAGCAAGTTAAGCACACTCATGGTGGCAATACATTAAAAAAAAAGAACAGAATAAACTAATTTCTGCACTCAATGGCCCATTCAATAGCATGGTAGTTTTTGTAGTTATGAGGCATAAGCTGCTTAGTTCTGGATATGGTTTTTTAGAGTTTCTAAATGGCATCAATGTCCAGAAACTTTCATCTTTTTGTTTCCATAGCTTGTACTATTTCAGTTATTGTATGACAAGACAATCTTACATATGCAGCTTTTAGATCTAAATGACAGCAAGGATGCTGTTTATGGTGCTCTTGATGCCTGGGTTGCATGGGAGCAAAAGTTTCCTATTGCGTCAATTAAGCAAGTATTGATTGCTCTTGAGAAGGAACAACAGTGGCATAGAATTGTTCAGGTCTGATACTCTCTCTCTCTCCCTCTCCCCCCACCCTATGCAACCCTAACCTGGATGCATGCTTTTCTGAATATGATGGTGTTTATGTACTGCATGAACATTAAGAATAACAGTGGATTCTTGTAGGATTAAGTCTATAAAATAAGCAGAAAACATGTAAAGATCACAAGACAACTGTCATATGGATGCCAGGATAAACCTTTCATTTTATCTACTTAAAAATTCATGGTTTTAGCACTCTTCCTAGCTTGTGTAACTATATCTTTTTCAAATATTGACTAAAAAATTTCTCACAAGCCATATGAATCTAATATCTTAATTTATGCTGGTGGGAAAAACTTCTGTGACTTATTGCAAGTGATTTATTGCTCATTTGGCAACTGATTGTGTTGTTCCCACTGGATAATCTTGATGTTATACCAAAAAGTTGTTAAAGCTTTTCGGTATAACACTCTCTTTTCTTTGTCCTCTCTTAAAAAAACTAGTGACAATTGTTGATAACAGTTTGAGCTGTGGTAGTCATGTTATTTCCATTAATCAAATCTGACCACTCATTGTTCTCTATTCTAGAATAAAACTTTAAATACAAGTTCTTTGTATTGATTGTATTTTCCTTTGTTTGCTAATATGGGGTAATATAATTGGACACCTTTTCTATTATATTTCATAAACTGATGATAAATAGAATTAACTTGATTTAATTGTTTTTGGGACAGATTTTTATCTCTCATGTTAAATGAAACAATTTTGATTGGCTACTTATATTCTTTCTAAGGTTGATGGTTGAGATCCTTGAGCTTTTCAAACTATGGTCTGGTTTTCTATTCACTCCCAGCAAAGCAAAATGAAACAATAATAAAAGAAATGGTATTTTTTTGGGACAAATTTTTATCTTTCATGTTAAACGAAATAATTTTGATTGGCTACTTGTATTCTCTCTAAGATTGATGGTTGAGATCCTCGAGCTTTTCAAACTATGGTCTGGTTTTCTATTCACTTCTACCAAAGCAAAGTGAAACAAGAATAAAAGAAATTGTATGTCCATTTAAGAATCTCTATTAATTATTAAAGACAAAAGTGAAGGAGCAAAGGCAGAAATTTCATCTTGCGTTTTTTTTACTGAGCTGCAATTCCTTGCTGTTATGCTATCTTGATACTAAGTTCTTAAGGCATCAGTCTCTTCTTTTGAATCTTACTACAAATGACTAGTAAAATTGTATAAAAAATGAGAAGGAAACGATTGGAATCAAGTCGGTCAATTCTTACTCTCTCCTGGCTGCTGATAATTTTCTGGCTAGAAAAAATGATTCAAGGGAATGTCAGATAAACATGGTTAAAATGACAGCTGTGGTTGTTTCTAGGTAAAGAAATTAAGAAATAATAGGTCAGTAGGGTTCACAATTCATCTAATGAAAGTCCTTGAGAGGCCTTGGATGCAGAACTCTAAGAATTCAAGAGTTGAGAAAGACTAATACATACTGAAGGAGTTGCCTTTAATGAAGATTGATCAAAGATTTTCAAATTGCACTTCAACCCCATATTCCAAATGATATTAATACCGCTTGTTTCTACAGAGCTTGCTAGTCCTTTCTCATCCTAAAAGCCATGAAGTGTGGATATACATAACATCCACCTCACTCTACATAATGCCTCTGAAGACTCATTGTGAATACTAAAGATGGAGTGACTGTGCATCCCTTTGTTACCATGGTTCATAGCACAAAGAATATCAGGTGATGGAGCCTAATTTTGGCTTCCTGATTTGCAATGGATCACTAGTATTTCTCTTCTTGAGTACTGTAGTTTAGAAAAAGGACCTGATGTTGGGGTATCTTGTCTGTGTGGATATATTAGCCTGAGGTGACATGGGTACATTTGTTGTCTGCACAGGATAGTATAGAAGTCTCACAAAGAAATATAATGAGGAACTGGAATGGGCCATGATAATTAGAATTATTAGGAGATCTTCATGGTGACAGCTGCAACTGTGTCTTTGCCCAGCTGCTTTGTGCTTACATTTCTTGAAGAAATTGGTGAAGGCATTTTGTGAATCTCCTATTATAGCTTTGCAAAAGGTCTTCTTTCAGCTCCCGGTGATTAGTTTTCTTATAGTGTCATTAGAGAATGTTGGATACAGTTTTTGTTTCTTTTTGCTTTTATATTGGTAATTTTAGTTTAAGATAACTTCCAAGACCCACATTAGCTGCTCATGGAGCTGTGAACTATGGTGACTACCTACCTTGTATGTTTGACAACATCAAATTGTAAAATAATATTGTGAGCTTGGCTTTTAACATTTTCGTGGTGGTGTTTGTAATGTTCTTTCAAAATATTACTTAATTTTCTTTGTTATGCTGCTTATTAATGCTATTTCATTAACATTGAAAATTATTTGATATGTTCATAGTTTGTTGTTAATCTCTAAAGGTTATTAAATGGATGCTAAGCAAGGGGCAGGGAACCACAATGGCAACTTATGCACAGTTAATACGAGCATTAGATATGGACCACAGAGCAAAAGAAGCACATGAGTTTTGGTTGAAGAAAATTGGTAGAGATCTTCATTCCGTGCCATGGAAGCTATGTAATAGCATGATATCTATATACTACAGAAACAACATGCTAGAGAATCTTATAAAGGTTTGGTTTGCAGCATGTCATATGCTCCTTGACATGGAGAATTGGTTGTGTAATGAACTTATTATGTTTACTAGGCAATCATCCTCACGATTCGCATACCGTACTTTTTTCATTGTTCTGTAGAAAATGGTGGTTTTCTAGAAATACATCATCCAATGCAAGAAAAACAATTTGAATATTTTCTGTAGAAATTTATTTTCCAGTGAAGGACACAGAAAAGCTCTATCCTTGTCGAGGTAGCTGTATAGGAACATGAATGAAAATGGTAGAAAGGTGTTCATACTAACCATTATTACTTTCTGACTCCTTGGATGTGTAACTAACTCAAGGAAATGGTACAAAACTTGAAGATTCTATAATGTTTTGAAGTCAGTGAAGTGAGATTTCTTTCTCAATTTTTCTATAGGATATGATGCTGGCAGTGCAACTGTATCTATACACCCATAGATTGTCTCTTTTTTCTTGCAATAGTTGCATGTGAATCTCTCCAATTTTAGTGGTGTAGTCTATATTTTGATATTTCTTCCATTCTATCCCAAGAATAAAGCAAAACTCTGTTGATTTGCTGCTTAAATTGAACAGAGTTTGGTAGTCATTGGAGGATGTGGAAGATTTTATCCTTTGTTAAAAAAGTACGAGGAAGGAGAAAAAGTGCTATAAAATTCATTTCTTGTTGAATCTACTGTTTATCTGTAAGAAAGGAATGTCAGTTTTACCTTTCAGCCTTTCAGTATGCATTCTTTAGATTTGTCATTTGTTGTCTTTGTTAGTTGGTTATAGGTTGATATTGGATTAGCTTTTCTTCTATCTTAAATTGTTTAAAATTGCACCTTGTATATTGGTTGGACTAACACAGCTTTGTCATTGTAATTGGATGCAAAGCTTTTCAAGGGGTTGGAAGCTTTTGATCGTAAACCTCCAGAAAAATCAATTGTGCAAAAAGTAGCAGATGCATATGAGATGCTAGGCTTACTTGAAGAAAAGGGAAGGTTACTAGAGAAGTACAATCATCTCTTCATTGAGACAGGGAAAGGATGGAACAAGAATTTTAGGGTTGTCTCTTCCAAAAAAAATAACAAATCAGGTAAGGCATTTTTAAGTCACTTTCTGTTTTGACGTCACTTTCTGATAGCAACAAATTTTTGCGCTGTAAATTTGCTCAATAACTAGTTAAAAGGCAAAAACAAACTAAGCAAATTTTTGAAATGAATGTTCTGAAAACAAGTTTCTTTAGCCTATGATTGTAGTTTGCAATTAGAGCGTGTATGATCACTGTGTCTTTGCCATTTGGTGCTGTAGCAAATATCATCATCTAGCTTCTATACACAAACATGAACACATATTTCAATTTAGTCTTCAAACCTCCAAAGTACTTCCAATGATGGAAAATTGGATACAGTGATGGTTTATAGTATATACACAATCTTTGCTATTGGCCATCCCTCAAATTTTTCGTGATTGCAAGCTTTGAAATTTGACTGCATTGAAGAAGATTATACAGTAGTGGATGGGGACCAAGCTAGGTTTGACATTTCATAAAAATATGGTTTTACCTGCTTTAGTCCTTTGGATGGTTTGATTTATCAAACCCAGCTCAACCTTGACCTGCCCAAGGGCCTGGAAGTTTCACCTCTTCAACAACTGGTGGGTCACTGGGTATGATGGTCGTTTAGTTCAAATATATTATTTATTTATATTCAAAAACATTTATTGGATTATGCACAATTAAAATATAAATAGGTCCATTAAGTGAAGACATGCCATAATAATATGTATAGAAGCATTTGGTTTCATCCAATTACAGCCTTCAAATCTTAGTAAGAGATCTGTTATTTAGGTATCTGCAGTTTGCTTTTCTAGACAAAACTATTATATCTTTATTCATTACTAGCACTTACAATATCTCGGAATTCCCTTTCTCTAATTGAGCATGAGAGTCGTTATATTATTGTTTGGTCGCATTCAAGCTCTTTTTCCAAGCTAGATGATTTTGATGATATAACATTAAAAGAAACATGTGCCCCACATGAAGTTTCAAGGGCTATTAAAGAACACGATATTCAGAAGTCCCCAAACACGTGTTGGTTTATGTCCTTGTGTTTCTAGAACTGAGCCTGATCATATGATCTTTTCATATTTGTGATAAGCAATGTATGTCCAGGTGTGTATTTATGACAACTCTAGAACTGAACCTGAACTCTGTGTTGAGCCCTAGGACCTATCAATCTGTTGATTTTCATGTGCAAATTCATCTGCTTTAATGAGTGATCCTTTTACGTAGATGAGAGAAAAATTTAAATGCCTTTGCCTCTTGATTTCGACACTATTCAGGGAAGGCAAAAAATTGAATATGCTTCAGATATGCTTGCTGATGCTGTGGATGGAAAACAGTAACTCCAAGATTATCAGAACATCGCAGATAAATTTCCTCTTGCTTTAATTTTTGGAAGTGCTCCTTTTTCTTTGGAGAAACCTTTGCTTGAGTTGATTTGGCCACAGTGAGTCTGTTGAATGCTTTGCTGCACCGCTGGGAATTAGAGATTATGGTGACAAGGAGGATAAGGATAAAGACTATTTTATTTTGTTCACTCACCTTGGAGAATTATACGAATATTTTCCTGTTTTTATTTATTTATTTATTTATTTATTCTCTCTTTTGTCCGAGGCAGAGCTAGATGGCGTAAATTAATAATCATATCATAAAGAACTGAATCTTCTTTGGTATGTATTTTTTTCAATTAAAAAGCGTATGATGTTAAGAATTTACATTTTAGATATGTTGTTATCGTCTGTACCATGCGGCATTTGTTATTTTCCATAGAATATCTATAGATGGATGGATGCATATGCTACAAGTCAAGCAGGCAGCAGTCCGAACTGTGCTGCAAGTAAACCAGTTTTAAACTAAACAATTTAGTTGATTTCCAGTTGATGCATGATTTGTATTCTCAAATTTAACAGGCCATTTTATTAATCTGTTGTGTAGAAATAGTAAACTAGTTTCCAAACGCAACCCTCATGTAATTTCAAAGTCACTAGATCACGTCTGATACTGGTAGGAAAAACTCACTCGATCCAACAATTTAGACATCCAAGGCACTACAAATCACGTCCGATACTGACAGGAAAATGGCACGAGTAGGATTTCCACAACATGACTGCTATTTGATGACCAGCAACAGAAAATTATGTTGGAGTCATAACCTTGAAAGGAAAGATAATTACAAAATACGAGAATGCTTTTACTGACAGACCAGAAAACTGGGTTTTAGATTAATCTTGACATTCTAATAGAGCTTGGATTGCTAAATCCATTGTTGGTCGCTTGTTCCTATCTTCCTCCACACAAGATATACCAAGTTGAACGATAGTTGTTGCTTGGTTCCTGCTAAACTGGCCATTCAATCTTGGATCCACTATTTCCTCTATCCAGGAGTCCTCTCCGCACTGAATTTTGCTTTTCACCATTCTGACAAACCTTGTTAGATCTGATTCATGCTCTTCGCCGCCTTCTATACCCCAATTTGAGAGAGGGATTCCTTTCACTAACTCTAGAATTACCACTCCGTAACTATAAACATCAACTTTTGCAGTGATGGGAAGATTTGTAGCCCACTCTGGAGCCATGTAACCCTTTGTTCCTCGAATTCGTGAGAAGACAGAGCTATTGCTACCCCTCTGAGACAGCTTGGCTAACCCGAAATCTGCAATCTTAGGTTCAAATTCACTGTCCAGAAGTATATTTCCTGGCTTCACATCACAATGTATAATCCATTCTAGACACTCTTGGTGAAGATAAGCCAAACCCTTAGCTGTCCCCAAGGCAACTTCAAACCTGTCTTTCCATTCAAGAAACTTTGGGGAGAATAGATGCTTGTCCAGTGACTGATTTTCCATGAGCTCATAGACTAGGAGTCTGTGTTTGCCCTCTGAACAGAATCCCCACATTCTCACAAGGTTCATGTGATTGATTTTTCCAATTGTGCTAACTTCTGCCCAAAATACATCCTCCCCTTGGTACATGTTTTCCAGTCTCTTCACAGCTACAACCCTTTCATCTGTCAAAATGCCCTTGTATACAGTTCCAGAGCCTCCCCTTCCCAGCTCTTCCTTGAAATTATTCGTCGCCTTCTTGAGCTCAGCATAAGTAAACCTCCTAAATCGATTTGATAACACTTGATATCCATCTTCCACCAAAGCTGGCACACCATGCTTTCTGAAAAGAAACCACCAACCTGAGACTACAAAGAGAAGTTCAATAAAACCAATGGCAGAAGCAAATGAATAGAGATAAACCCATCTCATTCTCTTAGTGTTGATGTTATACATAGAAGGAGAACCGATCATTGTTTCCAATTCATCAGACTGGCAAATGGGGTCAGTGCCATTAAGAATAGCGAGTTGAGATGTCTCAACAGTCACTGGCAGTTTGAGATATATTTTGCCTTCAAAACTTGGAGACTGGTAACCGTTGAAAAGCTCACTTTTCGTGTAACAACGTCGCTCCCCAGTTAGCTTATAGTTAAAAGCTTTACACCGATAATCCCCCACGCAGAGCTTCATGCAGGAGTCTAACGAAATGGATTCGATGAAATTAAGATCAAATCCAAAGTAATCTACATGCGGCAACTCCACAAATTTCACTTGCTGTGACTGGAAAAGAGTTTCGTTAAACAAAGGCTTGCAGCCTTTATTCCAATTCCCAGGCTCAGTGATCTCATAGCCAGGAGGGCATGAACACTTGGGCTCTGGTGTATTTACACAAATCGCATTTCTCCCACAAACTCCATGAACAGTACAAAGCTGAGTAAGAGCTTCCCATGATATCACCCACAACCCAGTGTCATTGTTCAGGCTATAAAGCCTGAGATTCCCATCATGGTCCATTGTTAGCCTCCTTCTGATCCTTAACAAACCCATGTCAGAAGCAATGAACTGGAACCAATCACTAGATACAAAATGGCCCATTTCATCATAAACAGCAATTCTGCTACCATTATAGTTTGTTCTACCATTTTCGAACATTTTCAAATAAGGTATAGGCCAGTATATGCTTGAAATATCAGGACCATCATATTTCAACCTCAGCACATTATCATTATCAAAAAAGAAATTAAAATATCCAGAAGCATAAGACCCTCCATGTAATCTAGCAATCAGCTTTGTACTCTTTGTAAATAATTGGTTTGGAAGAAGTGTATCAGTTGGAGAATCAAAGCTTTGCCATAGAATTTCACCACCAGGGCCTTTAATAACAAGGTTACCAGTATCCAGAAGCTCTGCCATTCTAGCATCAGTGGAGGTGGTGTTAGTCTCCCATATGATGGAGCCATCAACATCGTACAAGACCATGGCACCATCTCCTCGTAGAGAAACTCTTGAGCCCCGGCCATTGGCAGGTCTGTCTCTGTTGGCCATCCAAACCACAGTCCTGTCCTTGGAATTGGTGAACCAAATAGAGAACCAATAAGCATTTTGTCCCATCCCATAGAACCCACAGGAGAATGTTTTATCCGGTGAGACAAGGATGTCTGAATCATCTTCTACTGATAGAGATGAACCTCTTAGCAAAAAGTTGTGTGCATATGAAGTTGACAGAAACAAGAAGAAAACAGTGAGGAAAGAAGGGAATTTTGGAGATGTTGAAGTTTGGAAACTCCTCATGATACCAGAGTTGGTTTCCAAGTTCCATATTTGGTAAGAATACATGTTATTTATGGAGAAAAATTATGGATTATCATTTTTATTTTTTTGTTATCAATTATTTTCAAGAACGCAAAATCAATGCATTGGACGATTCGTGTTTTTTTTGGTGAGGACTTTGACAAGATCAAATGTCCATCATGCATGCAGTTACTAAATATTCTCATGCAAGTGTGGGAGTTTTTAATTAAGAATTCTTGAAGACAAGCAATTGTTTATATATTTTTCAGGATATGACTATTTCAACATGGTATCCAGTTTGATTTTCTTTGTCTATTATAATATTGATGGCTATAGACTGTGGAATATAAATTTTGTTTTGCAAGTCTTTTTTAAAGTATAAAAACCTAGTTTGCCGCGTACGTATAAATTGACCTAAGATATCATGCATGTAAAAAAAAAAGATATAGCTATTTCCACGTTGCATTTTTCGTGTCCCGCAGTGGTGTTGGGATATTATTAAAAGAGGATGTTCCAACTTCCAAGGCGCCAACTAATCTTGATGACCGGCCTCTTGTTTAACGTTCTCTGCTACCTTGAAATTCAATTTGGGGGAATTTCCTCGACATATCTTGTGTTGATAAGGCACAACATCAATGACCTACCAGCAGCTAGGTAACAAAGAGCCAAGTTTGCGAGTCTTTGACTATTCTGTTAAGAAATTAGATCAAAATTAATGAAAGAAGTTTGATTGGTATTGAGCTGCAGCTTTACCAAATATTTTTCTAGAACACAAATTCTTAGATTGTTCATCTTGTTTTCTGCTGTTATTTTTCCAACAGCGTGAAAGTTGTGTTGGATTTTTCATGGAAGCTCGAAACATGATTTGTCAGGAACAAAACTATATTTGCTACAAACAATTGCTGGAATTTCATCCTCATCTCTTAACTCAGTGAGTGTTAATGGATGCCTATGGGTGAAATGGAAAGAAACTGCTCTCGACTCTGAGCTTTTATGGTTTATATAGAGCACAATCTGTATCCATGCTAAAATTGCACCATTTATAGTAAAAGTAGAAACTCTGTAGGATGTTGTTAATTACTGCAAACAAGGTGTTAAATGATACTATGAAAGTTTTAGCTTCAGATAAGGTTTAATATTAGTTTAATGACAAAGTTATGACTATTTATTTAATGACAAAGTTGTAAGATTAATATTTTTTAGG
>Ga0307515_10013488_pt1 | contig 15268 bp, 13 predicted proteins | sample 17_EM_MG_FD_194513 | JGI IMG/M metagenome (GOLD analysis project Ga0307515, IMG submission 194513) | Populus trichocarpa ectomycorrhiza microbial communities from riparian zone in the Pacific Northwest, United States - 17_EM | ecosystem: Host-associated > Plants > Roots > Unclassified | place... | reverse complement strand
GGGTTATCTTGATTTCATGATTAAAATCACGGATTTAGCTTGAGTCATTTTTTTATGTTATTTTTCTAATCGATTTCTTTTTTAGTCTCATACTTCAATATTGAACTGATAGGGAATTAAATTTCGTAATTTATTTTAATATTCTTTTTATAGGGTTATCTCGATCTTATAACCCGAGTTGCGAGTTTGACAGGTTAACTCAAGTTGCTTTTCTAAATGCTTTCTTTAATTGATATTTTTTTCAATTTCATCCTTCAACATTGGATTAATTGAAAATTAGACTTTATAATTTATTTTGATTTACTTTCTGTGAGGTTATCATAGTTTCATAACCCGAGTTATATATTTTACATATTAATCCAGGTTGATCAAAGTCAACCCAATTTGTTGTTATCTTAATATTAAAGACAGATGTTATCTTGAAATGTTTTTTAGCCAAACTATATTTTTACGGGTCGCCCGAGGTTTTTTTTGACAATATAGTCAACCGGGTCATATCGGGTCAACCCCCCACATGATTTTAATTTTTTCTCTACTAAAAAGACATTAATAATATCTAAATATTTTTTTTATATTCAAGAAAAATTTAACTCAACCTGCAACATAGCGTGATAAAAATGTCATAAATATCTATTTCAAATCAAAGTTAGATGATAATATCAATAACAAACATACTTACAATTTGTTCCGGCGAGGCTGGTTTTTTTTTTTTTTTTTTTGTCTTGAATAGTAAACCAATGCAAACTCTTTTTATAATTAAAGAATGGTTGCAAAGTTCATGCATGTGTCATGTCTTAAAACTCAAGAAAATAAAATAAAAAAACTTGGGAAGCTCTTCATTTTGAAGGTTTTTCAAATTAATTTATATTTTAATAGTTGTTCCAACTACTAATGAAATTTTCTTACGGAACTTAATAAATAACGGGTGATATACTGATAATTATTATTTAGACATGTATTGAAAAAAAAAGACAAACATAAAAATAAAAAATAAAATAAAACCCATAAAAATTAATAAAAATAAATTCATCTAAAATTTCTTTTATTTCACCCATATTGATTATTTAAAAAAAAACAACTAATAATCACTATATGAATATCATAAAATTTCTCATATTCTTAAGCCGCCAGACATCCATTTTCCAAGTATACCATCCGCAACTTGGTGTGGATCGAGCATTTGATGATAGGACCAAGAGGGGTCGATTTGACGGGTTTGGTGGGGTCCAATGTTGATCTAACGGTCAGCAAAGTGACCCTACAAAGCAAAATCACGTGAAACGGTGATGCATGGGCCGTTTTTCTTGGCAAAACTGGTGGGAACCGTACCAGCTACGATACTTATGAATGGTGACGCTAGTGGCTACTTTACATTACGTGGAGGGCCCACGTACTCATGTTTGCTTCTCTTTAAAACGAAGAGAATCTTTTTTTTTTAACAAAAAAAGAAAAAGGAAGAGAATCTTTAATCTTTATGGTTCCTACACGAAGTATAAAATTTGTACGGAATGTTTTATTATAATATATTCATCACTACCTAACGAAGTTTGTCCTTTCTGGTTGGGCCCCTTGGTCCCCTTTTTAAATAGCCCAGGCCCATTCCATGAAGAGGATCTCTCGAACAGAGTGTCTAGGCGCTTTTCTGCCAGGCCCTGTCCATGAAGAAAATATCCGTGGTTTGAATGGAGTCGATTTTTTTTATTATTAAAATTAAGATAGAGAAAACATGGGTATTTATTTTTTATCTGTTTGATTTTAGTTTTGTTATTATTTTTTTTTTAATGGGAATTGATAATGCCGTTAGTTTTATAATTTTATTACTTTCTTTTTTCAATTTCTTAAATTTAAAAATGGTTAATTATATGTGAGTGGAAATTGACATTGATAAGACTTATTTTTTTGTTTTTTTAAAATATTTATATTTTATCCAATTTTTTTATGTTATTTAAAGCATAAAAAATATATTTCAAAGTTAATAGCCAAATCACATGAATGCGATGGAGGAACAAACATAAGGATTGTATTAAAAATTATTTTTGTAAAGAGATTGTCATGAAAAAAAATCAAAATTAAAAGGACCTCTGACCTCATTATCTCAAAAGCCCAAGTTCCCGAGGCAAAAGCTTGTTTGGAATTGAGATTTCCCAACCACAACAATATAGAGTGTATTTGGTATTGTAGTAGCTTTTGTGGTTGTGGTATGAAAAAATAAAATTAAAAAATCACTTTTAGTTGTGGTTGATTTGATTAAAATATGTGTTTGGTTAAAATTATAATATAATACTCCTAGTTTCAACCTCACTTTGAATATAAGAAGAGTGACAGTTAACTAATAAATACAAAATCTCTCTGCAGAGGAATCACTTTAAGCTATACACTATGTTTTTTTTTAAAATCAATTGCAAACATAAAAACATCTTTTTTTATTTTATTTTTTTCATCTTTTATATATTGTCCAACTAAAGGACTACAATCTATGCTATAATTAAGAAACGAATACTAACTTGATTAGAAAACTATCAGCTAACTAGAATAAAATAACTTACAACTAATAAAATATAAATGCTTCAAAGAGCTTCTTTGTCCGACTCATCTCATTTGTCTAGTATATTCCATAGCCCGTTTTCTTTGCCCAGCAGCCACCAGACTCCATGAATTAAAGGACACCTTCATCTTCCTGATTTGCATTAATTATCGGCTCCTTGAAAAACTTGACCCCAACAAGTTATGATAAACACATGCAACAAATAAATTTGGATGCAGTCGCTGGAGTTCAATACCCTTTATCCAAGTTGAATCTAATGTCGGTCGATGTTTCTATTGGACTAAAAATTTGTAATATCCCTCACGTTAAATAGAAACAAACTACTGATCAATGATTGAGGCAACTTTATAATGTGATGTAACGGGTGCAGAGACTTGAGGTAGAGAGGCTGCCATGTCATTTGTACTTGAAATAGAAATTTGATCATTTGCATCACCTTTAAACGCAGTAATATCTTCAATATTAAAAACTAGACTACTACGAAATTATGAAGGCAAGTCTATGACATATGCACTGCTACCCAACTTATTGGTGATTTGAAAAGGATCAGCGCGTCGTGCATATATCATGTTGAAATTCCCTAAAGGAAAACATTATGGTCTTAAATGAATAAGGACCATATCACCAATGTTAAATTATCTATCCTTGCATTTAGCATTGGCAAAAGCTGCATATGATTCAGTATTAAGAGATAGACATCGTTTAACCTCTGCATGTATATCTTTCATATATTCTGAAAAATCAAGACTAACTTCACTTGGTTTGGGAGGTATTGGCAAAGATTTAAGATCCAAGAGAGTGTAAGATTGACTCTTATATACCACATCAAAAGGTGTCCGCCTTGTGGACCTGTTTGCAGAATTATTGATAGCAAATTCTACTTGTGAAAGTATAAGATCCCAACTGGTTGCATGATTAGCGACAAATCAGTATAATAAATTTTCCAAACTCTAATTGAGCACTTCGGTCTAACCATCCATTTAAGGATGGAATGCACTAGAAAATATTAATTTTGTCCTCATTTTTATCCATACGGTATTTCATAAATAACTTACAAATTTGACATCCCTGTCAGAGATAATAAAGAGTGGCACACCATGTAAAAATAAAATAGCTACCTTAAAAGCATCAAAGGTTTTGTTACAGGGAATGAAATGATACATTTTTGAAAATTGATCTACTACCACCATAATTGAATCATACTGTCGAATAGTCCTGGGTAGTCCCAAAACAAAATCCATGCTAATATGCTGCCACAACTTATCTAGAATTGGAAGAGGTGTATAGAGTCCAACTTGGCTTTTAGTTCCCTTATTTAGTTGTGAGACTTTACAATGATTGACCATCTTATACACATATTTACACATCCGAGGCCAATAAAACCAATCAATAACCATGGTATAAGTTTTGTCAGAACTAAAATATATGGCTAACCCGTCATTATATAGTTCTGTTATGATGAATTTATGGAGAGAACCCTTGGGAATGCACATCCTAGTACCATAAAATAAGTACTCGTCCTTCATAGAGCATTTACCACCAATTATGTAATTTTGGAATTGAAGTTACCTCGTATGTTGCTAAAGTTGTTATCACCAACATACTGCATTTTAATGTCTTTAAACCCAGTAGAATGAACTGAGAAAAGGTGCAACGAGAATGCTTAGTATTGAGTGAGGTTGTCGATTTAAGGCGCCAACCACTTTATTCTTAGTTCCTAGCTTGTGGTTAATAACAAATTCAAATTGCTGTAAATAATTCATCCAACGAGAATGCTTAGTATTGAGTTTACTCTGAGAGCCAAGGTGTTTTAAAAAGTCATGATCAATATAAGAAATAAACTCTCTATAGATCAAGTAGGGACGTCAATGTTTAATAGTTTGAATTAAAACATAAAATTATATATCATACATTAAATACTTCAACGAGTATCATTTCGCTTCTCACTATTAAAAGTAATAAGATGATCTTCTTGGATTAAGACACCTTAAATTCCTACATGTAAAGCATCATAAGCCACTTCAAAAACTTTAGAAAAAGTATGGCAACTTTAGAACCGGTGTTTACCCCAGCTTCTCCTAAATTCCAAAGCCTTGGTGGATGTTGCAATCCAAGAGAAGTGTTTTCCCTTTAAACATTTGGTTATTAGGGTTATTACAATGTTGAAATTTCAAATAAATTGCTAATAAAATACAGCTATACCATGAAAGGTTTAGACCTTAAAAAAAGTTTGAGGTGTAGGCTAATTCTAAATAGCTTGCACTTTAGCGTGATCAAATTCAACACCTTGATTAGAGATTATAAAGCCTAAAAATTAGACTTTCTTCTTCAAGAATAAACATGTGGGATGATTAATATAACGTTGTTCAGCCTTTAAGGTTGTCAACAACTGTTCAACGTGAGCTAAATTGTCCTAGAAACAGTAACTGAAAATTAATATGTTATCTAAATACACAATAACATATTTACTCAAGATTTGTTTGAGAATTTATGTTATAACACGCATGAAAGTACCTAGTGTGTTAGTTAATCAAAATGGCATAACTAGCCATTCAAATAAACTTTCATTTGTTTTAAAAGCCATCTTTCATTCATCACCAGGACAAATATGAATTTGATAATACCCGCTGTGAAGATCAATGTTTGTAAAAATAGAGGCAACACTTAGCAAATCCAACGTGTCATCAAGCCATAAGATTGGAAATCAGTATTTCACTGTTATCTTATTAATTGCTCGGCTGTCTATGCACATCTTTTAGCTCCCATCTTTTTTTTATAAGTAATATTAGAACAGCACAAGGACCAATGTTTTATTGGATGAAACTCATATCCAATAACTATTAAACCTGCCAGTTAAGCTCCTCATTATCAGTAGGACCCATTCGATAATGAGGTAGGCTGAGTAAGGATGATTCTGGAATGAGATCAATAACATATTGTACATATTATATTGGTGAAAGTTAGTATGGTATTTCATCTTGGAATTTCTTGAGTATTGCTGCCAGTTCTTTGGGTATTATGCCGTCATTTTACTTTACTCCATGTCTTACTATAAATAGCAACATTTGTTTTCCATTTAAATCTTGAGAAAACTAATGCATGTTCAATATTGGAATTGTTTTTGGTTGCCTCAAATTTTAAATTATGTTCAATACTGGAACTGTTTTGAGAAAACAAGCTTCTTGCCCTTAAACATAAAAGAATACGTATAGATGTAATCATCATAGGAGATTCTTTGGTCATATAGCCAAGATCGTCCCAATAATAAATGACAAACAATCATGTGGATGATATCGCACCATGCCTCATCCATATATTCCTTTCCTAATAAAAACCTCACTAAAGACCAATGCTTCACTAAGATTGAATTATCTTCATTGACCTAGCTTTTTCGATAAGGAGATGAATGTTTTTTAATTTATAAGCCCAATCATTTTACTATTATTTTAAAGATACTCAATGAATAACACAACTTGGTAGTAAAGCATTCAAGTGTTCCTCCTATCAGTTGCTGACCTTTCGGTTTCTTTTCCCTCTGTTTCATCCATTACTGTCAATTTCTTTTCACATATAAAGGTAAGTTTCTTATCTTTAGTGGGACACACTACAACATAGTGTCCAAACTCATTGTATTTATAACATTATGGACCATCACTTGTAACTTTTGGTTTTCTTTTATGATCTCCTATCAATGAACCCCCTAGTTTGTCATGCATCAATTATGACCTTTGTATAGAAAAACTTATTGTATGTCCTGACTTCAAATCCATTGACATGGTATTATTTCCACTCATATTCCATATATTTTTTAATACGCAATACTAGTTGATATGCTTCCTTCACATTTATTAAATGTGCAATCAACATTTCCTTGCGTAGCTTACCATGCAAGCCATTGCAGTATCGGGCTAATGTTTGTTGGTTAATCTCTACAATTCTATTACAAATAGTCAATTCATAGAAGCGGTCTGTGTATTGATCCATTGTTAAGGACCTATGCCTCAATTATAGCATTTCTTCGAACATCATTTGCTCATAATTAATAGGTAAATATTTTTCCATCAATCTTTATGTCATTCATTTCCTCCTAGTTTGAAATTGATGGGCGCCGAGTACAATGTAAATGTTCTTTTATACTTCCCCACCAAATACGTGCATGCCCCTTCAATTTTATTTTAGCATAACAAAATTTTCGGTCTTTTTAAACAACGAATAAATTGAAATCACCCTTAATGGCTATTAACCAATCCTTAAAAGCATGTGGTTCTAATTTGCCATAAAAATCAGGCACATCTACCTTCATTCTCCTGGTGAGTTCATCAAGAGATTGATTCTCCAAACCACGCCCATCATGGTTATGAGGAAATTAATCTCTGTGATGCCGAGATTGGTGGTGATGAGATTTGAAATCCTTGGCAAACTCAGTTTCTACGTGCATGCCCCTTCAATTTTATTTTAGCATAACAAACTTTTCGGTCCTTTTAGACAGCGAATAAATCGAAATAACCCTTAATGGCTATTAACCAATCCTCAAAAGCATATGGTTTTAATTTGCCATAAAAATCAGACACATCTATCTTCATTCTCCTGGTGAGTTCATCAAGAGATTGATTCTCCAAACCACGCCCATCACGGTTATGAGGAAATTAATCTCTGTGATGCCGAGATTGGTGGTGATGAGGTTTAAAATCCCTGGCAAACTCAGTTTCTAAATCCTCTTCGCTAGCCTTGTGATTTTCATTAAGTGACTCCTTATGAAATTGACCACATCCCTTCTTATTAGGTTATCTTAGCCTTTATTGAGCCCAACGTTCATTTATAACATCCATTCGGTGAGAAAGTTGTTCCAACACAGTAGTGATATGGGTGATCTACTGTTGTAGGTCGGTCTGTTCACGAGTGGAATTATTAGGAATATGAGTGTTCGGCATATTATCTGAGTTACCATTCCGGGTTACGGTTATGGAAGGCTTTGATACCAAATTGATGTAATAATTCTAGGTTTAACCTCATGTTGATCTATGAAGAGTAACAATTAACTAATAAATACAGAATCTCTCTACAAAGGAATCACTCCAAGCTATATATTATGGTTTAAAAAAAAACAATAATTGCAAACAAAAAAACTCTCATTCTTTGTTTTTTTTTTCAATCCCTTATATATTGTTGATCTAAAGGATTACAATCTAGGAGATAATTAAGAAACAAATACTAACTTGACTAGGAAACTAACAACTAGCTAGAATAAAATAACTAACATCTAATAAATTATAAATGCTTCCAAGAACTTCTTTGTTCTGCATGTCTCTTTTGTCCAGTAGATTCCATGACACATCTTCTTTGCCTAATAGATTTGTCTAACAGACTCTATGAATTAAATGACACCTTCATCTTCCTGATTTGCATCAAACTATGGTTGAAGTTGCTACTTAGAAAAAAAAAAAAAAAACAAGTTCAATGTGCTTAGTTAAAATTGTGGTTGAAATTGATGTTGGTAATTAAGTGACCTAAAAGTACATGGATCAATTTCTTATTTTACAATTACATTGATATGCATTTCACTACCAATACAATGTAAAAATAGTCATGTGAATTATAACATCGGCTTCATTGTCTCATTACACTTGCTACAATCCTATCACGAGTATAATCCATACAGAAAAGCCTCTAGTTTTTATGGGTTTGTGAACGTGGAATCACATCAGTTATAAATTAATTGAAACTATCTGGAAAGAAATTGCAACTTTGCTGCTGGCACGAAGCACAATTTACAATCAATAAAATGCTAGAGTTTGATTTATGTACCAGGGTTTTTTGTCGCAGTAATATGGATGGTTTGTTAGAGTAATTGTTAGCTTGATTTGTTCTGGTGTTGCAGTTAAAGAGAAGGAAGAGAAGAATGTTATAATAGTTTGTTTATGTTTTCAATGGTTAACAAAAAAATAATGGTACTACACACTTATATGAACACGATTAAAAAAAAAGAAAAGGTTAAAGGTGAACCAAGGTTGGACCTTAATTGATGGGTCCTATTAATAAAAACACTGCTGAAAGTTTGTAACCAAACAAGTAGTATTTAAGGTTCACCCAAAACATGGAAGCAACCACAAAAACAAACGGATTCTATAATGTTTAATTATCGAATAAAAGTGTGGTTTAATTTGTGGGGCCTACCAACACTGCTGAAAGTTTGTAACCAAACAAGTAGTATATAGGGTTCACCCAAAACATGGAAGCAACCACAAAAACAAACGGATTCTATAATGTTTAATTATCGAATAAAAGTGTGGTTTATAAATGAGGTCTAACCTCATTTATGGTAAAGCTATTTTTTCGTTCTTCTCCTTTACTATAATTTTTTTTTTTATCATTGAAAAATTTAAGGATCATTTTAACTTTTGCAATTTAAACACTCCAACGTGTGCCTGAAGAAACAAAAATTTGATTTTGCCTACAACAAACACTCTATTGAATCTACACAAATCATCCCTATAAGGTTTAAAGACTTTTTATAGAAGGATCTTATTGTGTACTTGACGCTAGCAACAAAAAACACATTTTTTTATATATTAATTTCTAGTTATTTTATCTTTAAAAATAATTTTAACCCAACATTTTTGAATTGCTTTCTATTTAATAGCTACTTTAACATAAATTTTAACTTAACACATAAAATTAAACTAATAATAACTAAAATGCTCCTTATTTATCTTAATTAATTAATACATTTCAACATAAAATATACTTTAAAAATTAATTGGAAATACATTTCCAACATAACATGCCGTCATCTTTAATGGCATCGACCAGCAAAATGGGCCTATCTGGAGATGACGAAGAGGAGGTACAGTTATAATTTCGAATTTTCAAATTCATACGATCAATCCTCCTTATTTATCTCAATTGATTAATCGTGTTTCATTTACTGGATATGCAGCTCGAAAGATTTGATGATTTTACACTCGCCTCTGCTTGGGAAAGGTACTTTTACTATTATTATGATAATACGTTTACTATATGGATTTTTTATATAAGAAGCAAATGCAAGGGGGATGATTACTGTTTTATTTTCCTTTTCGGTTCTTTAATTTGTAGGTTTATTTCTGAAACAGAGGCAGTTTGTAGGCAGTGGCTTGCCGATGGTCCAAAAAATTTACGAGTAAGTTTTCTCAATTTACAAGTAAATTTACTGGTTTATGGGAATGAATGAGGCGGCAAATAGGGTGGTCCATTATGGATTTTGTTGATTATTTGACTGTAGGAAAAGGGTGCAGTTAAGTTGAATTTTTCGCAGAAGCTATATAAGGTTAAATTCGACCCGAAACACACGACGAAAAGCTATAACATGGAGTACTATTTTGAAACCAACGGCGGTGGTACTTGAAGCATTTTGTTCTAAAATTGTATTACTTATCGCGGTAGATTTTTATGGAATCTTTTTTGTTTATTTAATTTTTAGATGATGCAGGAAAAATTATGGATGGGAATAGTATGTTGCATGGTTTGCAGTTATGCTTTGGAGGGAGATTTTTTTGGTATTTGCAAAGTCGCTGTGTTGCAGTTTGCTCTGCTCTATTTGATGTTTTGTTGTAGTCATAGCTAATATGTTTTTGGATCACCAGGTTATTGCTCCTCAAAGTGCTAGTGGTGTGGTTCTTGATTCACCTAAGGCTTGTAAACTCTGAAGTGCGTTTGCAATTGCTTTGACATATTGCTCCAGGTGAGTTTCAAATCAAAGATTCTAGATGTTAGTTTAATGTGTTGGTTTATAGGCTTACATTTTATTAGTAGCAACATCACGTTTGTTGTTTGGGCTAATGTAATACCAGTCTTGTTTCCTTTCTTATTAAAATAAAACTGAAGTTTCAATAGGTTTGCCACGAAGGATTGCCCACACTAAATAACTAATTTCTGTAACTCTGTTGCATTAGAATTTAGAATGTGAGCACATTGAATTGGCTTCTAATGCCTTGTACTTGGAAAATGCAGCTTGTGGCCAGCTTTTGTTCCAGTTCATGATCCTTCTAGGAAGGCTTCTATTGGAATTCAAAATATGGGAACTGTTTTTACTAGAAGATGCGAGGCTGATCATATTGGTAGATAGGTTCCTGTAAACAACCAATATGGGCATCATATTCATGTGACAACATATTCCAACTGTGTTTCTTCCTTTTAATTGTGCCAAGGTTGTTTGCATGCCTTTTTGTGTGTGTGTGTGTGTGTGTGTGTGTGTGTGTTAGGAGAAGAGCTGCCCAATGGATCTCATGGATTAATGTTCAGTAATATATATTTCAGTTAGAATAAAAAATAACTCGCTTATTAGAATGTTGGCATTCATCTTCATCAATCCTTTTCCTGCCATGATTTGTTCTATTGTATTATGCTTTTGTGCCTTTTAAATTACATATGATACATAGTTGTTTGCTCATTGTGCTGTTGGTTATGTGAAATTTTACGTAGATAAGATAAGAGAGTTTGGATGCTTAATTTTCCAGTACTTGAAGAACCTTCAAAGTTTTTCTTTTTTTTGGAATATATGGTTTACTACTCTTAAAAATGTTAATGAAGTAAATTTCTAGAGCTCAAAAGTTGTTAGTATAGAAATGGTATCTGATGGATGTGTAGTTTGAACTGGACTGTTTTTTCTTTTTGTTAGAAATGTATTTACATTACTTTGAAATGAAGAATACACCATTGGACAGTACAACCTTTGACCTTCTTCCTTCAAGAATATGATTCATTTTATCCCATGCATATCACTGGCACATGACTTTGTTGTCTATGTGGCAGCCCTTTGACACAGGATGGTTTGCATGGGACTGGAACGACGACATCAAGGCCTAGCATGAAGCATGTGGACACTGTATCTGATCTTTTGAAATCTTCTGATCATAACAGGAGGGGCTCAGCTGGTGTTGTGGGTTCTATGAAGCTTCTGAAGTCGTATCAGAGCATGCATGCCCCTTTCACACAGGTTTTTCTATATCTTTGTGTCTAGACTGACATTCTTATCACATGATTGTTATAAACTAACTTCAATGGATAAAGATTATTTATATTTGTTTGTTAAATATTATAGGAAGCTCCACTTATTACAGAAGACATGCATGAAGAAAGACTGCAGGCAGTTGAAGCTTCTGGGAATTCTTTTGTAAGCTCAAATTATTTATTTATCCACGACCTTTTTCCCTGGTCAGTTGATTATTGCTGTGGCTGTATCCATATATTACTTATCACATCAGTCACGAGGAGCTGTGTCTTGTGAATGGGATGATCAATGATCTAATCTAAAAACTTTCCACTAGTTTTTGAGTGGGAAGGATTTCTTTGGCACCAGGTAGTTAAGTCTCAAAAGATGTACAGAAGTTTTTCTTAATATCTGATAGTGGTGTTGTCCCTGATTCAACTAAAAATTTTCATCACGGTAGGACAGGCAGCACTGGCTGATCCTAGTTGGGATTCAACCTGTTCAATAAAGCACGGGTATTGACTATCCCTTAGTTCACCATCATTAGAGAGGAAAAAGGAAGTGCTAAACCCTAGTTCTGTTCAGTAAAACTGAGCAAGTTTTTCAAATATTATCTGCCTCAAGAAGTGAAACAGATTTCAAACACCTCCATATGCAATTTTAAAATGAGTATCCTTGTTACTCTTGAAAGATCATCTTATAATCTGGATTATGGAATCTAACATGTGACGAGCAGAGTAATTTTTCCAAAATTTTCTGTTTATTAATCAAGGGGGTGTAATTTTTTTATTTTGTGTAAATTTATTTAACGAGGAAGCTTTATACTATTTTATTGCAGAACTTCTCTGCTCAGTTAGGAAGGATATCTTATCATCAGGCACTAAATAAGCTTCCGTTTTATTCTTTTTAAGTCCTTGGTATTGTCAGCTACTTTTGCTGTTCATTTATTGTTGCCTTTCTGTATCCACATCCAAAATATTATTTCAATAACATAACAAAATTAAATCAGGGGAGGGGCTTGAATAACAAGCAAAACGTTTTTTTCTTCTTCTTAAGAATTATAGAAAACAACAATGGTTTACATTGTAATAGAAGAGAAGCCTATTTTATTCACCATCTCTATTTTGTTTGTTGCCAAATGCTTTCATTTTCAAATGCAAGCACATTTTCCTTTTGAATTTCCGAAGATTTTATATTGCAATCTTTGGAAAAATTTGAACTGGACATGTCAGCATTCAAAGCAGCAAATCCAGATGCTGTTTTTGAAGATTTTATTCGGTGGCATTCACCGGGGGGATTGGGAGAATGATGATAGCAAGGAAAGTAGACCATCTAAAAGTCCAGGGAAAAAGGGTTTGAAGGATGATTTGCCACCACGAGGCCGACTTTCACAACAGATGTCTGAGCAAGGGAATTTATGGCAAAAGATTTGGAATGATGCTCCTGCTTTGCCAGCATATGAGCAGAAACCTCTACTAGACCCCTTTCGGAAAGGATAGAAGGTCCGATAAACTTTTTATTGCAATCTTAATGTTATGTTCACTTGTACCTTGTACCATCAAGCCTAACTTCTATGTTATGCTATGTTTGTGGTTTGTGTATGTGTATCGTTTCTGTCCTGAAAAGATTAGGGAAATTAAACTTAGTCGATTAAAGGACTAGTAGAAGTTCACCAAAAACATTCATCTCTAACTTTGTGTCTTATTATTCTGATTGTACTACGAACTTGTTACTTTCATTTAACTAAACGGAATCAGAAGTTATGATGTTTACATTCAAACCTTTTGACACTTATGTCATGGGTCACATGACCCAGCTTTTGAACAGAAGACGGTTCAAATCGCGGAAGCTGCAAAGCCAGTTATTTGAAATTTTACTAAATTTTAATTTTGTGATCAGGTCAGTTGATTCATCCCCGTGATTTGTTTGAATTTTTTGCTAATTATCTCCACAATCCACTTCACTAGCTCTACTAATTGCAAACAGTGATCTGATTGGCTAGTCAATGAAGAGGTTGCTTACATGCAAGATCATTGCATTTTTTTAGTAAATGAGGAAGCAGATTGCAAATTCACGGGCCTCTTTGGCTCTTTCAGGAAAAAATAAGAATAAAACAAAGATCAATGTCTTGACTGATATCTTATATCTTGGTCAGGGTGCTTTCTTGTGTCTTTCTAGTTACTCTATTATCTCCTTTATTGTTATGACCAATTAAAAGATACTTGAATTCCATAGATCCTTCATTACTTGGAGACATTGCGGCCTCATCAACTGCTTGAGCAGATGGTTTGTACAGCCTTCAGAGCATCAGCAGATACATTACACCAGCCTAATTTTGGAGGCTTGTAGCTGATGACAACAAAAATGGAGGAGCAACTGTACCATACTATTGCTTCCACATTGAAGCCTCTGCAAAGTATATCTTATCTTCCTTTTTCTTGCTCATCTTGCCTTTTTCTTGCTCATCTTGGCATGTGAGTGCTTAGAAGTTTGCGAATCTTGTCTTTGTAGCAGCAAATCATATATCTGGCAACAGCGAGACCACTGAAGACCTTAGACGCCTGTGTGTCATCTTTGAACATGTTGAGAAGTTGCTTACTCTTGCAGTTTCTCTTCATCGGAAGTTCATGCAGGCTCCATGCCTTTCTGAAGCAATTTTCACTGACTACCACAACTTTTATCTTCCAAGAATGGGAACAGGATCAACAGGCTTGCTTGATGTTGATGAAAAGGTAAAACTGTCTTCTTGCCATTAAAACCTGTTTCCTGTTAATGCATCAATCTGATTTGGTAGAGTTGGCTTCGAATTATGAAACGAGTTAAAACTGAAATGAAAGTATATTTGAATATCTAGCAGTATTGGTAATGCACTTACAAAATGATTTTGATTTGGCCCAGGCTATCATGTGTGATATGGAATCGTTGTGGAATGGGAAAATACTGACCATCTCGTATAGGCTTGAAGTAGATGCTTACACATGATAGACTTAAAATGGAACCACTGTGGAATTGTCTACAGCGAGTATCTTGTATTTTATTGACTGGGATCAAGATCCTCGGCAATAAAATGGCCGTGGACTTTTATAATGTAGGCACCCTGGTGGTTTAATTTTAACTTGGACTGATATGGTGTGGATCTGGTGTCTTCACCTGATATCAAACATCAAGTAATGACACGTGAGAAACAGTGTGTCGAATATGATCTCCCCACCTACTTCTAAGAATCAGTCATGGAGAAAATTGTTGAGCACGAGCAATCTTCTAAATGGTCATATGAACCTATTGTCAGGGAGATTATATTTTCAGTGCGTGATAGCTTGAGCAATAATCATCATGCAGCTCACAATCCAAGAGGTTTTCATCAAGAACTAGAGACATATCGGATGTATATATGTGGAACCTAGATGATCTTCATGTAGCGCTTTCTGTTACCTCGTGTGACTAAACATTTTATGTTGTGCATATTACCTGTTCTTGCTTGTATTGATTCAATATCCATAATTCTTTTGAATTTTAGAGTAATGTGAATTTTATTTGGCGTTGCAATTATTGTTCTTAGGCTAATGCTTTCTTGGTGGATTCTCACAATTTCCTTCACCATGGCTGCAATGGCTATGATCAGATGCATGGCTTCCGGAAAAATGCCATAGAATGATTTCTAAGAAGCCATTCTGTTGTGAAGGCCATCATAGGGTCAAGTCTTTGCACTAGCTGTTGTAGTCTACAAGGATCCACATATATATATATATATATAT
>Ga0307515_10013487_pt1 | contig 15268 bp, 18 predicted proteins | sample 17_EM_MG_FD_194513 | JGI IMG/M metagenome (GOLD analysis project Ga0307515, IMG submission 194513) | Populus trichocarpa ectomycorrhiza microbial communities from riparian zone in the Pacific Northwest, United States - 17_EM | ecosystem: Host-associated > Plants > Roots > Unclassified | place... | reverse complement strand
ACATCAGGAAAAATAGGCGGCACGGCTACATCAATCTATTGCAAAATCGCCCAATGCCGTGCCATCATGGTACCCTGAACCCGCTCTGGTAGGTCGCATCAATATCGTGCAATATTGCGCGAAACTCTGCACCTGAATTTTGGGTCTTGCATTTCATCACGATATGCGCGATAAAGTAATATATTGTAGATCGTTCTGACATTGGGTGACATAGGGCAATATAGGGTAGCAAAGACATTGAAGCTGATTGGACGTGGTATCTGTCCAATTCACCCGCTCCCCAGCTCAAAATTGAATAAAAACATATATATTTCACAGGTGTACATACTACAGGGACGGAAAGGAGACCAACGAAGATAGGATGGTGCCGCAGTGGATGAGACGCTGCGGTCTGCTACGACCTTGTGACGGGGGTGGCGGCAGCCCATTTCTGAGCACGCTGTCGCGCAGCGCGAGATGCCGCATCAGGTCGGCGGTTATGGGAACGGGTCTGGGATCTTGAAGGTGTTCTCGACGGCCCGGTTAAATCATCAATGCCAAAAACCTTGCTGTAGGGGTGTAAGCATCGTCTATAAACATCAGAGGGAGGCCGCCTTACAGGTCCCACCATGAGAGGGTATCTCGAACCCATATGTTGTCGACATCATCTCCCTCGAAGAGCGCGATGATGTTGTTGTAGAAGTCTTGGAGGTTAAAGGGATCAGAGCTGTCCGGGGAGCTCTGATCAACGATTCCCCATGCCGACATCGAGCTTAGCTGAAAATATCCCTGTAGTAGGTTAGTGGCTGAGGAACAGAGAGAAAGTTGCCGCACTCACTTGCACGGCTGCATAAGCGATCGTGCGGCCAGTGACACGTTTGATCCCATGTATCCATGCGTTACCATGTTTGATCCCCTGCTTCTGATTGCATGCGGACACCGTGTCATAACGGTTCTTGGCGGCAGCAGACGGGCCAATGAATATGTGGATATATACCTGTGTATGTCACCTTTGGGCATGGAGCTGCGTCAGGATTGGGAGTGTGAACTTACTCGGAGCAGGAAGTGACCACGTAGAAGCCCCTTGTTGATGTCTTCTGGATCCCAAGGCTGGTTCGCATCGTAGAGGAAAGCGGACCACTCCCCGGCCGTTGCGGGGATCTCTCCGTCCTCAATCTTCTTGGTCGTTCTGTAAGGGTTGAGTTAGAGTGTGCCTGACGTGTTAGGGGCGTAAATCACGTCTCAGGATCTTGCTGGTACTCAGCTAAGTGTTCCTTTGGGCAAAGGAGTGCCGCTGTTCTTGCATGGTGGAATCCGCGGAAGGCCTTGACCGCGTCAACCGGGATTGTTGGTGTGTCCGGTGATGTTGGATCAAACGGCATATAGTTGATCGAATGAATCTTCATGTGTGACGAATCGGTCCCGCGGCCGTTTTGAGCAGACTTATCAATCTGTGTGAGTGACATATGTTGAACGAGAGGAGAAAAAAAAGAAGAGTGATACGCAAATATACCAATCTAGCAAAATCCATAATTGACCCGTTTTTGATGAAATCGTTCAGTGATGCCTTTAGCCACGGAAGGCGATCAAGAACGACGGTATAGATGCGCAGATATTGGTCCTTAGCACCTGGCTCGAGGCTGAGATAGGGTGAAGAGCCGGTCGCAGCAAGATGATATGAAGATCACTTACGGCAGGAGGTCCTCGTCTTCCCCGATCTCGATGCCTTGTCGTCGAACATCTTCTGTGATACCGGCCTTGAAGGCTTCATATATGTTACACCATAAGTCGAGGGCCCTTCTGATGTAATATCCTTCATGAACGAGGGCACGATGCCGCTCATCGGTCCTCCATCAGTAAGGTCAACATTTTGAACCAGCGATTAAAGAGAATTTGACTTACTTTGGTCGTCTTATCCGTCCTGAGGAAGTTGTTTTCAAGGCCGCGGTAACCTCTGCAAGTGCACTCGAGAGGGATTGCACTTCAGTGGGGGTTATCGCGCTTGGTGGGTTGTTGGAGGGCATCAGGAACGAGTGGGCCATCTGACTCCATCTCCCCCCAGTTTATAGGGGGCCCGAGATCCGGGAAAAATGTCTGATAAATCGATTAGATGGCGCACTCCGAAATCGGGAACGAGTAAAACACGGAACCTTTCGGCAGGCACAGGTCATGCTCGCCCCCAAGCCCGATACCCCTAGACCCCGGAGGTATCCTTATCCTCTACCATCTTCACACCAGGGTATACGGGTGCGTGCCAGCGTCCAGACTTTTTCAGCTCTTCCGTGTGTCAATTCCCACGGTTGCTCATCTCGGTTACAATCAGGGGTAGTTCGCCGCATACCAGATATCGATGACATACACTTGTCCGTACAAAGGCTGCGGGCAGACGTTCCCTCGACCCAGCGGCTTAAGCCTGCATATCAATCGAGGGCATCCAAAGGAGAACTTCTCAACAGTACTTGGAAAACGAAAACGACAGATTGAGCACGAAGAGGAGAGAAAGCAACAATCAAACTTACATCTAACTGTAGAAGCCGGCCCGAGTACTCTCTCGGTACTCCTTCAATCTTTGCAGTTAGTGAATACACACTCACTAACGCTCGACAAGGTCAACCCTGGTCATGGAGAACACGAGCATGGACAACCTCCAGACTCTGAAGACCCGCTACCCCAGAAGCGGGTGCGACGGTATCCTCGACACTACAAGGATTTCATCCCCACGTCTTTCATGCCACTCAGCCACACTCCTGTGTATAAAACAAAGCGTCAACGGCTTGCTGAACAAGAAAATGCAAGGGATACTACTACTTCCACTACGGAACCCGAGCAACAACCGGCTTCCACTCTCACTGAGCCGGTAGTCACGGAACCAGATGGTTACGGGATGTTTCGGGTGTATTCCGTGGCTCCCACTCGAGATCCGATGGTGAAGTTGTCAAGGCTGATTGACCATAGTGCGGGTTTTACCGCTGGGTCGGTTCCTCCGGAATCTGCGGCGAAAGGGCAACTTGCCTCCGGCATTCCAGAGCTCTCCTATGGTCCATTCAGCAACCCAACCGAACTTGACATGATGGAATGGGCCAATAGTTTCCCTTCCGAACTCTCGCAAGAGAAGGCCCAGGCCATGGTAGACATCACTCGAACGGAACACTTCAACCTTGACGACATGAAGAGAATAGATATCAATCAGCTTAACAAACGGCTGGACACATACTCACTTGAAGATCACCTTGCGTGCGCCGACTGGAAGAGTGGTTCCGTCAAACTCCGCTTACCTTGTAAAGGTGTGAAGTGTCCAGAATCCAAGGCACCAGAGTTCGAAGTGAAAGGTATTCTATATCGGAAACTTGTTGACGTCATCAAGGGCGCATTACAGAGCGAAGCCGCCTCTGATTTTCACTACGTGCCATTCTCTGAACACTGGAGGCCTGACCCTGACGGACCAACCGTACGGGTATATGGTGAGGCCTTCTCATCGGACGCCATGTGTGAGGCATATGAGGAGATCCGGCGGAAGAACCCCATACGTGACGGTCCAGAAGTTGAAGTCGCTATTGTGTCGATGTCGGTTTACTCGGACTCAACTCGACTCGGTTCCTTCGGTCCTGCTTCACTCTGGCCAATGTACATCTTCTTCGGGAATCAATCGAAATATGATCGCTGCCGGCCCAGCTCTTTTGCGGCTCATCACGTCGCATACTTCCCATCGGTTTGTTCAGTAATTATTTCTATGGGTACCAGGAACTAAAACCCCTCAAGCTTCCAGACGAAATACAAGATGCCTACATGAAATATTTTGGTGGACCAGCAACCGCTGAGGTTATCACCCATCTGAAGAGGGATCTTATCCACGCCATATACCTCCTCCTGCTTGACGACGACTTCGTTGATGCATATGAGAATGGGATCCTCCTTCGATGCTCGGATGGGATCACCCGAAGAATCTTCCCCCGATTCTTCATTTACTCAGCAGACTACCCTGAGAAGTGCGTTTGATTTTTCACCAGAATTCTATGGATCTGATATCCCCCGCATATAGGGTCCTACTTGCGAATATCAAGAACTTTGGATCATGTCCCTGCCCCTGCTGTTTTGTGCAGGTCAAACAAATCGCAGAGCTGGGGACACCAAATGATTTACGCCGGCGAAACAAGCCTCGTAAGAATACCAAACCGCATGTACAGGATGTTATGAGGACCCGTGAATGGATCTTTGACCACGGATACAAGATCACCGGGGCCAGAGTCGAGCGGATCCTCGGTGAGCAATCCTGGGTCCCGACACATGTGGGTTATCCAACGACCCTGTGTGTTTAACTGCGATCATTTACATGAGCCCGTAGAACGCGTTCAACACCAAACTCGGGAAGTTTGGTTTTGACTTTCATTCTATCCTCGCCCCCGACTTGATGCACGATTTCGAGTTGGGTGTTTTCAAGGCGTTTTTTATCCATCTCATTCGCATCTTATATGTGGCGGGGATGGTGCAGGAGCTGAATCAGCGGTGAGTGTGCCAACAGATACATCAGACTGGTATTGGTGTTCTCGCGTGCTGACTCTCGGTATCAGTTATCGCCTCGTCCCCTCCTTTGGCCTCGATACAATTCGACGATTCACAAGCAACCCCTCGGATCTAAAAAAGCTTGCCGCCTGAGACTTCGAAGATCTGCTTCAGGTTTGTGCACCATCCGTGTCAACGACCTCTCCCCTCAATCTTCGCCTTGGCAGTGTGCAATCCCGGTATTCGAGGGCCTCCTTCCCGAACCTCACAACTCTGCTATCCTCGACCTCTTATATACCCTGGCAACCTGGCATGCCCTCGCAAAACTCAGACTTCACACCGAATGGTCAGTCACCTATTTCGAGGCTGTGACAAAATTGCTTGGCAGTAAACTTCGAGCATTTGTTAAATCAACTTGTGAGGAGTACGACACGAGGGAGCTCCCACGGGAGGTCGCGGCTCGTGGCCGCCACAAGGCCGCATCGGCTGCTCAAAGACCCAGAAAACCCAACACATCTCATGGCACGGGCCAGCCGAGTGCTCGCAAGAAAGTCTTCAGCCTTCGGACATATAAGTTACATGCACTCGGAGACTATCCGCGGGCAATCCGAACGTTTGGGACAACGGATGTTTACAGCACTCAACCGGTGAGTCCTGATGGACTTGTACTCCGCCCACCATCTAACCGTTAATCCCAGGGTGAGCAGGAACACCGTACAGTCAAACGAATCTTTCCGCGAACGAGCAAGCGGGGTTATGCAGCACAGATCGCAAAACGAGAACGCCGCGTGCGGGTCATTCGAGCGATCAGAGAACGCAACAGGAAGATTCAAGAACATGAACGTTCACCCCAAAGTGCGACTACTGAAGGCCATCCAGTGCACAACCCCCCAGAAAAGCACCACCTCATCTCAGAGGATAAGAACCGCAAGCTCAATCTTGTTGACTGGCTGGCTGGGTATCCTGGAGACACGGCACTCAAGGTGAGTAAAGTTAATGGATCCTTTCACCTCGTCACCTCACCTCGTTCCAGGATTTTAACACCAAACTGAAGAATCATCTCCTGTCTCGCCTCAGAGGCGAACCGTATGATCCTACAGACTCCCACTTCACTCGCGACGATCGATCTACCCTCGAGATCATTGGGGCTCGCATTTATCAACACCAGACATTCAGAGTCAACTACACTACGTACGATATTCGCCAGGCTCAAGATTGTCTCAATCCCAGAACAAAGGCCGACATCATGGTCCTATCTCCAATGGGTGACAATCACCCATACCGGTATGCACGCATTATTGGGATCTTTCATGTCGAAGTGCAATACCTTGGCCCGGGGTCTTCAAATCGAGGCATTCAACCCCTCGAATTCCTGTTGGTTCGATGGTTTGAGGTGGATCAATGTGCTCCTTTCGGCATCGATAGCTTCAAGCTTCCGAAAGTCACATTCGCGTGCCCCGAGAGCGCGTCTGAAATGTTTGGCTTCGTTGATCCGTCCCAGGTGCTCCGAGCAATTCACTTGGTCCCCACCTTCGCCCTTGGACAAGTTACGGACGGTTTAGGTACCCGTTCGTTCGCACGTCAACAAGATCCCAACGGCGATCAAGACTGGAAGGCCTTCTATGTTAACGTGTATGTGACACTTTCCTGTGGCTAAAAAAATACTCACCTACGATTAGTTTTGCAGATAGGGACATTTTCATGCGTTTCTTGGGCGGCGGAATTGGCCATGCCTACATGAGAGACCTCGAGAGGGAGTTTGCTGGGTTCCTCCCTGGGGTTGGTCGCAACACGGACGGGTTTGGTTTGGTCATGCCGGATAATGAACCAATCATACCCGTTCTGGTGCCGTCCATATCCTCCACAAACACGAGCAGCAGCGGGGGCACAGGAAATGATAGCGACAATGGCGACAGCGAGGACGAAGTTGGGGGTCATGGGGGTGACGAGGATAATGATGACGAAGGTGAAGGTGATGGAGATGGTGGAGATGACGAAGGGAGTGAGGACGATGGAAACGATGAAGACGATGAAGACGATGAAGACGATGGAGACGATGGAGACAACGGTGGGGATGGCGGTGACGACGAACCTTTCGAGACCCTGGAGGGTGAATTGGGGTTCGGCGCCCTATGAACAAATTTCCTATCCGTGCAGTACAGCCCGGCATGACTTTATTTGCGGAATAAATAATACATATCTACTGCATCCTAAATCCAAGTTTTTGGAACTTAGAAACCCGGGGGGATGAAGTTATCGCCTGGTAGATCCGTCCCCACCCTGTCGTCGATCGCAGTGGTGGGTCAAACTAAAATCTTGACGACATAGCCAAGACCCCAGCCCGGCCAGGAAGGTGCTGTCCTCATCGTCATGATGCCCGGAGCTCACTTTGACGCATCAATATATTCCAATATCTTGCGATGTCGTGTCGACGTGGGAATGTCGTGCCGAGGGGGTAAGATCTTGATCACATGTTTTTCCTGATGTATGCGGCGAAGCACCGTGTGCTCATGCGCGCACAAAACCCGAATTTGTGTACGACCCGAGCAAAATGTGCATCTTCAAGTGCGATTGCACGGGGCTGGTTGAGGTTGCGTGCATCGGAGGCTTTGGCGTACGCGACTCCCTGCGCGCAACGTCGTCGTGGTGCGGTAGTATGCGAACGCAACTTTATTCCGTTGAACTTAGAGTAGTATACGAATATTATATCTCCAAAAAATCATAGTCAACTATAAGTAATTTGCCAGACCGAGAATAAAATTGATTAGGCATTATATTTTTACAACACCACCCCGAGGCCCGTCTCCATGAAGACATGCGTGACCGCGGTGTTCAATTGGGCACAGGGAGCACGTACGCCGAAGCCTCCGATGCACGCAACCTCAACCAGCCCTGTGCAACCGTGCTTGAAGGTGCACATTTTGCTCAGGTCGTACACAAATTCGGGTTTCGTGCGCGCATGAGCACACGGTACTCCGCCGCACACGCACACATCGTGGGCTCAGGCACAATCTGCCCGTAAAATACACAATTGTGCGCACATTTGCGTGCATTTATTTTTTACCCAGATGGTACAGGATACATTCTGAGCCATTGCAACGTGCATCACGATCACGAACTTTTTCCGATGCTGTCCGTCCCGGGCTCTGCCGCTAGTCGGCCTTGCGCCTTATTATTATACTGCCATAAAGGCGGATATGCTGGCATCGAGGAGCCCAATTCCATCTGGCCAGATTGGTTCAATCTTGTTCCTGCTCTGGTCAGCCTCAGTAGCGTTCCGCTATCTACAACCCCACCAATGGCTTCCGTGCATTATTTACAACAGTTGTACGTAGTTGTTTCACATTTTGAATGTAGCCGTGTCTCCTCCCAACGCGGGCCTCAGTCCCGGGCTCTGCCGCTTGTCGGCCCTATTCCTTGTAAAAATAAAACATCATTAGTCGGGCTTGCGAAACTCGATAGTCCGTGATGGGCGGTGAAGGTGGAACAGAAAGATAAGGGGATTGAGGTCACCCGAACGGTTTGCGGATACAACTTCCTCGCACTTCCCGCAGCTGTATGCCTCCTGACGGCAGAAACGAACATCCCCCTGACTGTCGTTCCCGAGGAAGCTATTCACCGGGAAGCTTCACCATGACCGCGCCTAGACGCGGGCACAGAGCTGGCCACGGTAGTTACTCTGTCGACCGGGTCGCATCCGATGTCGAGGTCAGGAAGTGATTGAGTTGAGGATGAGCCTTCGGATACCCCTTCTGCGCCAAGACCGGGGTTAGACGATGACAATAGACACGTGCAAAGTGGGAGGGTGGTAGCCAAGTGAATGCGAGAGCTTTGAAGGGCGGGGGGAGGGGTGGACTCCAGGATAGCCTCACTCCCGGACGAGAATATGACGGCGGATACAGCAGACCATTCGTGAGGTAGTATTTTACAATACCGTTGAACTTGAAACCTGCTGAACTGCCGCGGGCCGCGATCATCTCCAACGGTGACCGGTTGACCGGTGAACGTTTGAACAGCTGCCACCATACTCGAGCTGATATTCTGGTCGCAGTTTCAAGTCAGTGCGGATCCCCGGGCCTGTTATCCTCGGCTCCATGAGAGACAATGTCTTTTGGGGTGGAACGCGGCGTCCGCCTGTCAACTCCTCCCAACGGGATTAAACAAATTAAATCAGTCCGCACCGATGTCTTCGGACCCCAGACGCGGGGGGCAATGTCCGGGGATGCCTTATTTTTTAAAATCACATACATTGATCCCGGAAAAAGGTCATTTGACCACAACAGTACACGTACTTCGGTGACAAGGCCGGCTGGGGGAGTTTTCCTAGCACACAGCTAACTACATCTGATGGGAGGGTCGGCTCCAGACCAAATGAGCGAGAGAGAATAAATAACGGGAGTGGGGTTTAATCGCGTATGACGAGCGAGGGACTGATCCTATACAACAGGACCTAGAAGTGTAAGGCAACGTCTAGCGGTCGCCGGGGGTAAGAAGTGGTGTAGAGAACAAGCGGTGTGGGGGATTCTGATCAGGGAACTTTGACGTCCCACGGTATATGGGAATGCGTTTGCCTCGCGGCAGCTCAGCTGCCCACCACCTGAGCCGCTGCTCCCCTCACCTCCCCCCCCCCCTCCCCGAACCATACCAAGACCATCCATCATGGCGGATACCAACTTGGAGATCACGGTCCAGGGGTGAGCACTCCGACTCATCACATACCTTGACTGATTTGCCCTTGCCCGCAGTCGAGAAACTGAAGCTGAAGCCGAAGGTCAGGTCCATGCAGCCGACGAGAACCCTCCTGTGGGCATCAGGAACGAGAAAACAGGGGAACAGTACGTTATGCTCTGCTCTGGCCGCTTCCCTCCCTGACAGTACGGACCCTAGGTCTATGAAAAGGAAGAGCTCTGCATCGGGGGATGATTTGCGAGAAAATCAGCGCCCCAGCTCTTTAGTCCCCAATGGCGGTCAGGATCATGAAGGAGTACCGAGGGGGGATGGGAACGGAGAACCAGGCGGCCACCCAGCGGATGGGTAAGCTCAACATTGTACCTTGTCGTTCACCGTCATTTACCCCTCACAGAAAGGAAAAGGACTGGAAGTTGCCGCAGGAAGATTTCCGTGCCCAATTCTACGAACGTTATCGCAAGGAGGCCGAGGAGTATGATAAGGACTTCATGAAGAAGCACGACGAGGATCTGAACACGACACTGATATTCGTAGGTTATCCACATTCCTCGGATGCCCGTGTGCTGACTTGGGTCTCAGGCCGGTCTGTTCTCCGCCGTCACTGGTGCCTTCATCATCCAGGTCCACCCTCAGCTCCAGCCAGACTCAACCGATGAGGCCACCGCCCTCCTCCGAGTCATGCTTTACAAGATGGACAACACCACGTTCGGCGGTGACATTCCCTCTCTTCCTCAGTGGACCGGCGCCCCACATGCAATTATCCATGTCCAAGCAATGCTATACGCCAGTCTCGCCGCTTCACTCTTCTCGGCCTTCCTCGCGATGCTCGGCAAGCAATGGTTGAATCGATATGCATTGACCGACATGCGGGGGACTGCCGTGGAACGCAGCCAGGATCGCCAACGGAAATTGGGTGGGATCATCGCTTGGTATTTCGACCATGTCATGGAGTCCTTGCCACTGATGCTACAATTTGCACTCTTGCTGCTCGGTTGCGCACTGTCCCGCTACCTTTGGGATATTAACGCGACCGTCGCATGCGTTGTCATCGGTGTCACTGTGCTCGGGGTCATCTTCTACATTTTCTTCGTTATCGCGGGGACAGCCTCTGCGAGCTGCCCATATCAGACCCCCTGGGCGCATATACTCCGACATATCTACTATCGCATCCTCCCCACCATCCTCCGCCTGCTCCATTCAGCCTTCCGTGATTTAGTTCACAAGTCTCGATGCCTCGTTCCGTTCTCAGGAGACAAGTGGTGCGAGTGGCGGGATTGGAAGCGAACCATCTTCGTCTTATCCAAGTACATCCTCTGCCTTCCTTTCTCTTTGGCCTGCGATGCCTACCAGCTCATCCGAGCAATGGCCAAATCCCTCATCGCTCTTGCTCGCAGGGTGCGCGGTTGGATTCGTAGCGCACGCTCTGCCCAGGCCCATAGATTAGACCAACGTGCGGCTGCGTTGGACTCGCAGTGCGTTTCGTGGATACTTCAGACGTCATTGGAAAAGGATATACGCCTGCTGACCCTCAAATTCCTTACAACGATGCCAACATTGGTTGACTTCACCCCGGCCCTCCTTTCGGATTGCTTCGATATCCTCATCGACTGCGTTAAGGTCAACAAACAAGATACAGTGGCTGTACAAGGAATGGAGGAGCTTGGGAAGGCGTCTGCCACGTGCCTTTTCCTTGCCTGCTCTCACCTCTCAATCACGGACCCAATGACAAGCATCCTTTCAGGCATTCGTCAGCGTTACAGGAGGGTTTTCCCACTCGGCCTCAATTTCAGCGGTCTTCACACTCTCCGTATGACTCACGAGGTAATCTACTCAGACCAGGAACTCAAAGCGCCAATCGGGTGGAGGGGCTACAAACCAGCCAACCACGAACACATCGCGGTTGCGTGTGCCATTTCCAAGCTTTCCTGGTCCGAATACCGAAGGAGAGGACTTGGTCAAGTGCCCCCTCTATGCCTCTCCTTTGCGCTTCATCACCTATCCCAAGCTCCCCTACCTCCTCCCTCGGATATCATCAACTGCCTTCTGATTATCGCCATAGACTTTGGTTGTAATGTCCCAAAAACCATGATTTTCGGAGAGAGGTGTGACCATGCCTGACAGATATCCACCACCTTGCTGACCGAGATCAAGTGCACAGCTCGAGGAGATTTTAGACTTGATAACCCGGAAACTCAATACCGTGACCGAGTCTCGACTGCAATATCTGTTCGAGCTGAGTTCCGAGGTTGTTCATCTGCTCTTCTGGTACGCGGTTCGGGAAGAGCGACGTGGGGATACAGGTCCTTTCGATGCAATCCTAAGCCTCACAAAGCGAGAATCCGATGGATCGTGCTCGCACGAACCTCTCTGGGACTTGAGTGCATCGAAAATGTGCACTTATGGGAGTCCTCGTGCTGCAGTACTTGTTGGACCCTACATACATTGGGGACAGGAACAATCCGCGGACGCCCAAGGCCTGATCCCCAAGTGGGCAGCGGGTATCTCTGTAGCTCCGCACACGGAGGAGGTTGCTGGGAGTGTGGTTGACACGCTGCTCCAAATTGCAGCTATCCCGAATCTACGGCCATTCATACCCGCTAACGCCTGGTCGTGGTTAAACGATCGACCTTCCCTGCCACCTTCCCACAGGGGCCTCTTGTGGGGGTGCAATCGCGATATTGTCCGGACGGTTCGAGCACTCGGCGGTATTGGAATTCTTACGTCGTATCTGATCGTGATCTGGCCACAGTGTATATTTGTTGATGACGATGGCTTTGCCGAGATCCAGATATCAGTTTGCGAGAACTTCAAGGGAATTAGCATGGGTTACCACCGGGCAGAGCTTATCCGACGGTTAGATTCCATTTTAGTCAACAAGCCGTCGCGGCGCTCCGGTGTCACCCTCGCATATCCCTTTTTTCCCGGAACAACGAGAAAATATCGAGAGTTCAAGAAGGCATTACAGGAGATGGACCAGGAGGCGAACGAGATCCTCAATCGTATGCCTTCCAGCTTTATCTTTCTCAGTATGCTGACGCTCATGGGCCTGCATAGGACCCTGCTCCACCTTCATGTGTGCTCTGCCTCTCCCGTGTCCGTAACCTCGCGTTTGGGACGATTAACGTTTGAGATTAACCGTCTTAGTTGTTCCCATTCCATATCATTGCTGTTTCCGTGCGCTCTTCCCGTCGACTTGGAGCAGTCTCAATTCTACCTAAACGTACACCACTCAGGGTGTGCCAGTAGGGAAACTTGTTACAGTCTTTTTTGCCATGTCCTCGAGTCCCCCTGTCTCCGTACCTACATTTTGTATCGTCCTCGTAAAACATGTACAATTCGCTCGGCTTCCCATCTCTATTTTAATGGATTATTTATCCGTCGAATATCACACGGCTGAGCTCTGAATTCTTCTTCCGTAGACGCTGTTGTTCCTTCATCAGTACTTCAGTAATCAGCCTTCCAAGTAGTCAACGCCAGGTCCCGAACTCTGCATCTCACGCCAGGGAAGCCGTGTCGCTCTGCACGGCCGTCTTCGGATTGGTACTATCACCTCTCCATCTCCCCGCTCTCCCGAGTATCTTAGAAATCTGGCGCTAGGATGGGCACGGGGCATGGGGGATGCCACGTTCTTGGCACTCTGCTTTCGGTCGATCCGGAATAACGGCCATGACGCCCCCCCCCCTGCAACCGTGGGGGTGGTCCTTGGAGTTTCCCGCTCAGGCTTGCTCGATCTCGAAGAAGTTGTAACGACCAAGCTTTGTCTCGGTATTAGTAGTCTGATACCGGGGTACGGCCGCGTCTCGCAAACATTCCTACATTCCGCTGTGCATTGATTGAACACTGGCAGCACCCCAGGCAGGGCTGTCGAGAGAACCAAAGTTATATCAGCAGTGATACTGTGACAGGGGGTTGAAGACGGACAAGCAAGATCGTGCTGATCTCTTCTGCGCTGGAGGCGGCAAGCCTATCACGGGTCATCCTTGCAATTACTCTCCAGCTGTTCGACATCTAACCGTTCATCATTCCCAGCTCGGGCCTCAGAGCAGCGTAGGCGGGGAGTCAAGGAACCGCTCATTCAAGGAAAGGAAACTCCCAACCAATTTCGAAGTGAAGATCCTATCTCTGCAACTCGCCGGTCAAATCTCTCGTCCGTTGGTCTTTTCTTTTGAAAGTTTTTTTTTTTTCAATAACACAGACAAAGGATCTATGCTAGAACGCGAATAAGGGTAGTTTGATGTGTTTCGATGGCCACCGGGTAAGCGCTGTCCCAGGGAAGTACGAGGGCTGTAGTACGTCCGGGATCTGTGGGAACATGGTCGGAACGATCGGCGCAGGGATGTAGATATCTGGCATCTCCTCTTCGCCTTCATCGCCGTCTGAGCCTGGAGCAGGTGCTGAGTGTGAAGGGGTTGCTAGTGAAGCTTTAAAAGTCCGGTCGGGGGGTAGAGTTATCAAAGCGATATCGGTCGTAGCGGGAGGCCGGATGTGAACGGGTGACGATGAAACTGTTGAGTCGTCCGACGATGGGTTTTCGTCGCCGCGGAAAAATTCGCCGGCCTCTTGTGGGTCCGTGATAGGTGGTAAAGGTGGAAGCGGAAAGACAAGAGGATCGAGGCCACCCGAACGGTTTGCGGATACAACTTCCTCGCACTTCCCGCAGCTGCATGCCTCCCGACGGCACAAACGAACATCCCCTTGACTCTCGTTCCCGGGGAAACTATTCACCGGGAAGCTTCACCATGACTGCACCCAGACGCGGACACAGAGCTGGCCAGGGTAGTTACTCTGTCGACCGGGTCGCATCCGATGTCGAGGTCAAGAAGTGATTGAGTTGAGGATGAGCCTTCGGATACCCCTTCTGCGCCGAGACCGGGGTTAGACGATGGCGATATACATGTGCAAAGTGGGAGGGTGGTAGCTGAGTGCAAGAGCTTTGATGGACGGGGGGGGGAGTGTTCTCCGGGATAGCCTCACTCCCGGACGAGAATATGACGGCGGCGACAGACAATTCGTAGGGTGGTGTTTTACGATAACGTTGGACTTGAAGCCCATTGAACTGCCGCGGGCTTGATTATCTCCAACTGTCGGGTTCGAGCGGACGAGGAAAAAACATCACCTTCCACGCTAGAGATTCCAGTCACAAGTCAGGCAAGCGTCCTGAGAGCTTGAAGATTGAACGTTGGACAGCTGCCGCCATACTCGGGCTGATATTAATCTCCTCAGCCCTTTGAAGTGAGCGGTGCGAGCAGAGAGGCTACTAGAAGCGGAGGTGGGACTCGTGGGAGATGGTAAGTGCTTAAGCGCTTAGTCTCGGAGCTGTCGTAAGCTTGACAATGGAATTCGGACTTGAGAATTTCCGGGTGCACCGTGCTCCGTCACAAACTATCTCCCTCGCTCAGCTCACTACAATGCCAGGGCTCCTCGCTATACCCGAGTTCCCCACACCGACTGGGCTCACCCAACACGAAATGCTCCGGATTCCAGTCCTCGTACTCATGGGTTATTCCGGACTGAATGGTTCTTTTCCTCAAGGCCCCAAAGATGGGTTTTTCGTTTGCATCACCTTCGACCCCCTCTTTCACAAAACCGCAGCACAGCCATGCTAAAGTGGAGGTTCATTTCTACCCGAGTGCAGCCTTTCATGGACTACTGGCAACAAGTCAAGTCCCGCGCCGAAAGCGCTGCCCAGGACCACCGCGAGACGTATGCTCCAACGCCACCGATACTCGTCCGGTCAAGGACTTGAAAAGGAGACCGCGGCAGTCGAAGTCTCTGCTGAGGACAATGGCCGCATCCAGAAGGTTTCCACCTTGTCATCGCGCCTCGATTCCGAGTTCTCTTCTACTGCGCGGATTCACCTCCCCAAGTTTACCCTCTTCAGTGACAGGAGTGGGCAGTGCATGTGGCTCCCATGCCCTTCGAGTGGGAGAGGCTGGGATCTCTTGGGTGGGTGGTTAAGCAAGGGGACCAGGATGTCGAGCCATTTGCAGGGGGGGGGATCTTCGGAGCGACCATCTCTTCGCAAAGCTGGTGCACTGGAACGGGTTTCCGTATATCACAAGCAGCGAGCATGCGTACTTCACATTGGGGAGCTCTCAGA
>Ga0307515_10013486_pt1 | contig 15269 bp, 14 predicted proteins | sample 17_EM_MG_FD_194513 | JGI IMG/M metagenome (GOLD analysis project Ga0307515, IMG submission 194513) | Populus trichocarpa ectomycorrhiza microbial communities from riparian zone in the Pacific Northwest, United States - 17_EM | ecosystem: Host-associated > Plants > Roots > Unclassified | place... | reverse complement strand
ATAGCCGTCGAAGTCGCGGTCGCCGACCAGCCGGTGCGGAACGTGGCGCCCGGGCTGGAGCCGATCCGGCTGACAACCGCCGCCGGGGGAGCGCTGGACCTCCTGGTGCTGCCGGCCGAAACCGCGCCGAACGTCTGGGTCTGCGAGGACGGGCCGGCCCGGCGGCTGCTGCTATCGAACGACGAGCTGTCCTGGGGGCCGGACGGGCGCGTCGAGGTTCGCAGCGCGGTTTCGTCGCCCCGGGTGCTGGCATACGACCCGGCCGCCGAGGCGTTCACGGCCCTGCCGCTGGCACCGGCCGAGTCGTCCTTCGCTGTCGCTTCCCCTGCTGTTTCCCCTGTCGTTTCCCCTGTCGCCTCCGCTGTCGCCACGCTGATCCGCCCCGCGTCGCCTACGGTTCCGGTTTCCTACGGCAAGCACGACGGTCGGCAGTCCGCGCCGTCACCCGAGGCGTTCGACGAACTCGCCGCCGTCTACCGGGTGCCGTTGCCGTCCTGGGCCGCCGATCCGGAACTCGACGTCCTGCTGCGGGTCGCGTGGGCGGGAGACGTGGGGCAACTGCGCGTGGACGGGCGCACGGTCACCGACCGGTTCTGGGACGGGTCGATCTGGACGATCAGCCTGCGCGACGCGGGTTACCGCCCCGGCTCCGAGGTGCTGCTGCACCTACTGCCACTCGCCGTCGGATCAACGGTGCACCTACCACCGGACGCAAGCGACCGCCTGGTCGCAGCCGACGGCCAACTACTGACAGTAGACGCCATCAAAATCACGGGCCGGAGCACCTGGCACGAGCGATAGCCGCTGCCCAGCGCCGCGACCCTGGCTCAGAACGTGACGTGGTCTCTGGTTCAGGGCGTGACGTGGTCCCTGGTTCAGGGCGTGACGTGGTCCCTGGTTCAGGGCGTGACGTGGTCCCTTGGTTCAAGGCGCGGCGTGACGCCGGATCGGGGCGCCTCGTGGCACTGGATCATGTCGCGTGGCACGGGGGTCGGGCGCTGTGGGCACTGGGCCGGGTGCCGTGGGTGCTGGATTGGGCATTTTCAAGAAAACTGTGGCCTTTGGCGTTGGTGATGGGTGTTTTTCAAGGATGTTGTGGTGTTGGTTGGGGTTTTGCGGTTCGGTGGTGGCTGGCTGGATTCCTATTTGTATTGTTAAATGCTGAAATGGGACTGGGGTGTGTGGGCAGTCTGCCGGTAGGGCGCTCAGGACGTGAAGCGAAGCGAGCGGCCGCGCCCGGACTCCGCGGGAGCTGCGGCGCGCAACTCCGCACGGGCCGGGGCAATTCGGAAGTTGGTTTGTTGTTGGATTGGTTTGTTGTTGGAGTTGTCGCCGGACTCTGCCGGGAGCTGCGGCGCGCAAGCCTGCACGGGCCGGGGCAATTCGGAAGTTGATCTGTTGGGGGTTGTTCGTTTTTGAGGCTGTTGTCTGGGAGCCGGGAGCTGCGGCAACGCGATTGCACGGAGTGGGTCAATTGGGAAGTGATTCTGTTGGTGGGGCTGCTTCTTGGGGCGGTCGTCGGGGACTCTGTTGGGGCTGCGGCGTGTCGGTTCGTGCGGACCGGGGCTATTTGGATGTTGATCTGTAGTGGGCCTTGGGGGTGGTTAGTTGGCTATCCAGTCGCGGGGGTCGCCGTGGGCTAGGTCGCTGATTCCGGCTGTGGTGAGTGCGCCGACCGCCAGCGTGCGGCGGTATGCGGCGAAGGTCAGCACGTGGGCGATCAGGCCGCCGTGGGTGTAGACCTTGGGCGGGCCGCCTTGGGCGTGCACGAACGTCTCGTCCAGCCGGCCCTCGCCGACCGCCCGGCGGACTTGGGCCAGGAACGTCGGTCCGACCTCGGCTAGCCGGCGCCGCATGCCGGTCACGCTTTCCTCGCGCTCGACGGCCCAGTCGTAGTCGCGCAGCGCGAGCGCCCGGTTCCACATGTCCATCTGGCCGACGAGCCGGGACAGTAGCGAGCGCAATGTGGGGTTGTCGTCGATGTCGGTGGCCGAGGTGGCGATCGGCCGGTCCAGCTCCGTGTCGGTGAGGCGGGCCGCGCGGTCCACCATCTCGCCGAGCAGCCATACGTGGTGCTCGACCATTCGTACTAGCAGGTCCATCGAGGTCTCCGTTCGTGGTGCGGGCAGGCGCAGGCCGGCCGGCGGGTGGAAGTGCACGCCGTTCGGCGTGTCGAGCAAGACGGTGGTGGGGGCCTTACGCCAGGCCTGCGGCGCTTTGCCGTACGCCCGGGTGAAGGCCCTGGTGAACGCCGCGTGTGAGCCGTAGCCCGCCTCGATCGCGACGTCCAGCACCTCGGACTCGCCGGTTAGCAGCCGGAACGCGGCCCGTTCCAGCAGCACCCGGCGCCGGAACCGGGCCGGTGTTTCCCCGGCCGCCGCGGCCACCAGCCGGTCGAAATGTGACCGGGACAGGTACAGCCGCGCGGCGAGGTCACCGCCCCGCAGGTCGTGGTCGTCGAGGTGATCGGCCAGGCAGGAGACGAATGTCGCGAAGGTGTCGCCGGTGCTCACCCGAGTCAGCTTGCCAGCGCCACCGGCCCGGCACTTGACCGTTTTCACCAAGCTGATCAGCGCGAACGGGCCGGCAACCGGCGGGGGAGCAGCGGCGCGCCCGCCCGGAGCGTCATGGGCGCGAGGCTGGTGGCGCGGGGGAGTAGCGGCGCGCTGGCCTGGAGCGTCACGGGTGCGAGGCTGGTGGCGCCAGGGTGCGCGGTTCACCGGACGGGTCGAGGCGCTGGAGGGCGGCGCCGGGAAGAAGTGGCGCAGCGCGGATGGTCAGTCTTGGTCGGCTGGCGCGCCGCCGAAGCCGATCTCGTTGCCGTCCGGGTCGCGGAAGATGGCCTTGCGGACGCCGTTGTCGTAGGTCTCGAGCTCGTCGGGCGCCAAGCCCCGTCCGGCGACCTGGGCGAGGCGGGCGTCGAAATCGTCGAGGAAGAGCGTGTGCATGGCGTGCCCGGCATGCTCTGGCCGCACGTCGACGTACAGGTAGCGGTGCTCGGCGAGCTCCCACACCGCCTCGGTGTCGTTGGGCAGGAACGTTGGCGGGGCGCCGAGGAGCCGCTCGTGCCAGGCCACCGCCGCGGTGTAGTCGCGGACGGGGATGCCGGCGAACAGATCTGTGGCCATGTGGCAAATGCTAGAACCGGCGTGCGCGGGGCCGGCCGGGCTGGTGCCCGGCCGGCCCTGCTCGGCTGATGGCCGCTATTGGTGGTGGGCCGCGAGCAGTTCGAGCGTGTCGATCACGCGGTTGGAGAAGCCCCACTCGTTGTCGTACCAGGCGACCACCTTGATGTGCCGGCCGTCGACCCGGGTGAGGGCCGAGTCGAAGATCGACGAGGCCGGGTTGCCGACGATGTCGGAGGACACGAGAGGATCGTCGGAGTACTCGAGAACACCGGCGAGCGGACCGTCCGCCGCCACCCGGTACGCCGTCAGCACCTCGTCGCGCGTCACCGCGCGGGCGACCGTCGTGTTGAGTTCGACGATCGAGCCCACCGGGACCGGCACCCGGATCGAGTCGCCGGAGAGCTTCCCGTCGAGCTGTGGCAGCACCTTGCCGATCGCCTTGGCGGCACCGGTCGTGGTCGGCGTGATGTTGACCGCGGCGGCGCGGGCGCGGCGGGCGTCGCGGTGCGGGCCGTCCTGCAGGTTCTGCTCCTGCGTGTAGGCGTGCACCGTGGTCATGAAGCCGTGCTCGATGCCGGCGAGTTCGTCGAGCACCGCGGCCAGTGGTGCCAGCGCATTGGTCGTGCACGAGGCGTTCGAGATGATCGTGTGCGCGGCCGGGTCGTACGCGTCGTTGTTGACCCCGTACGCGAGGGTGACGTCGGCGCCCTCCGAGGGGGCACCCACCAGCACCTTCTTCGCCCCCGCCGCGAGGTGGGCGCGGGCGGCGGCGGCCGAGGTGAAGCGGCCGGTCGCCTCGAGCACGATGTCGACGCCCAACTCGGCCCAGGGCAGCGTGGCCGGCTCCCGCTGGGCGAGGACCGTGATGCGGCGGCCGTCGACCACCAGGGCGTCCCCGTCGACGGTCACCGTCCGGCCGAGCCGTCCGGCCGTACTGTCGAAAGCGAGCAGGCGCGCGAGGGCCGCCATGTCGAGGCGGGCGCGCAGGACCCACTGCATCGGCGTGAAACCGGAGTCCTCCGCAAACCGCCGGGAGAACGTGCGCGGCGACACCGCCGCGTGCCGGGCGAGGGTCTCCAGCGTGAACGGCTTGTCGAGCCGGTGCAGCGCCCACTCGCGGGTGGCGGCGAAGCGTTCACCGAGCGGCTCGGGCACGCTGCGCGGGACGTATTGCGCCTGGCCGCCGCTGCGGTACGGCGCCGCGACCAGCCGCCGCGCCGCATGGTTGGCGGTGGCCACCCCGAGATCGCCGCGCAAGATGTGCAGGCACAGGTCGATGCCCGAGGCCGCGCCGGCCGATGTCAGCACGCGGCCCTCGTCGACGAACAGCACGTTCTCGTCGACCCGGACGGCCGGGTGCCTTTCCGCGAGCGCCCGGGTGTAGTGCCAATGCGTGGTGGCCCGCCGGCCGTCCAGCAGGCCGGTGGCGGCCAACGCGAACGCGCCGGTCGAAATGGCGGCCAGCCGCGCGCTCCGCTCGTGCGCGGCGATCAGCGCGTCGACGACAACCTGCGGCGGGTCCTCCCGGTCCGGGAACCGGTAGCCGGGGATGAAGACGATGTCCGCCCATGTGAGCGCGTCGAGGCCGTCGGCGACGTGGTACGACAGGCCGTCGCCGCCGGTCACCAGGCCGGGCGCCGGCCCGCACACCCGCACCTCGTACGGCATGCTCGCCCGGGTCGTGAACACCTGCGCCGGGATGCCCACGTCGAGCGGCTTCGCCCCTCGAGCACGAGGACGGCGACGCGATGCAGACGCCCGGCAGCCACGGCCCAAGCGTAGACATTTCGGAGCGGGGGCTCGCGCCGGGCTTGCAGCAAGTGATGAAAGTGATTCGGCTGGTGATCGTGCCGGCGATCGGGTGTAGGCGGCGCCGTGTCGGGCAGGTCTATGGGAGATCGACGCAACGCACAATCAACGCACAATCGAGGAAGGAACGTGACTGTGACCGTCACCGCCAACCTGGACAAGCTGCTCGACAAGACCTACGAGGGCAAGGATCTCCGCGAGCTCGTCGACGCGCCGGTATCTGCCCTGGCGGGCGTCAGCGCCGGCGACGCCGACGCCCTCAAGAACGCGTTCAACATCAAGACCGTCGGGGACCTCGGCCGCAACAAGTACTTCCGGGCCGCGACCGCGATGGTCGATCTCGCCGACAGCGTGAAGTAGCCACGGTGCACCACTGTGGGGCTGCCTACCGGGCGGTCCCACAGTGGTGTAGCCCACATTCGGGTGTGGCTTGCTCGCCGTGCGGCGGCCGAAGATCGGCCTTACGGTCGACGGAAGATCAGGATCACCGGCCGGGCATGGGAGGGTTGGGGCAGCGCCGATGGCCGGGTTCTTCCTGGCCGAGTGAGCCGCCGGCCGGTCCCCGCAGCTGGCCGATCCCGGCGGTGCGGTCGGCGAGCCGTCGGGACGGGCGCGCGGCGATCAGGCAAGATCTTGGGGTGATAGCGGATGAGGACCTCGATACATCGACGCTGACCGAGCGGCAGCGCCAGATCCTCACGGTGATCCAGAAGTGGGCGCTGAGGTACGGCTACTCGCCGTCCACTCGGGAGATCGCCGACGCGGTCGGGCTCGCCTCCGGCTCGTCCGTCGGCCGGCATCTGCGTACGCTGGAAGATCTCGGGTTTTTGCGTCGGGGCCGGTCGACCCGGCCGGTTGATGTGCGCATGTTTCTGCGGCCGGTCGAGCAGCCGCGCGCCGATCCGGCGACCGTCGGGGTGCCGGTGCTCGGCGACATCGCGGCCGGCGCTCCGATCTTGGCCGAGCAGAGCTGTGACGAGGTGCTTTCGCTGCCGCGTGACCTGGTCGGGCGGGGCACCCTGTTCGGCCTGCGGGTTCGCGGCGACTCGATGATCGACGCGGCGATCTGTGACGGGGACATCGTCGTGGTGCGACAGCAGCACGAGGTGTACAACGGGGACATCGTGGCCGCGATGATCGACGAGGAGGCCACGGTCAAGGTCTACCGGCGCCGGGCCGGTCGCGTTGTGCTCGAGCCGCGCAACCCGGCGTACGAGAACATCGACGGCGACCACGCGGTCGTGCTGGGAAAAGTGGTCTCCGTCCTGCGCCGGACTTAGCTCGAGCCTGCGGCCCACCGCCGTGCTCTCGCTCCTCGCGCAACTCGAAGGCCGGTCATAGCGCCCCACCACCTGTATCGCGGACGTATCGAAAAACGTATACGCCACCGCAACGGTCGTCCGTCTTCAGTGGAGGCACGGACCGCGGCGCAGCACCCGTCAGCGCCGGGTTTGTCGACTCGGAAGGGACCGTGATCATGGAATCGGATTCGGCACGTGGGATCGATCGGCGGCGGCTGGTCAAATGGGGCGCCCTGGCCACCGCCGGCCTGACGGGGGCCGGGGCGCCGCTGCTGAACGCCGGGATCGGCTATGCCGACTCGGCCGAAGGCGACCGGATTCCGCCGGACACCCGGCCCGGCGGAGCCTACGACCGGTACGTCGCGCAGTTGGCCGCCGAGGGCAAGTTCTCCGGGGTGGTGCTGCTGTCGCACCGCGGCCGGACGGTGCTGTCCCGCAGCTACGGCATGGCCGACGAGGAGAAGGGGATTCGTAACGACGAGGGCATCGCGTTCAGCCTCAGCTCGGCGGGCAAGCCGTTCCACGCGGTGGCCATCCTGCAGCTGGCGCAGCGGGGCAAGCTGCAGCTGACGGACCCGGTGGGCAAATACTTGACGGGTTTCGTCAAGGAGATCGCCGAGCAGGTGACCATCCACCACCTGCTGTCCGGCGTCTCCGGACTGGACAGCCCGGCTGAGGACGTGGAACGCGTCTTCCGGAGCCAGGATGAGGTGCATGAGTACTACGAGAAGCGGGCCCGGCAGGCGAAACTGGTGGGCATCCCGGGCATTCCCGACGCCGGCCACCAGGAGGCGGTGGTCACCGTTTCCGCGCTGATCGTGGAGGCCGTGGCCGGCATGACGTACTGGGACTACGTCGAGGAGAACATTTTCCGGCGCTGTGGCATGACCGGCTCGGCGTTCTACACCCGGCCGCAGTGGCTCACCGACGCGCACCTCGCGCACCCTTGCATGACGGTGGCCGACGGCAGTCAGGTGGACGCCGTTCGCAACCTGGACAAGGGCAGCCCGGAGCCGGAGGTACTCGGCAAGAACCCGGGTCGTTGCTTCATCGACGCTCCCGGCGACGGCGGGTTCGCCACCGCACCCGATCTGGTCCGGTTCGCGCGGGCGCTGGGCGACGGCACGGTGCTGGACCGGCCCTGGGCCGACGTGCTCACCGCGGCCAAAATCCCGCACGGGCCGACGTCGTTCGGCGCGTACGGGATCGCGATCGACATCGCCGCCGGCCAGTGGATGTTCCAGCGGGCCGGTGGCAACCCCGGTGTCGGCGCCAATTGGAGCATCTACCCGGACACCGGCTGGGTCGGGGTCATCCTCAGCAACCGCGACGGGGTGCCGCTGGAGGAGATGATCGGGCGGGAGATGCAGGCCATCACGGGGGCCGCCCCGGGCGGGGGTGGTGGCTGAGCGGTCCTCGCGCGTATCGCGGACGTATCGAAAATCGCATACGCCACCGCAACGGCCGGCCAGCTTCGATGGGGGCATGAACCCTAGCGAATCCGGGTCGGCACCGTCTCGCCGTACGCGCAGGATTGTGCTCTTGAGCCTGGCGACCCTCGGCCTGGCGTACGCCATGTTCGTGGTGCGGCGGCCGCTGATGATGTCCGCCCCGAGGTGCCTGGCCGGGCGATGGCACGGCTGCTTCGACACGGAGAACGGGGTGGTGCTCCTGACGCTGGTCGGGCTGCCGTTGGCCGCGCTGGTGGTATGGGCGCTGGCGCGCTGGCGGCGGCCGACCGGCGGCACAGCGGCGTGGCGGCTGTCGCTGGCCGAGGTGGGCCTGGTCTACGGGACGGTGCCGTTCCTCTGGATGACCATGATGCCGGGCCCGGGGGCCGGCCTCGTCACCGGCCGGGTGAGCCTGGTCCCGCTGCGCGACCTGGTCACGATGGGGGCGCTCGGAATCGGCGGCAACCTGCTGGTCTTCGCGGCGCTGGGGTTCTTCGCTCCGATCAGGTTCGCGGCGCTGGCCTCCGTACCGCGAATCCTGGTGCTGGGGGCGAGCTGCTCAATCCTGGTCGAAACCGCACAGTACGTCCTGCGGCTGGACCGGGTGTCCTCGGTGGACGACGTCCTGGTTAACGCCGTCGGCGCCGCCCTGGCCGCGCTGGCGTCGCGGCCCTGGTGGCGGACCGCGGCGGAGGTGCCGCCTCGTCCCGTGCCGGCGGCCGTAGGCTGAGTCCTGTGTCCTTTATGCGGGCTACGACCCTATTTTGTGCTGATTGTAGGCTCCGGGCATGCGCGTACTGATCGTGGAGGACGAGCCCTACCTGGCCGAAGCCGTCCGGGACGGTCTGCGGCTGGAAGCGATCGCCGCCGACATCGCCGGCGACGGCGATTCCGCCTTGGAACTGCTCAGCGTCAACTCCTACGACCTCGCGGTCCTCGACCGCGACATCCCCGGCCCCTCCGGCGACGAGGTCGCCCGGCGCATCGTCGCCTCCGGCAGCGGCATCCCGATCCTCATGCTCACCGCCGCCGACCGCATCGACGACAAGGCCTCCGGGTTCGAGCTCGGCGCCGACGACTACCTCACCAAACCGTTCGAGCTGCGCGAGCTCGTCATGCGCCTGCGGGCGCTCGACCGCAGGCGCGCGTACGCCCGGCCGCCGGTACGCGAGATCGCGGGCCTGCGGCTCGACCCCTTCCGCCGGGAGGTCTTCCGCGACGAACGCTACGTCGCGCTCACCCGCAAGCAGTTCGCCGTGCTGGAAGTCCTCGTCGCCGCCGAAGGCGGGGTCGTCAGCGCCGAAGATCTGCTGGAACGGGCCTGGGATGAGAACGCCAACCCGCTCACCAACGCCGTGCGCATCACCGTCTCCGCACTGCGCAAACGGCTCGGCGAACCATGGATCATCGCCACCGTGCCCGGCGTCGGCTACCGGATCGACCCGGCACCCGGCTCCGTGCCGGTAGGAGGGGACCGTGGCTAGGGAACCTGGCTTGAGCGTCCGCCTCAAACTGACCCTCAGCTACGCCGGGTTCGTCATGCTGGCGGGTGGCTTGCTCCTGCTCACAGTGTGGGTGTTCCTGCTGCGCTACGTACCCGCGGTGATCGACAACCCGCAGCTGTCCGGACCCTACCGGTCCCGCGTGCCGGTGACGTTCGTGCCGAACCGCTTCGACCTGGTCCGCGCCTTCGTCCCGAGAGCCGCCGAAGTGCTGGCCTTCCTGCTGATCTTCGGCCTGGTGGGCGGATGGATTCTCGCCGGCCGGATGCTCGCGCCGCTTACTCGCATCACGAATGCCACCCGCGTGGCCGCGAACGGAGCACTGTCCCACCGGATCCGGTTGGAAGGCCGCAAAGATGAGTTCCGTGAACTCTCCGACGCGTTCGACTCGATGCTCGCGCAGCTCGAAGCGAACGCCGCCGAACAGCAGCGATTCGCGGCCAACGCCTCCCATGAACTGCGCACCCCGCTGGCCATCAGCCGGACGCTGCTCGACCTCGCCCGCAAAGACCCCACGCGGGACCGGGGCGAACTCATCGACCGCCTGCACACCGTCAACACCCGAGCGATCGACCTCACCGAGGCGCTCCTGCTGCTCAGCCGCGGCGACCGCGGAAACTTCACCCGGAAGAGCGTCGACCTCTCCCTTCTCGCCGAGGAAGCTGCCGAAACGCTGCTGCCCCTCGCCGAACAGCGCCGGATCACGCTGGACGTCACCGGCGGGGCGGCCCAAACCAGCGGCTCCGCCGAACTCCTGTTACGGATGGTGACGAACCTCGTCCAGAACGCCATCGTCCACAATCTACCCGACGGCGGCACCGTAGCGGTCCACACCGAGGCGGACGGCGACACGAGCGTGCTGCGGGTCGAAAACACCGGCCGTCGGCTCCCGCCGGAGCTGATGCCGACCCTCACCGAACCCTTCCAGCGCGCAACGGAACGCGTACGCACCGACGAGCACGCCGGCGTCGGTCTCGGCCTGGCCATCGTGCACAGCATCGTCCGCGCCCACCACGGGACCCTCGAGCTGGTACCCGGCCCCGCCGGCGGTCTCGTCGTCACGGTCCGGCTTCCCGTTTGAACTGGCGGCGCTCGCTTCGGCCGGGCTGTCGTCGGCCGAAAGGGCTGGCTGGTCGACCGGTTCTCCCGGCTGGTGCCCGGACTGCCGGTGACGGCGAGCGTCGACGCGGGCGGTGGCCAGTTCCTCGTCGCCCTAGCTGTAGGCCGCCGCTGACCGAACTCGAGCGGGACCACGATCAACTTCAATACATGTCACGATGTCGGCTGGTCCTCGCCTCCGACCGGAAGGACGTGACATGACCACGGCTCGACCCCTCCGACGGCTACTCGCCGTCCCGGCTGGCTTCGTCTTGGCGCTCACCGCGGTGGTTGCCGCACCGGGCGCCGCCTCCGCCCACGTGCAGTGGGCGCCCTGCACCGAGGAAGATCTCGTCGGATTCGACTGCGCCACCCGTGAGGTGCCGCTCGACTACGACAAACCGAACGGCCCCACCACCACGATCGCGCTCGCCCGGCGGCCCGCCGGCGACCCCGCCCACAAGATCGGGACCATCTTCGTGAACCCCGGCGGCCCGGGCGGTCCCGGCCGCGGCATGGTCACCGTGGCCGACCTGATCGTCGCGCCCGACGTGCTCGCCCGTTTCGACATCGTCGGCTTCGACCCCCGCGGGATCGGCGCCAGCGACCCCCTCCAGTGCTTCGCGACCGACGAAGAGGCCGAGGCGCTTTATGCCCAGATGAGGCTCGTCCCGCTGACCAGTTCCGAGATCAGCAGCACGATCCGGGCCAACCTCGAGTACACCGAGGGCTGCGTGCGCAACGCCGGCCCGCTGCTCGAGCACATGAGCACACTGAACGTCGCAAAGGACCTCGACCAGCTGCGCCAGGCGGTCGGCGACAGCAAGATCAACTACATCGGTTTCTCGTACGGGACGCTGATCGGCGCCACCTACGTCAACCTCTTCCCCGGAAAAGTCCGGGCCGTGGTCATCGACGGTAACGTCGATCCCGACCAGCGCACCAACCACCGGCTCAACAACAAGTTCGAACGGGCCGGCGGCTTCGAGCTCGTGCTGGGCGCGTTCCTGTCCGAGTGCGACAAAGCCGGCGCCAACTGCGCGTTCACCGGGAACGCCCGGGCCAAATTCGACGCCCTGCGCGACCGGCTCCGGCAGGGCCCGGCCGAGGTGCCCGAGCTCGGCGGCACGGTAACCATCGACGACCTGACCGATTTCATCGCCGGCACCATGTACAACATCGCGTCCTGGCCGGACGCCGCCGCTACTTTGCAGGTCGCATATGACGCGATCCTCGGCGACGGCTCGGCAGCGGCGCCCCTAGCCGCCCGCGCCCTCCCGAAGGCCAAGCCCGGGCCGGGCTGGTCGGCGGACGACTACCTCTACAACGGCACCGACGCGTTCCTCGCGGTGAACTGCGCGGACGCGCCCCTGCCGCGCAACCCGGCGCTCTACCCGGGCATCGCCGCCGCGTTCGAAAAGGCGAACCCGACCTTCGGCCGCTCCGAGGCGTTCGGCGAGGTGGCCTGCGCCAACTGGCCGCGGACCACGGAACGCTATGACGGCCCGTGGAACCGGCAAACGGCGAAGACCGTGCTCGTGGTCAACCCGACCTACGATCCGGCCACGCGCTACGACTTCGCCAAGCGGATGACGAAGGAACTCGGCAACGCCCGGCTGCTCACGCTAGACGGGTACGGACACACCACCCGGTACAGCACGTGCGTCACCGGCTGGTACAGCAGGTACCTCATCGACGGCGTACTGCCGCCGGTCGGCACCCACTGTAAGCAGGACCTGGCGCCGTTCCCGGCCGTACCGTAACGGAACCGACCGAACGACGAAGGTGGCCGGCGCCGACGCGGCGCCGGCCACCGCACAGCCGGCGGATCGGCGCCGAACTCGGCGCCAGCATCGGCGCCGGAGAAGTCGAGATCGAGGCCAGCGTGCCGACCTGGGTCGTGGCGAGTCGACCACTCACGCAATGTGACGATGCCCGGGTTGTGGCTGGTTGTCGTTGAATGATCCCGGCGCCGCGTGATGCCATCAGGGCGTTGCTGGGATGATGGCTTTCCGCATGCGGACCAGCGGCACGGCGACACCGGCGGCGGGGTCGGTCAGATGCTCGACCGGGAGGTAGCCTGCGGCCTGGTAGAGAGGCTGGCCCGAGAGGGTGGCCATCAGTTCGACGGTGGTGAACCCTTCCGCGAGTGCGGCGGTTTCGCACAGCGCGAGGATCAGGCGGCCGACACCGCGACGGGCGAACGCGGGGTCCGTGTACATCGCGCGGATCTTGGCGGGATCAGTGGCGGGATTGAGCGGAGCGGGATCCCGCCGCGCGGAGTGGTCCCCGCCGTAAAGCGTCGCGCGGCGGCTCCAACCGCCGCACCCGGCGATCCGGCCGTCCGCTTCGGCCACGAAATACGTGCCGTCGTCGATGAGCTGGGTGTCGACGCCCATGATGGCCCGGCTGGAGTTGATCTGCTCGGGGTCCCAAAAGCCCTTCTGCAGCTCGCCGATCGCGCTCTCGATCAACGGTGCCAGCATCGGCAGGTCCTGATGGGCGGCGAGACGGCTAGTGAAGATCATGGCGGCTCCGGCGGGCTAGTTGGTTCCGGACAATTCCTACTACGATGCGACATCATGCTTGCCGTGCAGATCCGCGCCGCTACTGCCGGATCGAGCAGGCTGAAGCGCCGAACGCGCCTCGGCATAAGCCGATCGTCTGTTGCCTATCGTGGCGGCGGCAAGCAGCATGATCGTTCCCGTCGGCTGTCGGCGTGGCCGGTTGGAGGCGGAGTGCGTCAGGCGCGGGTCTCGTCACGATGGCGGTCGCCGGCACTGGCCATCGGCGCGGTGGCGCTGGCGGTCTTGATTGTGCTGACGTACTGGAACGTCGCGAACCTGATCTTCCTGCAAGATCATGCGCTGTCGCTAAGGAACTGCTGGCCAGCGGTGTGCGCGCTACTGGGTTTAGCGGTGCTGCTGCTTGTCCCACGCGGGCGCCGCAAGCGCGTCTCGGCTCTGGTCGCAATCGGCACAGTCGTTGTTTTCGGCGCCGGTGTTGTCGGTATTCCGTTCGCGTTCCTGTTCTACGGTCGCGGCGGTGAAGTAATCGACCGGGCGATCTCCGATGACGGCCGCTACGAAGTTCGAATCCTGCACTGGACTGCCATGTTGGGTGAAGACGGTTGGGACGTCCGCGTTCAGCGCCGCGACGGCCCCCGATTCGTCGACGCCTACGCCGGCTGCCTCTTCTCCGACCTGGCCAGCTACAACGGAATCCAGTCGGTCGAGGCGGGCCAGGCACGCATCGCCACCGACGTGGGCGTGGTCGACATCCGGTTCAACCCCGAGACCATGCAGGTGGCCGAGCGCGTCCCCGCCGACTTCTGCGCGGGGTATGGGTAACCGCTACCACCTCTGGTTCCACCGGCTCCTGGCCCTTTGCGGCGCGGTGGCTCAGCTTTCGAGATTTGGTTCCCACAGCAAGAGTTGGCGGTGGTGGCAGAAGCCGGCGCGCTGGTAGAAGTCGACGGCGCGGCGGCCAGAGTGGACGGTCACGTGGAGCAGGCCGCGGGTGCCAGCCTCGGCCAGGATCGCGGCGATCAGCGCGCCGCCGATGCCGCGGTTGCGGTACTCCTCGCGCACCATGACGGACTGGATGTCGCCGTACCGCCGGTCCAGCGAACCGTGGCCAGGCACCCGTTCCGCGACGAGCAGCCAGGCGACGCCGACCACGGATCCGTCAATCTCGGCCACGAACGGCAGGTGCGTCTCCGTGTGGGCGGCGACCCATTCGGCGTACGCGGGGAGTTGGTCCGATTCGATGTTGTTTAGCGCGGCGAGCGCCGCCGCATCCGCCACGCCGGCCCTCCGCATGATCACCCGCCGGAGTTTAGCCGGGCCCCGGACAGGCTCCCAGGGACACGCGGCGGGTGCCCACGGCCGGGCACCGATCGATGCGCGTCGATAGTTCGACCGGCTCGACGGATTCCCGGGCGCCGCATCGCTACTAGCGAGGCGGGTCACCAAGGCGCGGCGGACCGGATCACCCGCCGAATGTTCCCACGAGCGGCCGCGCGGGGCTGTCGCCCGGTGGACCAACCCGCTGGCTTGCGGGCGCCGGGTCAGGGGCGTGCACGGAGACCGGGCCCTTTCTTACCGACGGACAGGTCGTGGTGGGCGGCGGTGGACGGGTCCGTCGCGCTCGCCTGCAACGTTTGTTGGGAGGCGCGGGGAGCGGTTCGCGTTGATAGATTGGTCGGCGTGACTCGGGGCCGCGTGCTGGAAGCGTTTCGCCTTGAAGCCCAGGGGCTTTCTCGGGCGGTCGCAGGTTTGTCCGAGGACGAGTGGGATCTGCCGACGAGGTGTGCGCCCTGGTCCGTCCGCGAGCTGTTGGCGCACCTCCGGGTGGCGATCGCCTGGTTGCCGGGCATGTTGGCCGCTTCGCAGCCGGATGAGGCCGAGGTGTCCGCGGTCGAGTACTACCGGCCGGACAACCGGTTCGCCCCGCAGGCCAACGCGGCCCGGATCGGGTTGGCCCAGGACCACGCGGCCGGGCAGACCAGCGGCGCCGCGCTCGCTGTGGACTTCGCCGCGACTTGGCAGGAGGTGGATCGGCTGTGCCGCGCCGAGCCGGAGTTTCGCGTCGTGCGTACCCGGCATGGGGACGCGATGCTCCTGTCTGATTTCCTGGTCACCCGGGTGGTCGAGATCGCGGTCCACGGCCTGGACGTGGCCGACGCGTTGGGACGCGAGCCGTGGCTGACCCCGCAGGCCGGAGACGTTGTGCTGGAGCTACTGCTCGGCCCGGGCCACATCGCGGCCGTCGGCGAGTTGGGCTGGGACCGGCCGAGGTTCCTGCGTAAGGCCACCGGGCGCGAGCCGCTCGACGTCGCGGAAGCCGCACGGGTCGAACGTCTCGGCATCCGATGGCTCACGCTGGGCTGACCGCGAGCCGATCGGGATGTCCGCGACCAACCGCGCGGCAGACGGCAGCCAACCGAGCAGCGAGAACCCGGATCCGGCCCCGGCCGTG
>Ga0307515_10013485_pt1 | contig 15270 bp, 16 predicted proteins | sample 17_EM_MG_FD_194513 | JGI IMG/M metagenome (GOLD analysis project Ga0307515, IMG submission 194513) | Populus trichocarpa ectomycorrhiza microbial communities from riparian zone in the Pacific Northwest, United States - 17_EM | ecosystem: Host-associated > Plants > Roots > Unclassified | place... | reverse complement strand
TTTATTGTTAAGTTGATGCTTGATTTTTTTTTTTTTTTTCATATTACCGTGTAGGATTTGTGAGTTTTTTTTAGTTGACATTATCACCGTTGGAAAAATTAATATTAATATTTTATTAAAAATCAAGTTATTTTACAATTATTATTCCTATATAAAGCTTTTAATGCTAAAACAATTATAAGATGAATTGATCACTATTAAAAATATATCCAATTAGCAAATTGGGTATTCTAGCTTTTTTTAATACAAGTATTATTTTTAAATAAAGCTTTTGATGTTAAAAACAATCGTTTATACAAAGTGGTCAATATATAACATATATAGTTAGTAAGATTAGGTATAAAAAATTAAAAGTAATGGTGACAACGTGCAAGCAATCGGCTAGAACATATATTATTAAATCTTAAGATTTTTTACAAGATCTAATAGCATAGTTTTAAAACTTGACCCGGCCTGGCGGATTGAGCCGGGACTCGGTTGATCCGAGGCTGGAATTGAGCCGGGTTTATGAAAAAATAGGGGTAGTTAAAAACTCGGCTGACCCGACGGGTTGACTCGGTGACCTGGTTGATCCGGCAAGACCCGGTAAAAAACCCGATTGCGCGCAACCCGTTGACTATTTTTTTTATTTTTTATTAAAATGACATCGTTTTGATTTATAAAAAAATGAGGCTGACACGGATGATTTGGTGACCCGATCAAAACCCATGACCTGAACCTTGAGTGGGGTTAACCACCGTGCCGGGTTTGAAAACACTGTTTAAAAAGTGGATTGCCCGCGTGCCCCTGCGAGGTTTCTTGGCAATCACGAACTGATGAACTTTGAATCGCACAGAAAAAAAAAAAAACGAAAAGGGAAGAACTTTCCTTGCATGCAAACTAAATCTAGCTGCACTAAAAGGAAATGAAGGCAGCGGCTAAGCAATAGTATTTTTGAGTGAAAATTAAGGAGTTTGTGAAGCTTGCATAATAAGTGCTTAAGCAGATACAAAGCTGCGTTAATTAAACATAGTTGATAAATCCAAATGAGCTGAATAAAGCAATGCTAGCAAGAGAGTCAGGTTGAATGTTGTCGAAGGAAGTTACTGAGATTTAGCATGATCTACAGAAGCCAACAGCTCAATAGATCAGATTAGTAGAGAAAACTCTCCATGCCATTAAACTAAAAGTAGAGGATAGAGGTAGAGTTGCCTCAGTAGAGAAAGTTTTCTTAGATGGAACTAATCCAAATCAGTGTAGAGTTTGTCTGAACATACAGAATTGGAAATAAGGGCAGCCCATAGAATATTCTTCTTGCAATATAAGAACTGAGAATTGCCGCAGTGATGATTAGAATCAGAAGCAAATATAAATGTAAGCATAGTTATCATGGATTAGTCCAAGTGGATACTTTGATCTGATTCCAATTAATTTAGCTTTTAAAGATAGTTTAGTAATTTTACTGTAAAATTAAAAAGTAAAAAATCCTAGATATCTTTATGAACTTTGAAATAACAATTTAATCCTATTGAAAAGATAATTTTACTTCTTCAACCAAGTTATAAGTTTTTTGTTGTTGAAACGATAATTTTACTGTGTGATTTCACGGGTAAAAGAAGAGAGAGTTCACAGTAAAAGTCTATAACAATTTTTTTTTTAATTAATAATAATTTTACTTCCAAACAACATCATTATGCTTCCACTTCCCATGTTTTTTCCCCTCTTGGTACCACTATAATAATGGGTTTTTTCCTAGGACTTCACACCCAGTTCTCTCCTAACCAACTTGTTTGATTTGGTGTTGCTCCACCTCTTTTCTCCCTCTTTTCTCCTTCTTATAATTTGGTTGGGATGTTACCGAATGAGTTCCTGATTCTGCTCTGGTTTAGTTATCTTGGTTTTTCCAATTTTCAATGTCCTTTTTAGCTTTCATTTTGTCAGTTTTTTTCTGATATTGACGAGGACTTTCATGGCTAGCTAGGGGGTTTGCATGCTGTATTTTTATTTTTGTGTCTATTTCTCGAAATTGGGTTGGCATTGATTTGTGGGGGAGTATATAAGCTTTGTTTTATAATAGATTCTCTTACGAAATATTGCCAGTGTCTTTGTGTTTTAATAATTAATCATATCATGTAGTTTAGTGGTCTGATCTTATGTGCGTATAGTTTTTAGCTTTGATTGTGCATGATCTGCTCGATATGTTTATATATATATATATAAAAGGCATGTTGTGTTTCATTTGTGTTGTTGCTGTCATAGTCTTGTTTTATTAGTTTTGGGGTTGCCAATTCCACTGCTATGTGTGATGAGCTTCTTCGGCTACAGATGGGATCCTTTTCATTGATTTTATATGGGACATTTCTTAGGAGATTCCACAGGCAACTGTGTCTTGATCTGTGTCAATGTAGCTACCTAAAACATTAGTGGAATGTGTCTTGAGATTCATATTCTGTAGATCTGTGTTCTTTGTTTTCTGCCCTCCTGGAGATGAGCAATACCTACCTGCTGTTTGCCTCCCTTATCTTCCTAATTTCATCTCTGCAAGACCTGGAGTTGTGCAGCCGGTTATAATTCAGCTCGCAAATCACTTAAAGGCAGGTTGTAGATTGTTTCCACTTTGATGACATATACGGAAGATAAAACCATAAAAACACAGGTTTCTGGCTCCTCAAAATCCATAATTATTTTTTTAAGGTAAATAACTCATGAAATTCATCCATATCAGATGAGTATAATTTGGTGATCGAGCTTAAGCTGGTGGACAGTGAGAGCATATATTGGTTGATCATGGCGTGTATAAACTTGGAAGGAAAAACATGATTTGGCAGCTGACAATAATCAATCTCGAATCACAAAATGGATCCTTGTAAAAGGTATCGTCGTCACAAATCAGATTCAATATCATCATTGGACCTTGATGCATCCTGTAAAGGATCATGATGACCACCTTGTCGCTTCATCTTTTGCTTCCTTTTTGTCTCTGGATGTGAAGCAAGTTAAGCACACTCCCTTTTTACCTGTTCCAACTCTTCCTCTAATTCCTCGACTTGATATTTGACCAATGGGCATGTAATTTGTTAATTGTTTTTTCCATCTCTGAAATTCAAGTCATGATTTTCAATACTTCCACGTCAAAGAAAAAAAAGGTGATGGAAATCTACCCACTATTTTTTTCAAATTCATTGATTTGCTAATAGACCTATCTGGTCAAAAATAAAAGAAAAATTTTATTTTGCATGTTTTTTTATTTATCTTAAAAGTTAGTTTTAGCTGTAGAGTAAATATTATTTTTAATCTTATAAATTCATAGTTAAAATATAATTCATCTATCTAAAATTTAATAGAAAAAAATTAAAGTAAATCATGATAATCTTTTTAGGATGTTATGAAATTATAACAACCATCCAAAAAATTAATTACTATATGAGAAAAAAAAGGTTCAACTAAACAATTTAAAAAATATATATATATAAGAGAGCTTATTAATTAAAAATTAGTTTTAAGAACAAAATCAATTAAAATTTTAAAAAGTTTGGCAGGCAAGGCCAACATGCCTAACCTAAAAGAAAAAGGTCCCACATATATATTTTTGTGTTCGTAATGTGTTTGGTAGAACCATTTCTATCTCCTTTCTTAATTATTTTTTTATTACTTTATCTCTCCTCTCTTGAATCTTATGACCGAAATATAACGTTTTAATTTTTTTAAAAAATATTTTAAAAAATATTAATAAAATAATATGTTATTATCTTAATATTTTTTTAAATACAAAATGATTTATTTTAAAACACATCTTAATCATATGGGATTAAACTAATATCTTGTCGTTTTAATATTTTTTTAAAAAAACAATATGACATCTTGAATTTTTTTAGTCAAACAATGTTTTTATTGGTTGTTCAGGCTGCTTTTAATTTGGATGTGCCAAGTTAATTAAATTATATTAAGTTAATCCTTGTACAGTTTAATTTTTTTTCTACTAAAAAACATGTTAGCAATGCTTGGGCAAATTTGATCAAACCTGTAATGTAGCGCAACCAATGACTAGTTAATAATCCTTATTTTGGAAGGGTAGAGTAGAGAGAATTTATGGTATTAAGGAAGTAATTATTGATATTATATGAGTTATTATTTGAAGTTCATCTTAAAAAACAAATTAGATACAATTAAGAAAAAATAAAATTAATGATTAATATTTCTATATATCTTTACTTAGTATTTCCCTCCTTTATTTATATTTATCTATTTTTTTAAATAAATATTAAAAATTAATAAATAAAATATCACTAATTAGTCTAAGTATAACATCAAAATTTCATGGGAAGAGTTATCTTTTCATGTGTTCAAGGGTAAAGTGCCCCGTGGAGGCGCTGGAGAAGGGTAATTTTGTCTTCCTAAAATGGTAACAGTGGGTTTTTGAACGAGAATACATTGGCAAAATGGGTGGGCCATCGTCTTTGCTAGGTTTAAGAACTTGATCTATGGCGGGCTTTGAGCCTTTAACAGAAAAAAGGGTAGAGCCCATGCCGACATTTTCTCATTTCTCGGTCCAGAAAAGGTACGGAATCTACACGCAGAACCCCAGAATAATATCGCCACGCAATAATTATCCAACACGTGTCACCCATAAATTATCGGAGGTAGTGTAGCGTTAGTGACTGTGATCGTAATAATTTTTTAAAGTATTTTTTTTTAAAATATATTAAAATAATATTTTTTTATTTTTAAAAATTTATTTTCAATTAAGTTTTTCGAAATAATTTAAAAATATTAAAGAGTAAAAAACAATTATAAAACACCTTTTGAACGGCGTTACCAAACCGCGCCGTACTCACCTCGAAAAGCGCAGAAAAGGAGTCTTGATTTTTAAAGCTCAGAGAAAATCGTATCTCTGGAGTTTGGATCCGTAAACCACCGGTCACGGGTTCTTTTCCCCGCCACTTCCTCTTTTTGGTTCCCGAGAAAACTGTTACTTACTAGAAAATGGAGTGAATAAAAAGAGAAAATCTATACTCAAATCTCACAAACTTTAGTCAGAGAGACGTAAAGAGAAATTATCGGTATTGAATATCTCAACGAAAATCACTCATTTCTACACTCTCAGCGAAGTCATCGGCTTCCATAAGAAGTTTCAATTCACACTAGTCGAGTTCTAATTCAGTTGCTCAAATCAAGATGGCCTTTAATGCGTGTGTGGCTTTGTCATTAACAAATAGTCAATTATTTTTAGTTTCTTCTATGCGAGTGTGTAGTGGATTTCGGAGCTCAGTGGCGTGCAATTTGCGGTGTCGTCGTTTGAAAGGCGATGCAGTGTCAATTGGTTCTCGGTTTAGAAATTTCGGGGTGGCGAGAGCTAAAGGGCAGAAAATTGAAGATCATTCTCTTCTTGATGATTCAATGGATAATACTGATGATGAGCAGGTAATAAACTTATATTTACGTGTATAGTAGAACGAGGTTATGTTGGTTATTCTTTTGAGCTATTGAATTTTTGAAGCAGTTGTAACTAAATTTGGATCAAATAACGTGCAACTAGTTTAGTAATGGAGTAAGGTTGTTCAATGGGCTTTCGAATCAATTTACATTCACCTGTAGTTGTTGGCCTATTCTCTGCATTTTTCCTTAGGTTGGAGATGTGCGTCCGAAGGTGCCGGAGCGGGATTTTACTGGCACTGCTTATGTTCCTGTTTATGTGATGCTGCCGGTAAGTGTGATTGTTTTGACACTGTTATTTCTTGTTTGTTGATTTCTTGATTTATTTCTTAAGTTTAAGGGAGTTTATTTGTTGTGTTTAATGATGCGGGAAATGGCAGCTAAGTGTCATTGACATGAATTGTGAGTTGGTTGATCCTGAAGATCTACTGAACCAGCTGAGGATCTTGAAATCAGCAAATGTTGATGGTGTTATGATTGATTGTTGGTGGGGGATAGTGGAGGCTCATGCTCCGCAGGTGTATAACTGGAGTGGTTACAGGAGGCTCTTTCAGATGGTGCGTGATCTTAAGCTTAAGTTGCAGGTGAGTATATATATGTATATGTATATGTATATATTCTGTGTTGCTATGATTGGTCTAACATAAGCTATGAATCAAGATCACGGATTCTGATGGTAAAAAATGAATTATTTGGGAAAGAACCTAAAGCCTGTACGGCGACTCACATCTTAAACTCCAATCTGTTATGTTCACCTCTCTCTACTTTCCAACCCCAAAAGTGCTCATTATCAGTCCACGTACAAGGTTAATTGTATCTATAATACATGCTTTGATACCCTTCAAGCCAACATCTGCAAGTTCTCAATGGAAACAAACTCTAACATTCAACATGTATATCCATTTAATAGTATGTTTGTTGGTCTTATGTCATTTTTGGAGAAAGATTTTATAAGCTTGGCATCGACCTACAACTATCATAATTTTCCAAATGGAATGTTTGGTGTTATAGTAATTCAAAAAAATTCTATGCCGATTATGCTACTATTTCTTTACTCTAATATGAGCTCAGGTTGTTATGTCATTTCATGAATGCGGAGGCAATGTTGGTGATGATGTCCATATTCCACTTCCACAATGGGTGACAGAAATTGGTGAAACCAATCCTGACATATATTTCACAGACAGAGAAGAAAGGCGCAATACTGAATGCCTCACTTGGGGAATTGATAAGGAGCGAGTTTTAAAACGTCGGACAGCTGTTGAGGTATTGAATCAAGGCATGCTTGTAATGTGATATCAAAAGTTTTTTCTTTCTTTTTTATCTCATCTAGGCCACATATAAGTTGAAATACAACAAATACATTTTCTGTTCTTTCCTGTTTAATTTGATGTTCTCTGAAAATGTATTGAAACATGAACTGCTCTAAAATGTGTAGCTAATTTTATTATGTTAAATGTATGTTTGTGTTTAGAAAAAGAATGCTTGTTTGGACACAATCTCTTTTCATCCAGCAGTATTCATGTTACGCAAAAGTCCCACCCAATATTTGTTTTATCTGTGGCCGAAGTTTGGAAGATCACATTATCAAAGATTCGAAACCTCTTTGACTAATAAGTGCTTTTGTCCATGTGCCCTTAGCTAGAAATTTAATATTGTATCTTAAATTTGAAGTTTCTACTGTTGATAAAAATAATGCAGGTTTACTTTGATTATATGAGGAGCTTTAGGGTGGAGTTTGATGAGTTCTTTCAGGATGGAATCATCTCTGAGATTGAAATTGGACTAGGTCCATGTGGGGAGCTACGGTATCCCTCATATCCTGCAAAACATGGCTGGACATATCCTGGCATTGGTGAATTCCAGGTATGTTTTGGTAACGGGTTAATAACTTGACCTTCACCTTGAAGAAGGCATATCACTTAGGGGTACCTTATCCTGATGGCTGTGAAATTGAGGTGTATTTGATTTACTGGTAAATAAGTTGGCTTCTCTTATTGTAGAGAGGCTTGGTAATCATTATGGAATAAAAATCACCTGTCCTCTTATGCATTCCATAGTTTGATCTTGTCCCTCTATCACCTTTTCATAGTTAACCTATTAAATTATGGTGTTTTTCCACAAAATGACCCAAGATGTGTCATTTCAGTGCTATGATAAGTACCTGATGAAGAGTCTGAGCAAAGCAGCAGAGGTGAGGGGGCACTCATTTTGGGGAAGAGGTCCAGAGAATGCAGGTTCTTACAACTCTGCACCGCATGAGATTGGGTTTTTCCGTGATGGAGGAGACTATGATAGTTACTATGGAAGATTCTTCCTCAATTGGTACTCTCAAGTTTTGATTGATCACGGAGATCGTGTTCTTGCTCTGGCTAATTTAGCCTTTGAAGGCACTGGCATTTCTGCAAAGGTGAGTTACCATTGCATGGAATCTTGTTCTTCTCTGGATAAACAAGTTTTCATTTCTTGGAATGATAGATAAATCCAATTAACATGTTCTATAATTTTTATACCAACTGACAAGCAGCTATCAGGAATTCATTGGTGGTACAAAACAGCTAGTCATGCTGCTGAATTGACTGCTGGATTCTACAACTCTTCAAATCGTGATGGCTATGCTCCAATTGCAGCAATGTTGAGGAAACATGGGGTAGCTCTCAATTTCACATGTTTTGAAATGCGCACAGTGGACCAGTTTGAGGGCTTTCCAGAGGCACTCGCAGATCCTGAGGGATTAGTTTGGCAGGTAAGCAAAGACATATCTGCTGTTTTATCTCCTAGCATATGATGTTTCAATTAGGGTATTAAAATATCTGTTGTGAGGGTAAAGGGATGTGTATGTTCAGTTGAATGTGGAGGGCAGATGGTGCTAAATTTTGACATGCAAAGGAGTCTATTTCACTGAAACTCCATGAGATTTGATTCCGCATTTTCTTTATCAGCAGCATCCTGGAAATAGGGTTGTGATTGAATCACGATAGTTTAAATCTCAAGAATTATTTTAGACCATATATCCTGTCATATTTAGATTGCTATCATCTTTTCAATTTCCAGGTGCTGAATGCCGCATGGGATGCTTGTATCCCACTTGCCAGTGAGAATGCTCTTCCTTGCTACGACAGAGAAGGTTATAACAAGATATTAGAAAATGCCAAGCCTCTGCATAATCCGGATGGGAGACATTTATCTGTCTTTACCTATCTCAGGCTTAGCCCTGTTCTCATGGAGAGACACAACTTTCACGAGTTCGAACGATTTGTGAAGAGAATGCATGGTATGGTAGTGCTTCACTTTTCTCCTTCCGATTCCATCACATTTTCTTTCGGTTCCAATTCCTTTCCGTTCCTTTTTTTTTTTTTGGATTTTCAGTTGTCTTGGATATCTAGTATAATGATGATAAGAAGAGTTTGTTAGCATGCATGATATATGATATTTAATCTTGAAGACAATGGGAAGCTCATCTATAATTTTATGCTTGGCTGGATAAATAGACTTTCACCTCTTCTAATGATTGTCATGGTCCAATAACTACTTGTCCATAGGAAGTTTTACTTGAACATTCATGTTTGTCTGTATGTGGTTGATAGGCACTCCACTAAACTTCGTCTCTACATTAGCCCTCAGTTGACAACATTTCTTTATTTCCGTTTCCTTCATACCAGCCAAACCGATAAGGCGATAAGGTCATGTAAACAAAGAATTGGCCAGTGCATTGTTGATATTTATTTTCTATTTAAATATAAAATTGTTTGAAGTTGTAAATTATAGGAAAGACTTGAGGGTACAGTGATTTCCATTGTTATTCATGCATTTAGAGTGTACAAATGCACTTTTTATCAGACATAGATGATTTTGATTCGTCTTACATCCAATTTCAGGAGAAGCAGATTCAGATTCAAATGCAATTTGAACAGAAATTACACTATAGCAGAGGAGATGGACGGGTTAAGTTGCGCCTAGGAGTGTTGTCACACCTCGATAGATTATACTTTTTACGTGTTTGTCCTATGTCCATAACATACTATGTAGTATGTATAATAGTGCAGTTCGATATAGATTATTAATTGTTCCAAGCATCCTCGTTTTCACACCGAACTGTACCAAGCATCTATGTGTGTCCGAACAAGCTCATCCTTTTATCAATTACCATGTTCCTGGAGGGTCTTCGCTATGTTTCTACTTTCGGCTCACAGAGAATCATCGAGCTGATTTCATCGGCAGAAGACGGTATCCATGCAGATGTATACAGTGGTTGTTTTACGTGATAATAGTTGTTTTTTAATATATTATATTAAAGCAATTTTATTTTTAAAATTTTATTTTCGGTATCTAACATTAAAATAATATGAAAATAAAAATAAATATTTTTTTAAAAAAATATTTTTAAAACGTAAAAAAATGCTTTAATGGCATTATCCCGTAGCCAATGATATCATTTAAGACCGACCAATTGTATCTGAACAATTTCAAGCACTTGATGGTCAGTGCGTGTGCTTAAATTTTTATTTTTTCAGACAAACACAAGCGGTTTGTAACCGTTTACCGCTAATGTAGGTCACGTGATTGGGCCTTTAAGGACGCACTAACATCTCGTGATTTCATTCAGCTTTCAGCATGCGCTACACGTGTTACTGTACCCTCTCTCTCTCTGTGGCATAACTACACACGCCCCATCCGTGTCATACCAACACACACACACGAAACACGCTCGAGCCTCTCCACACGCGCGAATCCCTAACCTCGCACGCAAACACATATTTCACACGCGCCTCCTTGCTCTCTCTCACACGCTCACCTCTACTCGCCGGGAAAACCTCGAATATCTCGCCTTATCGTGGAATTCTTTGTTCAATTAGGCTTTGGAGAGTAGCCGTGAAACGACACCGGTGATTCTCCGGTGGTCGGCGAAGTTAGGGTTTTGAGAGAGGCGGATGGATCTGTTGTTATGGAGAAGATATAAGGTGAGAAAGCTGGAAGAGTGAAATTTGAGTTGGAAATGGAGAAATAGAGGGGAATCTGAAGTGTTAGTATGCGCAAGGTGAAGTTCTTGTGTGAATCTTACGCGTGAAACGAGTGGAAAACTGTTATAAGAAGGTGATTGATGAGTTTGTTTTGTTTATTAATGTTTAAAAAGTGTTTATTTTAATTGAAGTTCTGTAGTTGATTTATAGTGAGACAACTAGCCTTCACTTCTTGTTTGGTTGCCAAGGAGTGGGAAAAGAGAAGAAATTAATTTTTTGATTATTTGGTTTTTTAATTTTATTGTTTCTTTTACTTTAGAAATAAAAATCTTTGTCAAAAAAAAATAAAAAATTGAAGAAATAAAATGAGAAAGCTGACATTTTGATGCCAAATGTAGTGGCAATGATAATGTAGCGGAGGCATTTGTCCTTTTGATTTGTAAGCAGTTTAAAACACTATAAACTAATAAAAGTTTCAATTCGACGGCTTAAATTGAAAAGGAGAGCTTTCTTTTTCTGTATTTGTCTTTTATTTTTACCTCTTATTTACTTTTTCTTGGTATAATTGTTTAGCTCTTAACGGTTTTTCATTGTTGCCAGGGAAGTCAAGAAAGAGGCTATCACATGCTCTCTTTTTTTTCCAGTTTACAGTCTAAATTATTAAAAAAAACGGTAGCTTTTCAGGTATCTGGATAATTGAGTGGAAATGATGGCCTGTGTTGTCTTAGAAGCATTGGACGACCAAGTCTTTGTAGCTTTAAGACATTTGATTGTGGAAGAGAGAGAAAGAGTATGGCAACAGATATTCAAAAATTAAGAGGACAAGTGAAGAAGATGATGATGAAGAAATGGGCATGGACGTTAAAGAGGAAGATGATGACAATAGAGGGAAGCATATTGCTGCACAAATGATGGTAGGAATAGACGGAGGGATGACATCAAATAGTAGTAATAATCAGTTTCAACATCACCAGCAATTTCAAGAACATGTTAGCTCTCCAGGGGGAGGAACTCGAATGTCAAGGCCGCTAGAAGAAAAGGAGAGGACAAAGCTAAGAGAGCGGCATCGGAGGGCAATCACAGCAAGGATCTTGGCAGGATTAAGGAGGCATGGTAATTACAATCTTAGGGTTAGAGCTGATATAAATGATGTAATTGCTGCTTTGGCGAGGGAAGCTGGCTGGGTTGTTCTTCCAGATGGAACCACCTTTCCTTCAAGATCTCAGGTACTTACCTCTCAAGTACAAAGGCTTTGTTTGCTGAATTTATTTGATTCGTTAATTAAATGTTAGTGATAACTGGTAGAATGCACACTAAATTGTTATTACCCACTGGTTTGAAGAGTTATGGTTGATCAGAGTACCTCTTACATGTTCCTTGATTCTTACTGAAATGGGTCTTAGTAAAATCTAGAGGGAGTTGTTATCTTCTTTACTTTTTTGCAGGGCTCAAGGCCTGCAGGTGGCACTTCTGCTGCCGTAACATCATCATCTTCACATCTGGTGTCACAACCGACTCCACCTGGTTCCCTCGGAGGAGTCTCTCCTGGTCATTGGACCTCGGTTGAGTACAATTCATGCCGTATGAAAGGTGCTTTTATACCCAACCCCTCACCTTATGATCTATCTGCAAGCACTCAGTCACAAACCCCAGGAAGGGTGGGAGAAGGAAGAGAACAAACAGAGAGTGATCCTTGTGTTGGTGGCTCCATGGACACTATAAATGACAAGCAGGTACTATGGAATTCTTTTGTACACTATATGTGCTGCAATATTGATCTATGGATATTCTAATAAATGTTGTTCTCAAGTTTAATGTTTGTAACCTCACAATTGACACTTCAAACATTGAAAAAAAATGCATGGTTGCTTGTTTACTCCATGTTTATCGTGTACTTTACACATTAGACATAAATAAGCTGATAAGCTAACCGGCTCTTTGATTAGCAATGTGGAGCACAGTATTGCACATATGTAGAACTTGTTTTTAGTCAAAGAATGTAGAGTACCAGTTAATTTTCTAACAAAGTTTGGTTCTTCTAGATTTAGTGTTTAATGTCACACATTTTTCAACTTCTCTCTCTCTTTTTTTTTAGATTGTTGACATACCTCCAATTCCAAAGCTACCAGAGCAGGATTTTGCTGGCAGTCCATTCATACCGGTTTATGTGATGCTACCAGTGAGTTAATTTAATCCTACTTTTTGAGCAGTTGATTTTAGAGATGGTGTGTCCTATCCTTTTTTATTTATTATTATTTCCGTTCTGAGTTCAGCCTTTTTGTGAAGGATACTCTATTTTCGTTGATATGTTGTTTCGCAATCTAACCCAAGTGCCAAATGTGAGATCTATGTAAGTTATAATCAAATTCATTTTTGTTCCATGATTTGTTGGTGTCAGTTGGGTGCCATAAATATGAAGTGCGAGCTGGTTGATCCAGATGGCCTATTGAAGCAGCTCAAGGTATTGAAATCTGCCAATGTTGATGGTGTTATGGTTTACTGCTGGTGGGGCATAGTAGAGGCTCACGCTCCTCAAGAGTACAACTGGAATGGTTACAAGAGGCTCTTCCAGATGGTGCATGAACTCAAGCTCAAGTTACAGGTGAGTGCTGTTTGAAACTTGTTATCCTGTATGGTAGCTTATGCTCTCCCGCATCCTGGGCATAGAATTAATGCTAATTGTTGGCTTTTCTTAGCAACCCCCTTTCTCTGGTACAACACTTCATAGATTGTTTATGATCATATCCATACATGTGGATGTTGGTGGTATGGGTACAGTGCCCTGAATTCTGCAATGTTATGAGATCTGATATTTTCTGAGTGTTTGGAAACCGAGCAAGTTGTTGCTGTTGATCATAATGTCAATGACATGAGCATGTGCAACTAACCATGTTGATGGAACATAACTGCAAGATTGTTCACAGATCAAGGACCTACTATGAAGATCCTGATAGGAGCCAATCATTGAATGACAGAAGGATTTCTTTGGGCTAATTAATGGGTGATGGCTGGGGAAATGAAGGGGTGGTCAAGTAGATGTCATGCATTTCAGGGGCTACTGTCTGTGAAGGGAGAGGGTCGATTCATTTAGGTTTGTGATTGCAAATCCCCAGAGCTTGGGTGCTGATATTGGCCGAGGAGTTTTTTATTCCTTGATTGTTACAATAAAAACAGTAATTCTGAGTACAGCCAAATTTATGAACAGGATTTATTATGTTTGAAGAAGGGATAGTGTTTTCTCAGGGTGGATTTAACTTTTAAGATTCTAAAATTATTGAATTGTTTGTTATGAATCTATCTTCATCTAAACATACCATAGCAACAAGTTCCTGATCGCTGTAGTTGTTTTTCTCAATACCTTTGAAAATTCCTTCTGATGAGAGTAAATTGTCTTACTGATTTTTTATCTCAGGTTGTGATGTCATTTCATGAATGTGGAGGCAATGTTGGTGATGATGTTTGTATTCCCCTGCCAAATTGGGTGGCAGAAATTGGACGCAGTAATCCTGACATTTTCTTCACCGATAGAGAAGGAAGGCACAACCCGGAATGTCTTTCATGGGGAATCGACAAAGAACGAGTGTTAAGAGGTCGTACTGCTATTGAGGTACATCCTGCTGTAGCTGTTAGGCTTTACTTAATTATAAGCCAGTGTATGCTCGACACTCAGAAGCTTTTCTGTCACTCTTTGCACAACAATAATTTATTCAATTAAAAATGTTTTTGAAGTTGCTGTTTTGGTCATGGCTAACATTTGGAATATACATTATGCTAAATTCAAAACTGTATTTTATGCGTGTTCCTATCAGCAATGATCAGAATATAGGTCATTTGATTTGGTGCTTTCATGTAATTTGAGTTTTTGAAACGGATTTTTTTTTAGGCTAGTAAATTTGGTGTTTTTATCTCGATGGTTAACTAATGTAGGTGTACTTTGACTACATGAGAAGCTTCCGAGCAGAATTTGATGAATTCTTTGAGGATGGTATCATCTCCATGGTTGAAGTTGGACTCGGTCCTTGTGGGGAGCTACGGTACCCTTCTTGTCCTGTGAAGCATGGCTGGAGATATCCTGGCATTGGTGAATTTCAGGTAATTTTTGAAGTTCATTATTTCAGTGATATTTTTTTAGTGATGTAAGCTTTCGTTATCCAAAATTGCTTGCTACAACTTTACAAGTTGCTTCCATACACACAAACTTGCCAATAGCTTCCAACATTTGCTCTCACAATGCTTCTGGCCTTGAGAGTTACTGCTAGGGCAGTATGCTCCAGTAACCTTTTTTTTTTAACACCAGGCAGCCTCTCTTCTTCAAAAATAAATAAATAAATAAATAAATAGGAGTCAATTTGTGGTGACTTTCCAATTTTGCCTGGACACAATTTGATTTTTCTGGTTCCTATGCCTATCTTATCAAAGATACTATGGACAAGTGGAGTTAGACTTGAATATTTGGCAGAGTTTATTAGATTTTAAGTAACCAGTTATCTTGAAAATTTAGTTTGCAGTATGGCTCATTTCTCTTTTTTTTTTTATATATTTCATAACTAGGTAATAAGAAAACAATTATTTTTCTAAGTAAATTGGTTGCTTCATGTTATGTGAACTGGGTACTCGATTCTTTCATTTATTTTCTCAACCTGTGATTGCCGATTTATCTTTTATTATCTCAGCATGGTTAAGAAAAGCCCTTTATTTGCAGTGTTATGATAAATATTTTCTGAAAAGCTTAAAGAAGACAGCGGAAGCAAGGGGACATCCATTCCGGGCTAGGGGACCAAATAATGCTGGCTCCTATAATTCCCAGCCACATGAAACTGGTTTCTTCTGTGATGGAGGGGAATATGATGGGTATTATGGCAGGTTCTTCCTTAATTGGTATGCTAGGATTTTAGTT
>Ga0307515_10013484_pt1 | contig 15271 bp, 13 predicted proteins | sample 17_EM_MG_FD_194513 | JGI IMG/M metagenome (GOLD analysis project Ga0307515, IMG submission 194513) | Populus trichocarpa ectomycorrhiza microbial communities from riparian zone in the Pacific Northwest, United States - 17_EM | ecosystem: Host-associated > Plants > Roots > Unclassified | place... | reverse complement strand
CATCGATCTTGCAGCGGCGACGCCGGACGCAGGCCGCGCCCTGTACAACACGTCGCTCTCGCTGATCGTGCTCGATCGCGAAGGCCGCGAACGGGAGATTCCCCGAGGAGGAGCCATGGGGTCGACCGCGAGCGCGTTCTCGGCGAATGGCCGCTGGCTCGCGCTCGGCGCCATCGATGGCGCCGTGGTCCGTATCGACGTCGACCGCCTCCCCGATCCGGAGGCAATACTGCGGTGGGAAGCGCACGAGCACGACCACGAGGTGTACGCGCTCGCGATCTCCGATGACGGCGGCACCATCGTCTCGGTCGCGGGCCAGGTGAAGATCTGGCGCGCGAACGGATCGTCCTCGGAACCGCCGCGCCTGGCGCTCGCGCTGACCGAACAGATGCCCTACTCGGGAGTCGTGCTGGATGGCGCGGATCGCGCGGTGATCTCGGGATTGTACGGCAGCCTCGAGCTATGGAGCCCCGCCGCGGGCAAGCGCGTGGCGACCCTGCAGGCGGGCACACCGGCGATCATCGATACGATGGTGGGCGCGCTGTCGGCGGATCGCCGCATGCTCGCGACCGGACACCTCTCCGGGCTCGTTCAGCTGTGGGACCTCGCGAGCGGAATGCGGATCGCACGGATGCAGCGCCACGGCAACTCGATCACGGCGATCGCGTTCTCGCCCGACGGGGCGCGCCTCGCTACAGGGGACGAGGACGGCGTGATCCTGCTCTGGCCGGTCGCGGACGCCAGGCGGTCCCGCGCGACCGGCCCCGCGCGATGAAGCGCTGGGCTTGAGCCATGGCACGCATTCGAGCTCGACGGTGACGTCGCCCGATCGACTTGGCACTGATCGCCGAGAGGACGTAGAAGCGGCGTTCCTCTGGCAGCTTGGCTTGGCCCAGGATCATCAAGTGGTGCGTCCACGGCAATTGTCTCATCAGCGATGAGACTTTCTTGTCGCCACGATACGCCTCATAGAACTGGCGCATCCGGAACAGGTTCGGGCGCGTGTAGCCACGCATGCCCGGGTACTGCCGAGCGATCTGCCACGACATCCCGGATCCAGCCGGATGTCGAGGATCAGGATACGGCGGTCATCACCCACGTCTCGCGCACTCGCAATGGATCCGTGGACGGAGCGTGCTTGTTCATGACCCGGAAGCCGTGCGCCGCAAAGAACGTCTCGGCCGCTGGCCAGTCTGCAAACTTGCGCTCCTCGACCCTGTGCTCGATGAGGAATTGTTTCACGTGGTCCTCGCGATGCAGATGGTGCTCGCTGCGCACGTAGACGTCTGCCGTGACCCACGCGCCGCCGCGATCGCACAGCGCCTCCCGGATGTTGGCGGCGAGTCGCGCCTTCTCATCGTCATCGAGATACATCAGGAGGCCCTCGTGGACGATCGCGATCTCGCCCGGCGGCAGCAGCGCGACCGCCGCGCGAAATGCCGCGGTGTCGAGCGCGTCGAGCGCCTGCACGTGCAGCGTCCCGGCGAGCTCGGTCGGCGCCAGCTGCGCGACGAGCGCGGCCTTGAGCTCGATGATCGCCGGCAGGTCGGTATCGAGATAGGTGACCGGGGTGCGCGCGGCGCGGTCGAGCCCGCGAAACGACAGCCCGGCTGCGAGCTCGATCACCCGGGTCGCCGCGAGCTCGTCGAGCACGGCGTCGATGCTGCGAGCGCGCAGCTCGAAGTGACGGCGGCGTGCCTCTGCGTCGGGGCCTGCGTTCGCCACCGCGACCTCGTCGGTGCCGAACACGAGCTCGGCAGCGCGCCGCGCGAACGGCAGCGTGGTGTGCGCCTTGACCTTCAGCAGCGAGCGCGCCGAAGGCGAGATCGTCGAGAAATCACGCGTCATTGGCCACATCGTACCGTGCGCGCCGCTCAGCCGTCGCGGCTCAGCACCAGCCGCGCGAACCACAGCCCGATCAGCAACAACCCGACGCTGCCGGCGGCGAGGATGCCGGACCAGCTGCTGCGGGTGGGGGCGGCTGCAATCGTGGCCGCCGGCGGCGGCGGCGGGGCGGCGGCCAACTCGCCCTTGGCAAGCTCGATGGCGTAGGCGGCCGCGAGCCGGGCGAACTTGATGGCGTGCTCGGCGTTGTTGCCGCTGGTCTCGAGCGTGTCCTTGCGGGTGTGGATCGCGCGGTTGGCGTCGCGCATCCGGGCCTCGAACGGCATCGAGGCCGGGACGCCGGTGCGGTTCCAGGCGGCGTGATCCGAGCAGGCGTAGCCGCAGGCGTCGAAGCCGTAGGTCGCGCCGACGTAGGTGTCGATCAGGCGGGCGAGGAAGCCGTTCTGCGCGGCGCTGGTGAAGTCCTTCATCAGCCAGATGTCTTTGTCCGAGCCGCGGTAGTTGGTCATGTCGAGCTGCAGCGCGCCGACGACGTTGACCTTGCGGCGCTGGTAGTCGCGGGCGATCTGGAGCGAGCCGCGCAGGCCGACCTCCTCGGCGGCGTAGGCCATGAGCTGGACGGTGCGCGCCGGGCGGTAGTCGCTGGCGAGCAACACGCGGGCGACCTCGGTGAGGGTGGCGATGCCGGAGGCGTCGTCGTCGGCGCCGGGCGCGGTGCTGGACACGCCGCCGACGGCGATCGAGTCGAGGTGGCCGCCGATCACGACGACCTCGCTGGCCCGGGTGGTGCCGGGGATGGTGAGGATGACCGACTTCTGGGCGTAGCCGTGGGAGAACAGCTCGACGGTGACGTCGGGGCGCGACGTGAAGCTGCGCCAGCGGTCGCGCAGCCACAGCGACGCGGCGGCGCCGCTGGGCGACTGGTAGTAGCGGTTCTGCATCGCGGACAGCTCGCCGATGGTGTCGCGGATCCGCGCGGCGTCGAGCGCGGGGAGCACGGCGCGCACGGCGGCGGGCCGATCGAGCGTGTAGTCGAGCTCGGGGCGCTCGGGGCGCGTGACGGCAGCGGCGGTGACCGCGGCGTGCGCGTCGGCGAGCGAGTCGTGGACCATGAAGCCGCCGCAGCGGTCGAGCCGGGCGTGGATCTGCTCGGCGAGCAGGCCGAGGTCGCCGGCGTCGAGGGTGACGACGGCGGCCTCGCCGGAGACCTCGAGGATGTCGAGCGCGGCGCCGCGCCGGGCCGCGACGCTGCGCGCGGCGTCGAGCGCGTCGGTGGCGAGCGAGACAAAGCGCGGGCCACGCTCGGCGGGAGCCGAGGGCACGGGGCTGGCGCATCCGGCGGCGAGCGCGACGACGATCAGGGTGCGGCGCATGGAGAACAGTGTAGCGCCTGGCGCGGCGCTTGCGCACAGCGGCGTCAGAGCCGCCGGCCGATCGCGGCGCGCAGCGCGGCCAGGCCGACGAAGGCCTCGGCCCCGACCTGGACGCCGCTGCCCCAGAGGAACGCGGCGAGCAGGTCGCCCCAGCTGCCCCAGGTCGCGTTGTCGATCCACAGCGCCTTGACGCCGGCGACGACGGCCACGGCCATGACCACGCTGAGCAGCAGGGCCTCGACCCGCGTGCTGCGCCGCGCCAGGGTGCGCCACTCGAACGCCTCGCGGGGCGCGGCACCACCGCCCTTGGTCGCGCCCGGCACGCGCTGCGGCGACGCAGTGAACAGGCCGGCGACGACCGACAGCGACAGATCCTTCTCCTCGGCCGACTCCTCGCGCGAGGTCGACTCGGCGTGGATCTTGGCCAGGAGCCGGAGCTTGACCGAGAGGTCCGTGGCGGCGGTGAGCGCGGCGGTCTCGGGGTGCTTGACCTCCTCGACGGTGAGCGCGACCTTGGCGTCGACGAACGCGGTGTGCACGGTGTCGTAGCTGGCCTCCGGCGACGCCAGCAGGACCTTGATCTGCGCCACCGCCTGGGTCCAGCGGGCGCGCGAGGTCCACGGCGGGACGCCGTCGCAGGCGCGCTGGACGGCGTCGCGGCCGGCGCGGTCCAGCGCGGTCCGCAGCGCCTTGACCTCGTGCTCGGCGGCGGCGATCTCGTCGCGTTCGTAGAGCTCGCGGACGCGCTCGATCCGGGTGGCGATGCCGGTGAGCAGCTCGGACAGCGTGGAGTCGGCCTCGAGCCGGTGGTCGGCGATGCTGGCGACGAGGGCCTCGAGCGCGGCCTTGAGCTCCTGGCGCTCGGCGTCGCGGTTCTCGAGCTCGGACAGCTTGTCGGTGGCGTCGGCCTCGCCGCTGGGCAGCTCGACGAGCCGGAACACCTCGTCGAGCTTGCGCCGCAGCTCCTCGCGCCGGCTGTCGCCGAGCTCGGTGACCTCGGCGGCGGACGCGTTGGCGCGGGCGAACACGACGGCGCGCCGGCCGAGGCTCTCGATGTCGGCGCGGGTGTCCCGGCGATCGGTGATCGCCCGCGCGATGTCCTCGCCCTGGCGCCGGAGCTCGTGCAGCGCGTCGCGCGCGGCGTCGCCGCTGGGCTCGAGCTGCAGGCGCTCGAGGACCTGGCCGAGGTTGATGCGCTGGGCCTGGCTGTCGAGCCAGACGTCGCGCAGCCGCGAGATCGCGGACGCGAGCAGGACGCCGATCGCGATGATGACGATCGCCCAGGCGATGCCGTGCTTGACGAACACCTCGCCGGAGATCGTGGCGGGCGCCATGCCGGGCTGGCCGAGCTGCACGTCGACGGCGTAGTTGCCGGGCGGCGCGTCGAACACCTCGACCTGCAGCACGCCGGTGGCGCCGCCGGCGAGCCGGAGGGTGGCGCCGGTGGCGCCGGTGGCGCCGGTGGCGCCGGTGGTGCCGGTGGCGGGCGCGGCGGCCGGTGGCACGAGGCGAACGCCGACGTCGGCGGGTAACGCGTGCGTGCCCTGCTTGCGGGTCACGACCGGCGGCGACACGGCGAAGCTGTGCTCGACCGCGCTGGTGTTGTGGACGCCGAGCGCGAGCAGCGCGCGGTCGCCGGTGGCCTCGGCGTCGTGCGGGCCGACCCGCTCGACCGACAGGGTGTTGCTGGGCGCGGGCTCGGGCCCGACGCGGATCGCGAGCTCGTGGGCCTGCGGCGCCGCGCCGGCGGCCATGAGGATGACGGTGGCGACGTAGCGGTCGGGCTCGGGCAGCACGACCGAGACGGTGAAGCTGGCCACGCGGGCCGCGCTCCCGGCGGCGGCCGCTGCCGGCGGAGGGTCGCCGGCGCAGCGGTCGGCCCCCGCCGCGTCGTTGCCGTCGAGCGGCGTCAGCTGGACCGGGTGCCGCAGCGCGATGCGCTTGCCGCCGTCGGTCTGGAAGTCGGTGACCTGGACCGAGACCGCGGGCAGCGGCTCGCCCTTCTCGCTGTTGCTGTAGACGACGAAGGTGTGACACCACGGGCCGGGAGCGGCGGCGTTGAACGCCAGGTCCCCCGACTGCCCGACCACCGATACTCCCGCGTGGGCGACGCCTGCCGCGCCGAGGCACACCGCGAACACCAGCCAACGCATCTTCGGCATTGTCGATCTCGTCGACGCCGGGCGCAAGCGCCGGGGCCGCACAGACATCTACCGGACGGCGGCAATGACCGCCGGACCGCGAGGTGTATAGTCGCCGCCACCATGATGAGACGTCGAAGCTTCTTGCAGGGCGCGGCGGCCGTGGGTGCCACCGCGATGTTGCCGCGTCGCGCGTCGGCGGCGGCGGATCTCAAGCCGATCTACGCGCAGATCGAGAAGCGCCACGACGAGGCGCTGGCCCGGCTGCAGGAGTGGATTCGACAGCCGACGATCGCCGCCGAGGGCCGCGGGATCACCGAGGGCCGCGACCTGACGATGCGGCTGCTGCGCGACGCCGGGTTCGGCAAGGTCGAGAGCGTGTCGACCGATGGCTCCCCGGGCATCTTCGCCACGCTCGACGCCGGCGCGCCGCGCACCATCGGCCTGTACTTCATGTACGACGTCAAGCAGGTCGATCCGAAGGAGTGGAGCTCGCCGCCGTGGGACGCCAAGCTGGTCGACATGCCCAAGCTCGGCAAGGCGGTGATGGGCCGCGGCGCGGTCAACCAGAAGGGGCCGGAGGCGACGTTCCTGGCCGCGCTGCACGCGATCCGCGGCGCCGGCAAGAAGCTGCCGGTCAACCTGGTGCTGGTCGCCGAGGGCGAGGAGGAGATCGGCTCGCCGCACTTCCCGCAGATCGTGGGGCAGCCGGCGGTCCGGGCGGCGCTCAAGCGCTGCGAGGGCATCTTCATGCCCAGCGCCGGCCAGAGCACCGACGGCACGGTGACGATCGCGCTGGGCGCCAAGGGCGTGATCGAGTGCGAGCTGGTCTCGACCGCCGATACCTGGGGCCGCGGGCCGAAGAAGGATGTCCACTCGAGCAACCGCGCCCGGATCGACAGCCCGGCGTGGCACCTGGTGCAGGCGCTCAACACGCTGGTGACGCCGAACGGCGATCCGGCGATCGACGGGCTGTTCGACAAGGTCCGACCGGTCGCCGACCGCGACCGCGGTTACCTCGACGACGCCGCGAAGCGGATCGACGAGGCGACGGTCAAGAAGTCGCTGGGCGTCGAGCGCTGGGCGCGCGATGCCAGCTGGCGCCAGGCGCTCGAGGACCTGGCGAGCAAGCCCACGGTCAACATCGAGGGCCTGGTCAGCGGCTACACCGGCCCGGGCGGCATGACGATCCTGCCGCACCGCGCCGCGGCCAAGCTCGACCTGCGCCTGGTGCCGGACATGACGGCGGCCGACACGCTGGCCAAGCTCAAGGCTCACCTCGCCAAGCGCGGCTTCGGCGACATCGAGGTCAACATGACCGGCGGCTACGATCCGAACTCGACGTCGCCGGACTCTCGGCTGACCCGCGCCGAGGCCAAGATCTACGAGCGCGCCGGGATCAAACCGATCCTGTTGCCGCGGTCGGGCGGCTCGTGGCCGGGGTACGTGTTCACCGGCGAGCCGCTCAAGCTCCCGGCGGGCCACTTCGGCCTGGGCCACGGCCAGCGCGCGCACGCCCCGGACGAGTACTTCCTGATCGAGTCGACCGACCCGAAGATCTTCGGGTTCGACGCGGCGGTCCGGTCGCACGTCGATTATCTCCACGAGCTCGCGTAGTTCGGCCGGGTCCGGGGCCCGCGCGTCGCCGCGTTGCAGAAACCGCCCGCGGATTGCGTTTGTGCTCATGGATGTCGGATCTCACCCTGGACGCCTGGAACCGGTTTCTGGGCGCGCTCGCGCCGGACGCCTCGCTCGCCGCATCGCGCTACGAGCAGCTGCGACACCGCCTGATCGCGCTGTACCGCTGGTGCGGCCTGCCCTGCCCGGAGGACCTCGCCGACGAGGCGTTCGACCGCGTCGCCGAGCACCTGAGCCGCGGCCTGGTCGTCCGGCCCGACGTGGGCGCCTACCTGCTCGGCGTGGCGCGCCGGATCGCGCGCGAGGCCCGCTGCCGCCGCCACGGCGAGGAGCCGCTCGATCCGACGACCGCGCCGGAGGTGCCGGTGCTGCCGGCGCTGCACGATCCCGACGACGAGCTCGCGCGGCTGTGCCGGTGCCTCGATGATCTGCCGGTCACCGAGCGCCAGACCCTCCTGGCCTACGAGGCCGGGTCGCGCGACGAGCGGGTCCGCCGGCGCAAGGCGCTGGCCGCCGAGCTCGGCATCCCGATCAACGCGCTGCGGGTCCGGGTCCACCGGCTCCGCGCCCGGGTGGGCGCGATGATGCGCAGCGAGGCAGACCCGCCTGGGCCGCGGGCGCCGAGTTGACAAGTGTCGTTGTTACACTATCACTAGGGCATGCTCACATGCCTCCTGCGCCGCTCCTATGATCCGACCGAGCTGATCGCGCGCCATCCGCCGCGGCTCTGCAATGCGCACAAGAAGCTGGTGTTCGAGCTCGCGTGCCCCGCCGGTGCCCGCCACGCGGGATCGATCGAGGTGACGCGGTGGGCGGCCGCGCCGCTGCCGGCGGTGGTCGCGCCGGCGACAACCGAGCTGGTCGCGGCGCCGGGCTACTACGAGTACGAGACCCGCGACGGGCTGTGGCACGTCAACTTCGCCGACCCGGCGCTGTTCTACGCTTACGGCTCGGCGCTGCTCGCCCAGGACGAGCTGCAGGCCGCCGAACACCCGGCGCTGGGCTCGCTGCGCGAGGCGCTGGTCGCCGAGGGCCTCCCGGCGCTGACCAAGGAGGCCGGGGCACCGACGCCGGTGCTGGTCGCCGGCGTCGAGCGGCGCTGCGCGATCGCCACGGCGCCGGATCGCGACGCCGGGCGGCCGCTCGGGCTGTACGGCAACCGGTTCGCGGCGGCGCCGGCCGAGGTCGTGCGCGCGGCGATTCGCGTGATCGAGCCGCCGACCCTCACCAACCTGATCGCGATCGCGGCGCCCAACGGCGGCATCGGCCGCTACACGGCCGGCGAGCTCCGCCAGATCGCGGTGACGGCCTACACCGGGTTTGCCGCGGCGGTCGCCGAGTCGCGCCGGACGTGGCCCGGCGCGCCGGTCGAAGTCCGCACCGGGTTCTGGGGCTGTGGCGCGTTCGGCGGCAACCGCCAGGCGATGGCGCTGCTCCAGCTGCTCGCAGCACGGCTCGCCGGGGTCGACCGCCTCCGGTTCTATGCGTCCGACGCCAGCGGCGAGGACGCGCTGCGCGCGGGCGCGGCCGACCTCGCCCACGTGCTGGGCACGAGTGGGGCCGCGGACAAGCCGGCAATCGAGGCGGTGATCGACCGCATCACCGGCCTGGGCTACGAGTGGGGCGTCAGCGACGGCAACTGAGAGCCTGGGCACGATTCGGCGCGCCAGGATCGTGAGCTGAAGACGGAGCCGCCGATGGCCCTGGAAGGCTCGGGATGGCGACCAGGAGCCTGCCGAGACGCGGCGGAGCCCCACAGCCAGCCGGGCTCGACGCCCGGCCCGCGCGTGGCGTTGCTGGTCGATGCCGAGCAACTGGCAGGGCTACCCGCTCGAGATCCGCGCGCCGCGCCGGGCCAGCTCCGCTCGGACGTCCACCAGCCGCTCAGTGGTGAGCCGCCACAGCAACAGGCCAGACTACACCACAACTCGCCGACTGTGTTGATTGATGAGAGCCCTTGTGTTTCCCCGGTGGTCGTGATAATATATGCCTAATCAAGATGACGGCGTCACCCCAACCCGTGCCCCAGCGTCGCCCCCGCCAGCTCGCTCTCGAGTTCCGGACCTGGGGTGGCAAGCGCGCCGGCGCGGGCCGCAAGCCCCGCGGTTCGCGCGCCGGCGTGGCTCATTGCTCACGCGGCGAGTGGACCCGCCCGATGCCGCTTCACGTCACCTTGCGCATGGCGCCGCACGTCTACAACCTGCGCAGCCGGCGCTCGTTCCGCGTCATCGCGGCGGCGCTCCGGCTCGGCGGCGATCGCTTCAACGCCCGCGTCATCCAGTTCTCGGTCCAAGGCAACCATATCCATCTCCTGGTCGAGGCGCCCAACCGCCGCGCGCTCGCCCGTGCGATCCAGGGCTTCTCGATCCGCGTCGCCAAGGGGCTCAACCGGATGATGGGGCGCTCCGGCCGTGTGTTCGACGATCGCTATCACGCGCGCGTGCTGCGCACGCCCACCGAGGTCCGCCACGCCATCCACTACGTGCTGGACAACGCGCGCAAGCACGCTGCCCAGCGCGGCGAGACCTACGCGCCCGGCTACGTCGATCCGTACTCGTCAGCGGGCGCGCGTGACCTGGCGTTGCCGTCGGCCCAGACCTGGGTGTTGCGCGAGGGCTGGAAGCGAGCGGGGCCATGAGGCCACCGCCGCGGGCGTGACCCTCTACACTCCGGTGCCCAAGCCGCGCAGCAAAGCGTCCGAGACGCCCGACCAGCCACCGATCGACCCTCATCTGCCCAAGCCTGGCGACAGCGACGCCGTCGCCGCCTGGCGCGTCCGCATGGGGACCGACGACGCCAAGCAGACGTACAAGCAGCGCGCGGCGAGCGCCGAGACCGTGAACGCCGACGCAAGGCCCATCGCGGCATGGCCACCACCGCGTTGCGCGGGCTCCACAAGGTTACCGGCAGCGCCTGTCTCTTCGCCCTCACCTACAACATCCTGCGCTTCATCACCGTGAGCGCGTAGCGACCCTCACGCTCACCGTCGAGCGATCGTCATCCGCCTGGTGCGCTCGCAGCCAACCCGCGCCGGCCTACACCACGTCATCCCGGCGGCAGCCACCGACGAAGCTTTGCCCCGGAGCGCTCGCAACCAACCCGCGGCCGCCGCCTCATCGACGTCGCTCCCACGCGCCCTTCCGGTCCCGTGCGGCGCCGCGAACCGTGCCCAAGCTCTGACTACTTCTTGGCGGGCGGCGGCGCGGGCGCCTTGCCGAGCGTGTCGGCGCCGGCCTGGGCGCACACGCCGTCCTGCGGCGAGGTCGCGCCGCTGACACCGATCGCGCCGACGATCTTGCCGTCGAGCAAGAGCGGGACGCCGCCCTCGAGCGGGGTGACGCCGGGCAGGCCGAGGATCGCCTGGCGGCCGCCGGCGATCGCGTCCTCGAACGCCTTGGTCGGCCGCTTGAACCGGGCCGCGGTGCGCGCCTTCTCCTGCGAGATGACGGTGCTGCCGGCCTGGGTGCCGTCCATGCGCTCGAAGAACACCAGATCGCCGGCGGTGTCGACGACCGCGGCGGCGACGGTCCAGCCGTTCTTCTTGCCCTCGGCGATCGCGGCGGCGGCGACCTTGCGCGCGGTCTCGACGCTGATCGCGGCGCCATAGCCATTGGGCAGCTGGGCATGGGCGCTGCGCGACACGCCGAGACACACGAGTCCGAGAGCGATGATCATTCGCAGATACGTCTTCATCACGGGCCACCTCCGAGGGGTTGAGCGGGGGGTTGGGCGTTCGGGCGGCGCGAGTATAGAGGATCAGGTCAGCATGGTACCGACCCACACCTCGTGAAACAGCCGCTGCAGGTCCTTGTAGAACACGGTCAGATCGCCGCCGCGATGCTCGTCGAGAAACCGCGCGCGCTCGCGCTGGATCCGCGCGAGCAGCGGCTCCTTGACCACCGGCGCGATGTGCAGGAGCCCGGCCTCGATCTCGGGTCCGCCCGACGGGCCGTGGGGCACGATCCGGGCGGCGAGGTGATCGCCGCGCGCGATCGTCTTCGACGCCTGGCGCTCGTTGACCGTGACGCTGCCGCCCTCGATCGCGTCGCGCAGGGTCAGCGACACGCCGGGGCTGGTGTCGGCGACCTCGTAGATCCGCATCGACGACCGGCGCATCGCGTTCAGGAACGCCTGCTGGCCGGGGGCGAGCTCGGCGCCGGCGAGGAAGCGGTCGACGACCGACGTGCCCTGCGCGCCGCGGTGGTCGAACACGAACCACAGGTGCTCGACGTCGCCGAACAGCTCGGCGCGCTCGGGCGGCAACTCGTCGGCGCGGCCGGCGAACGGCCCCCAGAACGCCTCGACCGCGCGGTCCTCGTCCTCGGCGGCGAACGCGTCGATGTACTCGTTGAGCCGCTCGAACACCGCGGTCCGGTCGTCGCGGGTGTAGCGGTCGGTCGCGCGCGGGTCCCCGCAGCACTTCTTGAACTTGCGGCCGCTGCCGCAGGGGCAGAGCTCGTTGGGTCCGACTTTGGCCATGGCGTCTATGTATGTCAGGTCCCGGTAGGTCAGGTCACGGCAGTTCACCGAGCAAGATCCTGGCGAGCTTCGCGGAGTCGATGTTGCCGCCCGACACCACGCAGACGACCTTGCCCGGCCCGGCCCGGCCGGCCAGCGCCGCGGCGACCGGAGTGGCGCCGGCGCCCTCGGCGACCACCCGGTTGCGCTCGACCAGGAGCTTGATCGCGGCGGCGATATCGGCGAGCGGCACCGCGAACGAGCCGTCGACCAGGCCGCGGACGATCGGCCACATCTCGGCGAGCAGGCTCTTGCTGCCGCAACCGTCGACGAAGCTCGGGGTGTACGCGACGCTGGTGGCCGCGCCTGCGGCGAGCGAGGCGGCGAGCGGCGCGGCGGTCTCGGGCTCGGCGGCGTAGATCCGGGTCCGGGGGTGCAGCGCGCGGATCGCCGAGGCGATACCGGTGGTGAGGCCGCCGCCGCCGTACGGGATGACGACCGCGTCGGGCGCGGGGAGCGCCTCGGCGATCTCGAGGCCGATCGTGCCGTTGCCGGCGATCACGGCGCGGTCGGCGACCGGATGGATGAACATCCGGCCCTCGAACCGCGGGTGCCGGCGGCTGACCAGGACGTCCCACCACTCGGCGAACGGGACCTTGTGGATCTCGGCGCCCAGCCGCGTGATCGCCGCGAGCTTGGCCTCGGGCGCGGTGTCGGGGACCACGACGCCGCACGCGACGCCGCGGGCCCGCGCGCACCACGCGACGCCCTGCGCCATGTTGCCGGCGCTGGCGGTGAACACGCCGCGCGCGAGCTGCGCGTCGCTGGCCTGGGCCATCGCGTTGCTGGCGCCGCGCAGCTTGAACGAGCCGATCGGCTGCAGGTTCTCGAGCTTGAGGTAGATCTCCGCCGGCCCGTCGACGCCGAGCCGGACCAGCGGCGTCGCGACCACGTCGCTGCCGATCCGCGCGTGGGCGGCGCGGATCTCGTCGAGGGTGGGCGGCTCCAGGGCGGGCGTCGTCATCGGCGTACTACACCGCATCGCCGGGCCCGGCGCAGCCGGGGGTCGCGACAATCGCCGCGACGCTGGCGCATCGCCGATCGCATCGGTGCGGTACCGGTACTGCCCGTCTCCGCGCCAGAGATTGCCGATTCATGCGCTACGAGCCTCGGCGCGATCGCCGCTAGCTTGGTTCGCGATGGCGCGAGGTGTGATGACCCGAGGTGTGATGACCCGAGGTGTGACGACCCAAGGCGTGATGACCCGAGGTGTGACGACCCAAGGCGTGATGACCCGAGGCGTGATGACCCGAGGTGTGAGGACCCGAGGTGTGAGGACCCAAGGTGTGATCGACCGTTCGAAGCGCGCGCTGCCCGGAGCGCTCGCGGCCCGGCTGCACGACCGGGCCCGGGTGTCCAGGTCGGTCGGGAACCTGGCGCGCGGCGAGGCCCTCGCGCGCAAGGCGGTCGCGCTGTTCGAGCGCTCGACCGGCGGCGGCCCGTCGGACCTCGCCGAGGCGCTCAACACGCTGGGCGCGATCCTCGTCGATCAAGGTCGGTTCGCGCAGGCCGAGGCCTGCCACGCACGGGCGTTGCGCCTCGTGGCGAACCCCGCCGCACCGCGCGCCGCCGAGCCGCGGATCGTCCGGGTGCGGGTGCAGTCGCTGCGATACCTGGGCAACGTGCTCCGGATCCGCGGGCGCTACCGGGACGCGGACGCGATGTTCGGACGCGCGCTCGCGCTGGCCAGCGCAGCGCTCGGCGGTCGCGATCTCGAGACCGCGTCGGTCCTCAACGACCACGCAGCGCTGGAGAAGTACATGGGTCGGTTCGACAGCGCCGCGCGGCGCTATCGACGCGCCCTCGCGATCATCGACGCCGCCGGCGGCCGGAACAGCACGATGGCCGCCACCGTCTATCACAACCTCGGCGGCCTGGAGCACGCGCGCGGCCGGTACGCCCGCGGCGAGCCATTCGCGCGTCGGGCCGTCGTGCTGCGCCGCCGCGCCCTGGGCGCCGCCCACCTGGCGGTGATCGCCGACGAGGTGGCCTGGGCGGGGCTGCTCGACGGTCTGGGCCGGATCCGGCAGGCCGAGGCGGTCTATCGCCGCGCGATCGCGGTGTTCACCGCCGAGCTCGGCGATGCCCACCCCGAGCTCGTGGTCCCGTACAACAACCTCGCCGCGATCGCGGCGGCGCGCGGTGACGGCAGCGAGGCACGCGCGCTGTACACCAGCGCACTGGCGATCAAGCGCCGTGTGCTCGGCCGCGCTCACCCCGACGTCGCGGTCACGATGAACAACCTCGGAATGCTGTATGCGTCGGAGGGCAAGCAGGCGCGAGCTTGCTCCTTGATCACGACCGCGCTCGCGATCTTCGAGCGCTGCGTCGGCCGCCGGCATACTTCCTATCTCGCGTGTCGCGACAACCTGCGCGCCATCCAGCGCGGGGTATCCCAGGTCCGCTCTACCGTCAGGAGTCCATCGTGAACGTGAAACGCAGTATCGCTTCTCGCAGGAACCCAGCGGGCCCCGTACAGGTCCGGATCAAGAGCAAGATCCGTGCAGGCACGCTCAGCGACACGCATGGCCAGCACAACGAGACCCTGGTGCGCAGCGGTCCTGGCGGCCTGCGCAACAACACGACCGGCCCGGTGCAGCTGCGGATCAAGAGCAAGATCCGCGCAGGCGCGCTTACCGATCCCCATGGGCAGCACAACGAGACCCTGGTGCACGCCGGTCCTCGGACCCTGCGCGGCAACACGACCGGCCCGGTGCAGCTGCGGACCAAGAGCAAGATCCGCGCAGGGGCACTCAGCGATCCGCTTGGCCAGCACAACGAGACCCTGGTGCGCGGCGCTCCCCAGGGCCTGCACAACAAGACGACTGGCCCGGTGCAGTTGCGGATCAAGAGCAAGCTCCGCGCGGGCGCGCTTGCCGATCCCCATGGGCAGCACAACGAGACCCTGGTGCACGCCAGTCCCCGGAGCCTGCGCAACAAGACCGCTGGTCCGGTGCAACTGCGGATCAAGAGCAAGATCCGCGCGGGCGCGCTCGGCGATCCTGGCGGGAATCACAACGAGACCCTGGTGCAAGCCGGTCCCCGGACCCTGCGCGGCAAGACGACCGGCCCGGTGCAGCTGCGCGTCAAGAGCAAGATCCGCGCGGGTTCGCTCACCGATCATGGCGGGAATCACAACGAGACCTTGGTGCAAGCCGGTCCTCGGAGCCTGCGCGGCAAGACGACCGGCCCGGTGCAGCTGCGCGTCAAGAGCAAGATCCGCGCGGGCGCGCTCAGCGATCCGCATGGCCAGCACAACGAGACCCTGGTGCACGCCGGTTCCCCGGGCCTGCGCAACGAGACGGCCGCGCCGGCGAGCGTCTGGATCAAGACCCGGATCCGCGCGGGCGCGCTCGGCGATCCGCACGGGAATCACAACGAGACCCTGGTGCTCGCTGGCCCTCGGAGGCTGCGCGACAAGACGGCCGGCCCGGTGCAACTGCGCGTCAAGAGCAAGATCCGCGCGGGCGCGCTCGGCGATCCGCATGGCCAGCACAACGAGACCCTGGTGCACGCCGGTTCCCCCGGCCTGCGCAACAAGACCACTGGCCCGGTGCAACTGCGGATCAAGAGCAAGATCCGCGCAGGCGCGCTCGGCGACACGCATGGCCAGCACAACGAGACCCTGGTGCACGCCGGTTCCCGGAGCCTCCGCAACAATACGGCCGCGCCGGTGAGCGTCCGGATCAAGACCCGGATCCGCGCGGGCGCGCTTACCGATCCGCACGGGAATCACAACGAGACCCTGGTGCACGG